>Ga0137398_10001224_pt1 | contig 10260 bp, 5 predicted proteins | sample czorhiz216metaG_FD_106659 | JGI IMG/M metagenome (GOLD analysis project Ga0137398, IMG submission 106659) | Vadose zone soil microbial communities from Angelo Coast Range Reserve, California, USA - czorhiz2.16 metaG | ecosystem: Environmental > Terrestrial > Soil > Vadose zone | place: USA...
AGGCGGGCGTCGGGGAAGGTGAGGAAGCTTTTGGGATAGTAGGCGTGCCACCACCGGCGATGCGCCGCCTCAAGCCGCGCCCGACCTTGCCGCACGGCTTCGGCCGTCGCAGTGCGCGCATCCGCCAGCGCGACAGGACCAGAGTTCCCCGGAGCGATACTGACGTAGAAGACCCTGGCTGCACGGCGGATCGATTCGGCGTGCGCGCCGCCGTTCAAGAACGTCTGGACGCTCGTGATCTCGGACCGCGAGCGAGACACGAGTGCCGCCGGATGCAAGTCCTCCGGCGCAAATGGATCCTTGCGATACACTTTGCGCGGCGGACGCGCTTCGGCGGGCGACCAGTCGAGCGCGACTCCGCTCTCGCCGCCCGTTCCCTCGAGCACGATGACGATCACGGACGGCCGCGCCGCCGTGAAGCTCCGCCAGCGTACCGCGCCCCGGTCGGTGGTCACCGTGCCGCTCGCCTCGGCGTCCCACAGCGTCAACCGTGCGTTGCCGCCCCGCACCGTGCCGGTGGTCTTGAGAACGACCCGGCCGATCGGGTAGCGCGACTGGTCGTGCACCACGTCGGTGCGGTTGATGGTCCAGCCGAGCGCGCTGTCGCGCACGTCGATCGTGGCGCCGAGGCGGCCGTTCCCGATGAACGCGCTCTCGCCCCACCCGGCCGGGAGACGGTCCCAAACGAGGTCCTGGCGCGCGAGAAAGGTGGGCCAATCGACCCGCGTGGCGGGCGCCGTCTGCAGCGCGATCAACGTCAGCAAGTGTGCCGGCAGCACGGCTTCAGATCGCGTGGTCCGCGGGCAGGTCCTGCCCGCTCCACGCCTTCCGGGCCGTCCACTCGGCGGGCGGGGCGGACCAGAACTCGTCCGTCGGGGGCAACCCCAGCGGGAGCAGTGCGGCGGAACACAGGTAGAGGCTACCGGTCGAGATGTAGCCCTCGCCGACATGCGGTTGGTGCCCGCAGAATCCGATCGTGAGCCAACCCTCCGCGTCGAACGTTCCCGGCGCCTCGATCATGCGACGCATCACAGCCGTCAGGGCGCTGCGGACCTGCGCCGGACTCACACCTTCGGGCAGCTCGTGCCGCAGCGCCATCTGGGCGAGGAGCTGGAACGCGCCGAACCGATAGGCGAGGGAGCGGCCGATGGGCGGGAAGGTGCCCTCGGGCGAGATCAGACGCTCCTGAATGGCGGCGTGGCGACGCGCCCGCGTCAGGATCGGCGCACGCTGCGCCTGCCATTCGGGCGTCGTCGACCCCACCAGACGCATCACGTCCAACAGCATCGGTTGGATGACGAAGCTGTTGTAGTAATCCCAGTGAAATGGCGGCCCGTCCCCGTACATCCCGTCCCCCTTGTACCACATCTCGTGCTGGCGTAGGGCGAAATCCACGCGGGTGCGATTCCAGTCCTCACCCATCATGCTCAGTGCGACCTCGATCATCGCGCTGAACATCAACCAGTTGCTGAGCGGCGGCTCGATGGCGCGCGTCGCCTTGAGAGCGGCGACCACGTTTCGTCTGGTGCCGGCGTCGAGCTGCTCCCACAGCGCACCGGGCGCGCGCACGATCGCGTGCGACAGGAACGCCGCGTCCACCAGCGGCTGCCGCCCGCGCGCGAAGTTGAGGAAGTCGGGCGACGCGGGGTCGGTCGCGGCGTGCAGGCCGCGCCGTGCCAGCTCCGCGTACCGCCGCCGTCGCCCGGCCTCGGGCGACCCGTCGTCCGCCAGCTCGAGCCACGGCGCGATCCCGGTGAGCAGTCGGCCCACGGCCTCGAGGTGCGTGTAGTCGCGGCGCTCCGGCTGGCCGGCCGGCGCGATCTCCACCGGCATCCGCTGGCGCAAACGCCCCTCCGCGAGGTTCGTCAGCACGGGCTCGGCGAGCCGTACCAGCACCTCGAGCCAGTACTCGCGATCGGCGGACCCCGGCGTGAGAGAGCTGGCTGACCCCGGCCGCAAGCCCGGGGTCCAGCCCCCGCCCCGGGGTCCCGCCGCCGCGAACGCACCCAGGCTCGCGAGAAATTCCCGCCGCCGTGTCATGTCCTCATTGTGCGAGCGGATCGGGCCGCAGCTGAAAGTGCAGGACCTTGCTCGTGGTGCCCTTCCCGCCCTCCATGTGGAACGGCGCGCGCGTGCTCACCGTCGCCCACAGCCCGCGCCCTTTCCAGCCGGCGCTCGCATCGTCGATCCGGCCGTCCATCCATTTCGTGTAGAACCCCATGGGATAGGGGACCCGCAACACGATCCATTTCCCGTCCTTCAAGACGAGCAGCCCTTCCGATCCATTGCCGGTGTCGATCGGCAGGTTCGTGCCCAAGCCGAGTGCCCCGAACTGATCGACCCAGGTGTAGTAGCTCGCCTCGGCGCTCCCCGGCGTCGTCACGCCCTGGAGCTGCGGCAGCGGCTCCGGATAAAAGGTCCAACCTTCGGGGCAATGCTGGCCGGTCGCGCTCGGTCCGTTGAGCGGATGCGTGCATTTCCTGCGATCGAAGCTCGCGAGATGCCCGCTCGCGAGCGCGGTCCAATAGACTCCGTTCCGGTCCACGTCGCCGCCGCGCGGCGAGAACCCCTCGATCGGCTCGCCCGACTGATTGAGCGGCAGTTCATACAGCTCTGCGAGGGCGGTCTCGGGGGGATGCGATCCCGGGTTGAGACGCACGACCGCACCCGGGAAGTACAGCGACGTGCCCCAGATCGAGCCGTCGGGCGCCGGGGCGACAGCATAGAAGCCGGCTGTGATGCGTTTGTCTTTTGTGGGATCGACCGGCTGGTCGGGCTCCACGTAAGGATCGCGCTTGCCGTTGCCGTTGGTATCGAGGATCAGGGCCGTCCAGCCCTGTGATTCCTCCTCATCGCCCGTCTCGTCGAACAGCTTCGTGTTCAGCCAGCCCACGACCGGGCCACCTCCCGAAGTCCAGAGAGTGCGGTTGGCATCTTCTGCGAACATCAGGTGGTGGGTGCTGAAGCAGGTGCTGATGTGCGTGAGCTTCCCCGTCTTCGGATCGTACATGGCGAGGTGACGTCCGGCGCGGTTCAGCGGAAACAGTTTCGCCGACGGATGGCTCGACCCCGCTTTGCAGAAGGCGGGATCGTCGGGCGGGCGCACCGTCGCGGTGAGCCACACGCGGCCGCGCTCGTCGAGCATCGGGTTGTGCACGTTGGCCTTGCTGGTCCAGATGAGCTCGCTGCCCCAGTAGGGCGACGGCTGCAACATCTGCGACCCGGCGGCCGGCGCGGTATTGGGATCGCGCACGGTGAGTGGCACCCGGCCGGCGGCGTTGTGCGCGGGATCGAGCACGGGCAGATAGTCAGCGCTCAACTCGAGCGATCCGTAGAGCGAGCCGTGCGCGTTGATCGTCGGGTCGCGCCGATCGGTCGAGACCTCATCGTGCAGGTAGGCCTTGGGGTCCGCCCAGTCCCACTCGGTGATCACGACATTGCGCTCGACGCCACGCGGCCGCGGAGGCGGCGGCGGCACTTCGCCGGCCGCGATCCGATCGGTCCAGTCCGCGAACATCGCGAAGGCGCGCTGCGCCCCCAGTTGGCTCACCGTGCCCATCATCTGGGCACCCGCCTGCCCCGACTGCAGCCGCCGCTGCCACGCCGCCACCGAGGACGGAAACGATCCCAAGGCCGCTGGGATCTCGCGCGTTCCCTTGCTGCCCAGTTGATGACAGGACCAGCACCCGCCCGACTTCATGATCCTGAGCCACTCGGCTTGGCTCTTCACGGCGGGGGCGCTGTGCGTCTCATCGGCTCCGGTAGACGTGGCGGCCGCGAACTCGCGCTTGTCGGGCACCCGCATCAACGAGAACCAGTAACCGGCGGGGTAGTATTCGGCGGCCGCGCGCGGATTGGGTGCGGGTACCGCGGTCAGGTTGAGCGGCTTCCCTGGCGTAGCTTGAGTCCTGGGCGAGTCGACCAGGCCGTAGCCGCGCACCCACACGGCGTACATCGCCTTCGGAAGGTCGGGGATCAGGTAGCGTCCCTGGTCGTCGGTCACGACGATGCGGACGAACTTCGTCGGCAGGTCGGGGGTCTCGGCGATCACCCACACGCCCGCTTCCGGGCCGTTCGGGCCCGTGACGACACCGGCGATGGCGGCTGCGCCGATGGGGACCGTCTGGGCCGCGAGCGAACAGCCAGCGAGGAACAGGGCCAAGAGACACGTGGTCGTCACACGCATAAGAGAAATCGCTCCTTGACCAACGGTACGAGGGTATCGAGGGGCATGTCCCACACGCCCTGGTTGAAGATCTCCACCTCGATCGGGCCGGCGTAGCCGGTGCGCTCGACGGCCTCGCGGATGCGCCGCAGCTCGATCACGCCATCACCCATCATCCCGCGATTCATCAGGATGTCGCGCACCGGGACGAGCCAATCCGAGACGTGGAACCCGACCACCCGGCCGGCTGCCCGTGCCAGCTCGTCGTACAGCTCGGGGTCCCACCAGATGTGATACACGTCGGCCACCACGCCCACGGTGGCCGGGTCGAACCGCTCCGCGAGTCGGCGCGCCTCGCCGAGCGTCGTGATGCAGGAGCGCTCGGCCGCGAATCCCGGATGCATCGGCTCGATGCCCAGGCGCACACCGCGCTCTCGCGCGTACGGGACGAGCGCCGCGATGCCGTCGGCCACCATGCGCCGGGCGGCCGCGATATCCTTGTCGGGCGCCGCCCCGCACACCAGCACCAGGACCTCCGCCCCCAGCGCCGCCGCCTCGTCCACTGCGCGGCGATTCTCCTCGATCCGCGCCGCCCGCTCGTCGTCCCCGGCCGCCGGGAACATCCCGCCGCGGCACACGCTCGACACGCGGACTCCCGCGTCGCGCAGCAGACAAACCGCCGTCTTGACACCCACCTCGGCGAGCTTATGGCGCCACACGGCGACGTACGGCACGCCGTGGCGGGCGCAGGCCTCGACGACCTCCTTGAGACCGGCACGCTCCGCGGTGACCTGGTTGAAGCTGAGGCGGGAGGGAGAAGAGGAACTCACTCGACCCCCGCGAGGGCGAGCACTCGCCGCATCCGATCCGCCGCGCGATCGGGGTCCCCGAGCAGCCCGGCCGCGTCCGCGAGCCGGAACAGGTCGGCCAGATGCGACACGGAGCGCCAGCTCTCCGCGCCGCCGATCATGCGGAAATGCGGCTGGTGGCCGTTCAGATAGGCGAGGAACACGATGCCGGTTTTGTATGCATGCGTTGGGGTCTGGAAGATGTGACGCGCCAGCGGCACCGTGGGCGCGAGCGCCGCGTGATAGGCGGGCTTGTCGCCGCGGTCGAGCGCTTGGAGCGCCGCGGAGGCGGCGGGCGCGATCGCGTCGAAAATGCCGAGCAGCGCGTCGCTGTAACCCCGTTCGTCGCCCAAAATGAGCTGCTGGTAGTTGAAGTCGTCCCCGCTGTACATGCGCACACCGCCCGGGAGCCGGCGGCGCAGCGCGACCTCGCGCTCCGCATCGAGCACGGAGATCTTGATCCCATCGATCTTGGTGCGGTGCTCGCAGATGATCGCGAGACATACGTCCGTGGCCTGGTCAACATCGCGCGCGCCCCAGTAGCCGGCGAGCTGCGGATCGAACCTGTCGCCCAGCCAGTGCACGATCACCGGACGGCGCACTTGCCGCAGCACGGTCCCGTAGATGCGGGCGTAGTCGTCCGGCCCGCGCGCCGCGCGCGCCAGCGCCCGGCTCGCCATCAGGACCACACGTCCCCCCAGGCCTTCCACGTATCCGACCTGTTCCGCGTACGCGCGCTCCACGTCGGCCAGCGTGACGCCGTCGGCCGGCGCGAGCTGGTCGGTGCCCGCGCCGCACACGATCGCACCGCCTGCCCCGGTGGCGCGCGCTTCGCCGAGCGAGCGGCGGATCAGCTCGCGCGCCGCAGGCCAGTCCAGCCCCATGCCGCGCTGGGCGGTATCCATCGCCTCGGCGACGCCTAGCCCGAGGGACCACAGGTGGCGGCGGTACGCGAGGGTGGCGTCCCAGTCGAGCTGCGCGTTTCCTAAGGGATCGCCGCCGGCGAGTGGGTCGGATACGACGTGGGCCGCGGCGTAGGCGACCCGAGACCGGATTGGCCCAACGGGCGCAGGCCACACGACCGGCTCACGGAGCGTGTGAGGCGCGATGCTGCCATCGGAAAGGGGCAAGCGGATCACGCCCGCGGGCACGCGGCCGCCGAGGGCGGCGTCCCCGCCGGCCGGAGTCGCGCGGCAGCCGGCGAGGTCGGGAACACTGACCCAGCGCCGCTCCCGCCACGACTGCAGCGCCAGCTCCGCGAGCTGCACCCCCTTTGCGCCTTCGTAAAAATCGTGCGGGAACGGGGCGTCCGTCGCGACGTGCAGCAGGAACCGCTCCCACTGCACCTTGAAGGCGTTGTCGAATGGACCGTCGTCTCCTGCATCCCGCCACCCTGCGCTGTAGTCGACGGCGTTGGGCACATCGGGGTTCCACACGGCGCGCGGCGTGTCGGCGCGATTCTGAATCTTGCAATCGCGCAAGGTCGCGACCGCGCTGCCCAGCGTGCCGTCGACCTGGATCTGCAGCAGGTCGTCACGGTAGACGCGCACGGCCCACGACGAGTTGAACTGCGCGAGGATCTCCCCGGTGGCACCGGCAAGCGCGAACGTGGCGTACGCCACATCGTCGGCCGTCGCGGCGTAGCGGCGGCCCTGCTCGTCCACCCGCTCGGGGATGAGCCGGGCGGCGGTGCACTGCACGGCGGTCACCTCCCCCAATGTGTGGTCGAGCAGGTAGCGCCAGTGGGCGAACATGTCGAGCACGATCCCACCGCCGTCTTCCGTGCGATAGTTCCACGAGGGTCGCTGAGCGGGGGAGGGGGCGCCCTCAGCGGTGCCCTCGAACACCCAGTAGCCGAATTCGCCGCGCACAGTCAGGATGCGGCCGAAGAAGCCGTCATCCACCAGCCGCTTGAGCTTGCGGATGCCGGGAAGGAACAGCTTGTCCTGGACGACTCCGTGCTTCACGCCGGCGGCGCCCGCCGCGTGCGCGAGCTCGAGCGCCTCGGTCGTGGTGGCCGCGAGCGGCTTCTCGCAGTACACGTGCTTCCCCGCCGCGATCGCGCGCCGCACGTGGGCGACCCGCAGGCTCGTCACCGTGGCGTCGAAGTAGATCGCGTCCGCCCGGTTGGCGAGGCAAGCGTCCAGATCGGTCGAGACGCGCGTCAGGCCGTGGGCGGCGGCGATGTCCCGGAGCTTCGCCTCGTTCCTCCCCACCAGGATCGGGTCGGGGAGGAGCCGATCGCCGTTCGGCAACGCGACGCCGCCTTGCTCCCGAATGGCGAGGATCGATCGCACGAGGTGCTGGTTCAGCCCCATGCGCCCGGTGACGCCGTTCATGATGACGCCGATGCGCTGGGGTGTCATCAGCCCTCCCGTAGGGGCGCAGCATGCTGCGCCCCCACGAAGGCGGGCGCAGGCGGTGAAGTCCTCGGCAAGAACGAAATCGCCACCGCGCCCACCAGCGCACACGCAATCAGCGCCACGAAACCGGACGCGTAGCTCCCGGCCGTGTCGCGCATCCGCCCGACGAGCCAAGGTGCGACGGCTTCGCCCACGCCATCGGCCGTGAGCACGATCCCCATGACACGACCGAGCACTTGCACGCCGAAGAGTTCGGCTGCCATCAGCGGAATGACCATGTACTCGCCCCCGAGTCCGATCCCGAAGACGACGGCGAAAAAGTAGATCGCCCCCGGTGTCGCCGTCAGGAAGAGTAAGGGGATCGCGGATACGACGAGCAGATAGATCAAGAGCATCACGTATTTCTTCGGGATCCGATCCGCCAGCCATCCCATCCCCAGCCGGCCGACTAGGCTCGAGACCAGCACCAGCGAAGCGACCTGCGCGGCGGCCGTTTGCGCATAGCCGTGGTCGAGGCTCAAGAAGAGCTTCAGGTGCTGGTTCGTCCCACCGACCGCGGCGATCGAGCACATGCTGCCGACGAGAAGCAGGTAGAACGGTGGCGAACGCAGCACCGGAGCAATGGAGGCGTTAGGGGAGGTTGGGGAGGTCGGGGAGGCCGGGTCGGGCGACTCGTGGACGACGAGCGCGAGCGGCAAGGCGACGACGATGATCAGTGCGCCGAGGACCTGCAGCGCCCCCTGCCATCCCACAGCTCGCGTCAGCCACACTGCCAGGAACGGCACGAGCGCGCCCCCGATGCCGATCCCGAGATAGGCGACCCCCATGGCACGACCGCGCGTCGCCGTGAACCAGTGCGACAGGAGCACCTGGTTCGGGAGCGGGCCGCCGCACACATTGCCCAGCGCGTTGAAGAGATAGAAGAAGTAGAAGCCCGCCAGCGTGTGGATCGCGCCGAGTCCCACGAGCGCAATGCCAGCCATCAGGATCCCCGCCACCATGAGGCGTCGCGGGCCGAACCGATCCACCAGCCACCCTGCGAAAAAGCCGAACAGCGGCCCCACGATCAGCTTGGAGATCGCGTTGCCCGACGTGACCTGGGTGCGCGACCAGCCGAAGTCGCGCACCATGAAGTCGTAGAAGAATGGCAGGCCGTACAGCGCGAGGCCGACGATCGCGAACAGCGCAAGGAACGAGGTCGCCGCCACCTGCACCTGCGTGGCGCGCCTGCTCACAGGTTGCCGCGCGTGACCTCACCCACCGCGTAGGCGACCGCGCGCGCGGTCAGGGCCATGTAGGTGAGCGACGGATTCACGCACGACGTGCTCGCCATGCACGCGCCGTCCGTGACGAACAAGTTGGGCACGTCGTGCGTCTGATTGTGCGCGTTGAGCACCGATCTCTTCGGGTCCCGGCCCATGCGCGCGGTCCCCATCTCGTGCACGCTGAACCCCGGCGGGCCGTCGTGGTCGTACGTCTCGACGTCCTTGCACCCGGCGGCCTCGAGCATCTCGGCCGACTGGGTCTTCATGTCTTCGCGGATGGCGCGCTCGTTGTCGCTCCAGGCGCAGTGCACGCGCAACAGCGGGATCCCCCACTGGTCCGTGCGCTCGGGGTCGAGATCGACGTGGTTCTCGTGCCGCGGCAGGCACTCGCCGTATCCCTGGAGGCTGATCCGCCACGGCCCCGGCTCACGCAGCTGTCGCTTCAAGTCCGCTCCCAAGCCGGGCATGTCCGCGCCGCGGCTCCACCCATCGCGGCCTGCTCCGCCCTGGATCCCATACCCCCGCAGGAAGGCGACCTTCGCCTCCCGGCGGCCGCCCAGGTTTCGGAAACGCGGGATGTACGTGCCTGTGGGACGGCGGCCATACACATACTTGTCCTCGAGGCCAGGCACGGTGCCGTCAGCGCCGGCCTTGGAGATGTGATCCATCAGGTTGTGACCGACTTCGCCGCTCGAGTTGGCTAGCCCGGTCGCAAACCGCGGCGTCTTCGAGTTCAACAGGATCTGGGCCGTGCCGAGGGTCGAGGCGCAGAGAAAGATCAGACGTCCGGCGTACTCGCGCGTCTGTTTCGTATTGCGGTCGGTCACGCGCACGCCCGTCGCCCGGCCTTTGCGCTCGTCGTAGATCACGCTGTGCACGATCGCGTCGGTGACGATAGTGACTTTGCCGGTGCGCTGGGCCGCTGGTAGCGTCGCGCTCAGGCTCGAGAAGTAGCCGCCGTAGCTGCAGCCCCGGGCGCATTGGTTGCGCGCCCGGCAGGGCCCGCGGCCCTCGTGCGCCTGCGTCAGATTCGCGACCCGGGTAATCGTCATGTGGCGCCCGGGGAACGCGCGCTCGATCCCGCGTTTCACGACGTGCTCGGCGCAGTTCAGTTCCCAGGGGGGCAGGAAGTCGCCGTCCGGCAGGTACGCCAGCCCGAGCCGCTCGCCGCTCACCCCCACGAAGCGCTCGACGTGGTCGTACCATGGGGCCAGGTCTTTGTAGCGGATGGGCCAGTCGACGCCGTGCCCGTCGCGCAAATTGGCCCCGAAGTCGAGGTCGCTCCAACGCCAGCACAGCCGGCCCCAGATCAGACTGCGCCCGCCGAGCTGGTAGCCGCGGATCCACCTGAATGGCTGGCCGTCAGGCGTGATGTAGGGGTGCTCTCGATCGTTTACGAAAAAGTGCCGGGTCGTCTCGCCGAACGCGTAGTTCTTGCTCTGGATCGGATAGTCGCGCTCGTACAGCGCCTGTTCGCCGCGGCCGCGGTGCGGCAGCTGCCAGGGCTGCAGCCACTCCGTGACGTAGTCCTTCCCGTGCTCCACGTGGCGGCCGCGCTCGAGCACGAGCGTCTTGAGCCCTTTCTCGCACAGCTCCTTGGCCGCCCAGCCGCCGGTGAT
>Ga0137398_10001226_pt1 | contig 10259 bp, 9 predicted proteins | sample czorhiz216metaG_FD_106659 | JGI IMG/M metagenome (GOLD analysis project Ga0137398, IMG submission 106659) | Vadose zone soil microbial communities from Angelo Coast Range Reserve, California, USA - czorhiz2.16 metaG | ecosystem: Environmental > Terrestrial > Soil > Vadose zone | place: USA...
ACAGCGAGAAGTGTTTGATACCTTACAAACTGTAGTGGGATGCAGCAGAGGCTGGAGAAGCAGACTGTTAGAAGCTGAAAGCTACGCCGCCCCGGACCGCGCGGGCTGATTGAACCAGATACACAGTACGGCCATCCTGGCCGAAGACGGGCACGTAGCCCTGCGCCATCAGGTTTCGAATTTCGAGCAGAATATCCATGTGACCTGGAAGTGAACCGGTACCCGGAATGGGCTGACGTACAAATACGTTGAGGAATGGGTCTGCTCGGCCGGCCGAGGTATTGAATAAATCAACCGAGGTGAGGGCTCGTCCGCTCGTCCAACCGTACGCTGCGATCCAACGCGTCTTGGTGCACGGAGTAGTGCCACTCAACTTTGCTGCAAGCGCATGGCGGTAGCGAACCGTGCTGCTGTCATGGGCATCTTGCAACCGCGCCTCAGGTTTTTCGAGATCGAGAGCCCCACCGTAGCTATAGTCCAGAGTTGCCGAAACGTCCCTCGCAACCTGTCTCTGGAAAACCAGCCTCATGCCTTGCGTCTGAAAATCGTGGCCCTGGTACGTGAAGGTGCCGGAGAGCGGGTCGGGCAGCACTTCGCCGTTCACCGAGGAAAACTCGCCCACTCCTGTCAAGGCCGGATCCGTAATACTGTCGTGATAAACCGCAGCCTGCACGCTAGTGCGGCCTTCGCGATGAGAAAGCGCGACTTCCTGGTGACGGGCCTTCTCGATGGCCGGAGCGTATCCCGCCATGCTTACTCGCGGATCAGTCTCGCTCAAATCTGCAGGCGCCGTTTCAAAGCCCTTCTCTGCCCGGCTGTCGGGACGCGAGGTGGAGTAGTTATAGGTGACTACAGTATCAGGAGACAAGTGCGCAGTAATCGATCCGAAGGGCCGGAAAGCGTTCACCCTGCCCATAAACTGAATGCTCTGCAGTTCACTACCAAACTTCAACTCAAGCACGTCACCAATGGCAATTTGGTCAGATGTGCTCAGCGCCAGCGCCTGCAAATCGGCGTTGTGCGGTCCCAAATCGGGAGTCGATAGGCGGCGCATGGTAAACGAAATCTCGGGCGCGGAACCGTTGCCCATCTGGTGCTTGTAGGAGGTGCGCACGACCGCATTAGGCAGCCCCGGACCGTAGCCAACATCGCCTTTAAAGCGCAAGGTGTCAGAGGCGAAGAAAGACTTCTCGACCAAAAATCCCGTGCTCATGTCGGAAACCGAGCCGAAGCCTTGTGAGGAAGAACCAGCGACGAAAGAAAGCGTGCCTCGGAGATCGGACGAGCTTCCGGCAGTTTTCGTCACCATCACCGGCGAGCCATCCGGCAGCATACGAAGCACAGGGCGGTTTGCACTCGAGCGCAGCACCCAATCCCAGTCACCATCCTCAGTGGAGCTGCGGCGGGGAGCGAAGTTAATTGCGTCGAACAATGTCGTCAGCGTGAGATTCAACAGCAGGCTGGCCCCGCCGCGCACGCTGATTTTTTCACGGAGGGTTGGAAGAAAAGCAGTAGCAGAGACTCTTATGGTGTAAGTTCCCGGAGTCAGGCCACGGGCTGAGAAGAAGCCCTTTTCGTCGGTGAAGACCTTCAGACTTTGCAGCGCCGACCCAAGCACTTCGACTGCGGCGCCCATCTGCGGTGCGCCGGCCGAGTTTCGCACGTAGCCCGAGATCGAAGCGGGCCGGTCAGCGCCAAAAGACGGGAGCGCCATACCGAGCATCACGACGAAATAACCGAGCTTCCGCACGATCAAATAGCCTCGTTATTCGACAGCGAAGGTCGCAGACGGATCGAGCGTCTGCTTGGAGATATTGTCACTCACTTTAATCTGAATACGATACACCCCCGGGTCAAGGTTGGCAGCAGCGAGTGCTTTTTGGAGGGTGACCTGCTCGCCGACGTTGCCCATCTTGTCGGACGAATCTACCGTATGCACGATCGCCTTGTTAGTCGCGGCATTCACAACGTCGTATTCAAACGTGGCTGAAGGCTTGTGCGTCTTCTCATCCACGCTGAGATTATAGACCTGAATCCAAAAATTCACCTTCTGGCCGCGTTTGAAGACAACTGGTTTACCATCAGCGGCGGAAACCCGCGGGCGTACCTTGGTGGTGCCAATCACAAACATGCCGGTTCCGACACTGTTTGTGGGTACCGGCTCGACATCATCAGCCACTATCAAGGAGGAGCTTGCCAACTTGTCCTCGGAGAAGTCGGGCACAATAATACCTCGGCTGTACGTGCCCATACGATCGCCGTTTACGTCTTTTGCGACCACGTCAATCTTGTAGCGGCCGGGGCGAAGGGGCACAGCCTTGGAGTAAATCTTTGAAGCTTCAGCTTCCCGCGCCAGCAGTTCGCTTGGGATGTCCGCTGAAACCGTGTCTTCGAATGTCTGCACAACTTTACCGGTCAGGTTGCTGATTCGGCCAAAAATGTTCACTACCCCGTGCTCCACACCGTCTTTATCGACGAAAGTGATATCGCGGTTCTTGATCTGAATGGTCACAGGGACCAGAACCGTTTCGCTGGTGATCTTCACAAAGTCGGTCCGCACATCGAACGGCATGGGATTGTAGGTGATATGGTGACCGACTTCTTCAGCCAGGTCCTTGAATTTAATCGGGGGAGCAGCGTTCAGTTTCGCGTATTGCTCCAGGCGATCAAACTGTTTGGTGGCAAGGCTCTCTGAATTGGGCCCGGCGCCCAACGTTTCCAACCCGCTCCCAATACGACTCGCCTTAGACGACAGGCCCATTTCTTCGTACATGGTCAGGCCCGCCCCGGGGACTTTGGCCAGGGCGTCCTTCTCGCCGCGGTCGATCGTCATGTGATATTCGCCGCACATGCAGGTATCTACGAACTCAATAATGACTTCCTGCCCGATTCCTTCAATGTAGCGGTAGCGCCAGTCCTCAAAAGGAAATGTCGAAGTCTCGCCCCCACCTTCCTCCATCGGGCGCTCGTAAGTACCGCCGCCGGCGTGCGACTCGATTTCATCCGGAGGGCCGTAAACAATATAGATTCGGCCTCGGTCTGACTTCCATCCCGGAATCCCTGCGGGGAAGTGCTCGTTCGCGTATTCGATCCGGCGATAATGCTCGTCTTTGAATTCGTTATCTTCGCTATCTGGATTGGGGTTTCGACGGTCCCAGAAAGACTCGATGAACTTGTCACGTTCTTCGTCGTTGGAGAGCTGCAAGAACGCTTTGCGCTCGGTGTCGGTAATAATCCAGCGCACGTCCTGATCCAGCCAGGTGCGGTGCTCTTTGCTCAATTCATGTTTGAGTGATTTGGCGTTTTCTCGACGCCGTTTCTCAGTGATCGGCCGTTTGAGGGGATCACCGGACTGGTCCTGGGCAGCGTCTTTGCCGCGATCTGGTTTGGGTTGTTCTGCATTCGCCTGGCCCGAGGTCTTGTCCTGTGCTGCGACAGTTGCGAAGCATGTAAACGCGAGCACAAGAATGGCGAAAGTCAGACTCAAACCTGAACGGGACATAATGCCTGGGACTCCTTCGAAAACACTACTGGTGGGCATAATTCTATGTCTTTGGGCAGGGGAAAACAAGGTATGCCATTTCACGACCCCCAGCCCTAAATGGCCAGATTCTTTCACTCAGGTAATTGGTTGTACATGCTTCACAAAATTCATGAGTCGAGGAGGGTACATCCTCGTTTTGCAAATTCGACACCTCCGGCATCTAACCGCTTATCTGGCGAGATATAATCGTTGAAGCTGCTGGAATCGGCCTTTTTGGACTGAACTTTTCAGCCGGACTCGTCGTATTTCCTAAGGTGCAAGCCGCGCGGACACCTCTGTGAGCCTTGCGCACGGCAGCTTTGCCTAACTAATGGCCAAGTCGCCCGTCCAACGCCAAAGGGGCTTGGCGGCGAGTAACTTACAAAGACCAGTTGTCCCCGGTGAAGCAGGAGAAAACGATGGCCACGGCAGAAGTCATCCGCATTGATCAGCCTCAGGTGTCGGCGCCACCCGAGTCCGCCATGATTTTTACTTCGAACCTGTGGAAGACCTACGACATGGGTTCAGAGCAGCAGGTGCATGCGCTGCGGGGCGTAAACCTCCAGATCCGCCGCAACGAATATTGCGCGATTATGGGACCTTCAGGGTCGGGGAAATCGACCTTGATGAACCTCATTGGATGTCTGGACAGTCCGAGCCAGGGGCAATACTGGCTCAACAGCCAACTGGTGAGCGAGTTGGACGACGATGAGCTGGCAAGGATTCGCAACAAGGAAATTGGATTCGTATTCCAGACCTTTAACCTGCTGGCTCGCGCCACGTCGCTGCATAACGTGGAATTGCCTCTCATCTACGCCGGCATGCCGTCCGAGGAACGAGCCGAGCGCGCACGGGGTGCACTGACGGCGGTTGGTATGGACAGCCGGATGAGCCATAAGCCCAATGAACTCTCAGGCGGGCAGCGTCAGCGAGTTGCAATTGCCCGCGCGTTAGTGAATCGCCCGTCAATCATTCTCGCGGATGAGCCGACAGGAAATCTCGACTCGCAAACCGGCAATGAAATTATGGCGCTATTTGATCGATTGCATGCGGAAGGCAATACTATCGTGCTGGTGACCCACGAGCACGACATTGCCGAGTATGCCCACCGGGTTATCTACATAAAGGACGGTGTGGTGGAGCGGGATGAAGTGAAGAACTGAGCCAATTCTTGAAGCAAAAATAAAGGCGGCCCAAATCAGGCCGCCTTTGTACTTTCAGATCAAAAACTAGAAGCGATACACAATTCCGGTGTTCACCCGGACGTTGTTCTTGTCGGTGAAGCCGTTGAAGCGAAGTGTCATCCAGTCCAACTGGACCGCGCGGAAAACCAGCTTGCGTTTTCCAAAGTCCACGCCGCCGCCGAACAGCATTGCAAAACCGCTATCGCCCAGGCCGGCATCCGCCAAGTGCGCGCCGCCGAACAATGCGTGGGCATATGGCGAGAAACTGCCCTTGTGGGTTGAGACCACCGGTCCGAAGGTGTAGGTGTGCATGCTCTGGCCGGTCTTGTAGACTCCGCTGAAATCGCCAGTGATGCCTACATAACGAGTGATGTACATGCTGGCTGCGCCGTTCCAGCCGCTGGCATGCCAGCCACCGTCCAAACTAGTGAACTGATAACCGCCGAACACTTCCGGCTTAGGGGTTTCCCCAGCCGATGCCAACATGGAAGTCGTACAAAGCAAAACTGCAACGCCGATAAGTTTCTTCATTCTTTCTCCCCCTAATTTAATGAAATCGCACCGTTTCCGTCCTCATACCGGCGTATTTAACAGCCGGGGTCCGCTGGCTATATTGCGAACGGATCCCGAAGGCGCGGATCGTGCTCAGGTGCTAGTGAAATGTTCAGGTCTTAGGGGGTAAACCGGCAAGTGACAGAAGCAGGAGTTTAACTGGAACCTAGGTAACCGCAACATTCCAAATTGGTTCCTTGTTGTTACCCCGTTCTAAATTGGGAACAACGTGCGGGCACATGTTCATTCGTCACAGCCAAGCTGAGTGCAGCTTACGGAGAATGGATCGCGTGGTAGTGTCTGCGAGGAGCGGTGCGATGGCCGTTCAGGTTGAACAGGTTCCCAAGTCAATTAGTGAGATGGTTGGCGAGATCTGCCGCGAACTTGCCGTGCTGGTGCTGGTATTCGCACCGCTGGAGCTCTTCAAAGACACACAAATATCGGGTTATGTAATTGCGGCAGCCATTATTGGAAGCGTCGTGCTTGCTGCTCTCGGCATCCTGATAGTATGGTTGCGCTAATATGGTGAGCTCTCTCACAGCGCTCTTGGTGATCCTTGGCTACGGCTTAGTCATAGGCATCGTTGGGCTGGTCTTCGCGGCTCGTGAGCGTGGCTTACGCCGAAAAGCCCGGGCGGCCAGCGAACGGAACGCGCCTTCGGTGCTGGCCAATACTCTCCACAGCCGCCTAAAGACAGATTCGGGTGAAGAAATGGAAGTCTACTTCCAATCCGCAAATCGGTAATCTGGCAAAAACGATAGGTTCCAACGTTTGGAAGTCAGGTCCGAGTAGAAGTCGGGCACTGATGTGTCTCAAGCCTGACGGTCACTCCTTAAGAGGCCTTGTTTTACTCTCAGCGGCCGGGTTTCACTCTCAGCGGCGGAGTTCGACAACTTGGCCGTTCTTTCCGATCAGGGCCATCTCGGCCATTCCGATGAACAGGCCATGCTCGACCACTCCGGGAATGGACCGCAGCTTTTCGGCGAGTGCCGCGGGATCGGGGATTTCGCCAAAACTGCAGTCGAGAACGTGATGTCCTTCATCGGTGACGTAAGTATTGCCATAGGGATATTGGCGCAAGGCAACCTGGGCGCCCAAACCCTCTATCCGGGACTGAATCACTGCCTGAGCGAAAGGGATGACCTCAACCGGAAGAGGGAACTTCCCCAGCCGTAAAACCTGTTTGGTGGATTCAGCGATCACAACAAAACGCCGAGAGGCTGAGGCGATGATCTTCTCGCGGAGGAAAGCGCCGCCGCCGCCCTTGATCAGGTTGAGTTGCGGATCGATTTCGTCCGCACCATCGATGTCGATGTCGATACGCGGATTTTGATCAAGCGTAGTGAGTGGGATTCCGAGCTGCTCAGCCAGTTGCATGGTCTTCTGCGAAGTGGGGATGCCGACGATCTTTAGACCTTGCCGCACCCGCTCAGCCAGGAACCGGATGGCATAAGTCGCGGTTGAGCCGGACCCCAGGCCGACAACGTTGCCGGATTCAACCAACTGCACAGCCGCATGCGCGGCAAGCTGTTTTTCCTGATCGAGCGCATTTACGTCTTTCACGGGCAAGTTCATCAATTTCGAATTGTACAAGGACAGCACTCGGGGAAGAGATGGCGACCCCTTGCGGTGACTTTTTTATGCGCGCGCCACCCACTCGGCGGCTTGCAGAGAGCCGTGGCTCATTGCGTAGAGCACAAGCTCGACACGGTTAGAAATGCCAAGCTTCTCGAAGATTCGGAATAGATACTTTTTTACTGTGTGCTCACTCAGTCCGAGCTCGGACGCAACGTGGCGATTGCTGAGGCCATCGGCAACAAGGGCTACGACCTGCTCCTCGCGCGAGGTCAGCAGTTTTTCGCCGGAGGCGCTGAGTACCCTCACCCCTGCAACCTGGCAGAAGGAATCCAGCAGATAGTTGAGCTGTTGGGTGTTGGCCCAAATCTCTCCCTTATGCACGCGCTCGATACATTCGCAAAGCAATTGAAAGGAGGACTCTGAGAGAGAGAAGATTCCGCGCACGCCCGAGCGGAAAGCCTGGACTATCAAGTCGCGGTCCTCCGTTTGCATTAGAAAGACCATGGGAATCTGCGGATGAGTGAGATGAAGAGAGCGCAGGACAGCTAAATCAGCCAAACCGGAGTGGGAAACCGGACAACTTACGACGGCGACATCAATGCTGGCGCGGTCGGCGAGTTCCAGGACTGAACTCGGTTCGCCGTCACATGGGAAAATCTCAAAACCATGACGGCACAGGGCGGCGGCGAGTAACTGGTTTTCCAGTACTTTTGAATCTGAGAGCAAGACACGAGTGACAGAAGCGGCTTCGTTTTGCATAACCTGCCTTCGCAAAAGAGTGGCGTTAATCTAGCGAGTGTATTTGTCCTGCGCCCATCGTTCTGTGACCTAAGAACAATCCAACGTTCTCAACCTGTGGAAAATTCCAGAACGGGCACTGCTTATTCCGCTTACCAACGGCCGCACGAGACCGCGCTTAGTCTGCAGCCTCGATCTTTCCCTCAGTGATTCGTTCTGTTTTCAGACACTTCTCCAAGTCGTGCAACCAAAGTTGTATGGAAGCGGCATTGGCTACTTCTGGCTACCGAACTTTACGTGTCTTGTTGGTTCGGGTACCCAGCGTTACTTTTCGTGAGCACGCTGGAGTAAACCAAAGCTAGCACCGATCGCGTCGGTGCCGAAGCGAAGCGAAGCACAGGAGCTATGAAAATCAGTTCTAAAACTCTGCTTGTCACTACGCTCTTGTCGGCTGCAGTCGCAGCCGGAGCGGCAGGAAGTGCTTCCCAGGTAACAAGTGTAGATGCAGCTAGCGCGGCGGACGGCAATAGGACTACTGAAAACAGTCCAGCCCTGACGGGGGTACGCCGTCCGCTGTACCGGCTGCACAAGAGCGACGTTGTGGACGTGCGATTTACGTTCTCGCCGGAGTTCGATCAAACCCTAACCGTGCAGCCGGATGGATATGTCTCTGCGAAGGCGATAGGGGACATTGCCGCCGAGGGACTCACAATCGCTGGATTACGCGACTCGATTCGCGAAGCTTATACGCAAATTCTCCGCGACCCGCAAGTGAGCATAATTCTCCGCGATTTCGAAAAGCCATTTTTCGTTGCAGGCGGCCAGGTGGGGCACCCGGGGAAATACGAGCTGAGGTCGCCGACCACAGTAACCGAGGCGATCGCAATCGCTGGAGGGTTTACCGAGCAGTCCAAACACTCGCAGGTCGTCGTGTTCCGAGCAGTTACCGATGGAATCGTGGAATCGCACGTCTTGAACATTAAAACCATGCTCGCTTCGAAGAATCTGGAAGAAGACCTGGAACTGAAACCGGGGGACATGCTGTTCGTTCCACAAAACCGGATTTCGAAGATCAAGAAGTTCCTGCCGGTTTCCAGCCTGAGTGCGTTTTTATCGCCTGCGCAGTTCTGAGTTGTCATGCCAGAAGAATTAGAAATCGTCGCCATGCGGAATTACGAAGGCACCACGACCGCTCGTGATGTGGCTGCAGTCTTCTTCCGCCAAAAGAAACTTTTCTTGACGTCATTTGCAGTCGTTCTTTGCCTAGGAGTGCTATATGCCCTCCTGGTTCCGTCTTACAAAGCAGAAATGAAAGTCCTGGTGCGCAAGGGAAGAATCGATGCCACGGTTACACCAACCGAAACTGCTTCATCTCTGGAGCGCGAGGACGTCACCGAAGAGGAAATGAATTCGGAGGTAGAACTTCTTCAGGACGAGGACATCCTGAGAAACGTCGTGCTGGCGAGCGGACTTGCGGAAGGTCAGCACTGGTATTCGCCGCTCGGTAGAAACGGCCGTGAAGAACAGATTGCAAGAGCGGTGAATCGCTTGGCTGGCAAGATCAGCGTCCAGCCGGTGCGGAAATCCCATGTCATTACGGTCTCGTATAACTCGTCGGACCCACGCCTGTCAGCTGCTGTCCTGAAATCGTTGGCGGCGGCATACCTCGCAAGACACACGGAAATCCGAAGGCCGACGGGGCAGCAGGATTTTTTTGAGCGGCAGATGCAGGAGTCGCGGCGTGCCCTGGACGAGGCGCAATCACAATTAGTGGACTTCACCCGCAATAAGAGAGTGGTTTCCGCCACGCTGGAAAGAGATCTTACGTTACAAAAACTGAGCGAGGCATCGATGGCGGAGATGAATTTGCAAGCTTCCATTGCGGAGGCTGCAGAACGGGTCCGATCTCTGCAAACGAAAATTCTTGAATTGCCGCAACGCCATGTCGCTCAGATCAGAAACGCTGACAATCCTCAACTGCAGGAGAAGTTGAACTCAAAGCTTCTCGAACTGGAACTGAAAAGGACGGAGCTACTAACCAAGTTTCAACCTTCATATCGGCTGGTGAAAGAGGTAGAGCAACAGATTGCTCAGGCCAAGCTGGCCATCGAAGCTGAAGATCGCAAACCGCTGCGCGATGAGCTTACCGAGGTGAATCCAGAGTACGAGTGGGCGGACTCCGAACGATTAAAGGCGGTGGTCGAACTGCAAGAACTGTTACAGCGACAGCATGTTTCGAGGGCACAACTCGCCGGATACAAGCAAACGGCCGAAGGACTTGGCGAGAACGTGCTTACTCAGGACGATCTGCAGCGAAAGCTCAAAGCCGCTGAAGACAAATACCTTCTCTATGCCAACAAACGTGAAGAAGCGCGGATCGAGGACGCTCTGGATGAAAACGGGATCCTGAATGTGACTCTGGCGCAAGAGCCGCGAGTACCGGCTTTACCTGCGTGGCCAATATGGGCCGCCACATGTCTTTCGTTCGCGGCAGCGTTCGTATTCAGCACCGGCACGGCGTTTGCCGCCGACTATCTTGATCCATCGTTCAGGACCCCCGACGAAGTGGCGCGGGTTTTGGGAGCTCCGGTTCTAGTTGCTCTTCCCGCGCGCACCGGACCAACGGAATTGGAGATGTCATGAGCGTTGCTGCTGGAATTTGGAAATATTCGTTGCTCAGGAAC
>Ga0137398_10001227_pt1 | contig 10258 bp, 12 predicted proteins | sample czorhiz216metaG_FD_106659 | JGI IMG/M metagenome (GOLD analysis project Ga0137398, IMG submission 106659) | Vadose zone soil microbial communities from Angelo Coast Range Reserve, California, USA - czorhiz2.16 metaG | ecosystem: Environmental > Terrestrial > Soil > Vadose zone | place: USA...
AATGTCTGGGAGATGCCGGAAGAAATACAACCACAATTGTTTCGCCACTAACCGGGATTCCATTTGGCTATTTCATCAGGCAGCGACGCTCGTTTCAGAGCCTGGTTAGTTACTGTGGATTTGGGCGGACTTGATAATTCGAACGCTGCCCGGCGAAACCGCAAGACACGCCACCCCAGTCCGTGACGTGCACTGTGGTGGTAGCGCCGGTGTCGGGGACTAGCCGTTGAAGCCGGGTGATGGCCGATCGTGCAAGCTAGGACGCCCGGCGGATCTCTTCCCGGATAACGCGGCGGAGCGTTTTTTCCAATGGTTCTTGGGCGCGCAGGATGTGTTGGCGCAGGACTTCGTTGATAACGGTTTGATAGTTGCCGCCACCGGCCAGTTCGACTTGGTCGCGGAACCAGGCAAGGATTTCGTCATCGAGGCGGATTGTGATCCGTGTTTTCCCTTTGGGAATGGAAACGACAGCTCCACGCTTCGCCTTACGGAAATCGTATTCACGCTTCATGATGTTCCTCGTACTGAGTAGTCTCTCGGGCTGTGGCCAGGCGTGCCGAGATCAGGCGCACACTCTCTCCCCGCCAGGTGTAAACCACGACGAGGAGGCGGCCAAGTGCATCACAGCCTAGAGTGATCCACCGCTCCTCTTCTTCTGAAAACGGATCGCGTATCGTCAAACCAAGGTCGTCCTCGAGCACGGTCACGGCATCAGCAAAACGGACTCTATGCTTGGCGAAGTTCGTTTTGGCTTTGGCCGGGTCCCATTCGTAGCTCACAGTTCTTAGTATATGCACAAGTGTGCATACATGTCTACCCTATGCACTAGGACGCAGGTGGCTTGCCCACTTCGCTCCACGGGAATTACCCCGGGCTTCTCCGTTTGCAGCTGTCCATCTTGTGAGGCTTTGGGATACAGGGGTGATCCGCAGTGTAGCCAGTGCGGCGGCCGCGGTCGGTTGTTCGTCCGCAAGGGGAGACCATGAATCGTCAGCGAGCGCACTTCCCTGTGAATGCCAGCGTCACCGACGGGAGCGGAAATGTCTGGCACTCTGCACTCGATGCTTCTGCACACGCGCCAGCTCAGCGAAAATTGGCCAGCCTTGCTGTTTCGATGAAGACTTGCACAGGTGCAAGCGCACATCTCATAGCAGCCGAAGGATTTATGCCGCGACCCTGATGCTGAATCGGATGTCGCGATCCGTTCGTGTCGGGCCCCCGGCACCATCCATGCTGCCAAGTCCTAGTACATTCCACGTTCCAGCGGCGATGTAGCTCTTCCCTTCCGGGGTCAGCGTGATTTTCTGAACGTGCTTCGCGATCTCCGTCCGAATGGTGATGGGGTCCGAGTTGAAGAGCGTGCGCAGCTCCGCGAGACGTGATTCGACAAATCGCCGGGTGTCTCGAATGCGCATCCGCACAATCTCCTGGCGTGAACCCAGGAGCTTTTCACGCACGCCGGCGAGCTGAGTTTCGAGCTGCGCGAGCTCCGCCCTTACCGACGCGGAGTAGCCATCAGCCAAGGAGCGCGCCAGATTCGCTGTCTTTCGTTCCAGGTCTGCTTCGAGTTTACGCAAGCCGACCGATGCCCCATCGCGTTCCCCAACGGCGCGAAGCAGCTCTTCCTCAAAACGCTTCATCGTGTACGTGATCACGTCCGGATGCAGCACTTTCTCCCGAAGGACCGCGAGGAGCTGGTCTTCCAGGAGGCGCCGCATAATCTCGTCACTCAAAACTGAAGTTTGTGTGCCAGCTGAACCGCCCGCGCTCCTCCAATTACCGACACAGCGGTCGGAGCCATGGCACTCCCGTGCTATACTCGCTCCAGATGGAGACTAACCATGGCTTCGGTCGGTGATGTCATCGTCAAGAACCCGAATATCCTTCATGGCACACCCGTATTCCGGGGCACGCGGGTCCCCTTTCAGGCTCTCCTGGACTACCTCAAAGCAGGAGACACTCTGGACGAATTCCTCGAGGATTTTCCCTCGGTCAGCCGCCAAGACGCCATCACCGCGCTTGAGGACGCCAAGGCCGCACTTGTCGGCCAGCTTGGATGAAGATCCTTCTTGACGAATGTGTTCCCCAGCGTCTGCGAAATCACTTGCCCGGTCATGAGTGCCAATCCGCTCGATACGCTGGTTTCGGAGGACTCGAGAACGGCGATCTCCTGAAAGCCGCAGAAGCCGCCAAATTCGATTTGTTGCTCACTGTGGATCGCGGCTTTGAATACGAGCAGAATTTAGGCGGGCGACAAATCGCTATCCTTATTCTCTCCACGAAGTCAATTCGCCTGGAAGACTTGCTGCCGCACATCCGGAACGCTCTCGTTGCCCTGCAATCCATCCGGCCCGGTCAGATCGTACGGGTCGGACTTGAGCCCTAACTACTGTAAGCATCGATACGGCAAACGCAGCATCAATATCGCAAAGGGTTATTCTCCGCATAATTCTTGCCGATGCTTATCGGCGACCCTTGCCACGACCACCGTCATGTCATCGTTCTGCTTTGCAGTCCCGACGAACTGGTCAGCGGCTGCTGTGATCCGGGCCACGATTTCCTTAGAGGCTAAACCGTCGCACGTCGTCAGCGTCCTCATGAGTTGTTCTTCACCCCAAAGCACACCGTTCGCATTCATGGCCTCGGTGAAGCCATCCGTGAACGCAACAAAGACATCACCGTCACGCATATCGAAACAGGCTTGTTGGTAAGAACACTCCGGCAACAAACCCACGACGGTGCCCCCTGCTTCCAATCGTTCGAACACAGATCCGCCGGGCGTGCGGCGCAGCACAATTGGCGGGTTGTGCCCGGCATTGACATACACAAGGGCGCGTGTGGCAGGCTCGTATTCGGCGTAGAAGAATGTCGCGTAGCGCTCCGACGAGGAAGCCTCGTACATCAGCCCATTGATGCGCGTCACAAGCTCTCCAAGGTCATGCGGCGCAATGGCTGCTTGGCTGCGCAGCGATGCTTGCAGGCCCGCCATCATCAAAGCGGCGGAAATACCTTTGCCTGAAATATCCCCGATAGCAATGCCTAGCTTACCGTCTGGCAGCGGAAGGAAGTCGAAATAATCCCCGCCTACAACGAGTGCAGGTCGGCATTGTCCGCAATAGTCAAAACCCGAGATAAGGGGCAAGCTTTTGGGAAAAAGATGCTCCTGCACATCCCGCGCGATCTCAATCTCGCGATTGAGGCGTTCGCGCTGTGCTACTTCCTGCGTAATTGCCTCGGTTAGCCGTGCGACCTCGAGAGCCAACCCTGTCTGTCCCGCCACTGACTTCAGCAAACGCACATCGCTGCCCGAATACGGCTCTTCCGACCGCTTTGGGCCCAGGCTGAAGAACCCCAGCAATTCATCCTTGCCGGTCAAGGGCAATAACAGTTCGCAGTTCAGCGCTGCCAGATACGCTCGTTCTTCTGCGCTGATGCGGCTATCGCGGTTCACCCAGGATTCCGTGTCTTCCAGATACACGCTGACGGGCTGCATCTCGCCTCGGAGGTGCTGAATCGTGCCGTCACTCTCCCGAAACGCAGGGAGGGCCGCTTCGGCGAACCCCACTGCATAGGCGGGACGATATCCCCGAGCGGCGCTCAAAAATACTGCGAGCCGTGCTACATGGAGCGACTCGGTTATCCGCTGGCTGACGAGCTGAAGCAGCGGCTGCCTCTCAACCATCGTTCGCACCGTTTCGCTCAGATCAGTGAGGATTTGTTCTGCGTTATAAGCAGCGCGAAAAAACTTACGATCAACCCATACACGGAGCGGCTGCGCGCCCCTCCCTACGACGAAAGCTGTTGCAAACCCAAGCGCGACGACGGTCGCCATGATTACCGGTGTCCGATGCAGCTTCTGGATGGCCACCGTCGCACCGGCATAGATCACCGCTGCAGTAAGCAAAACCTGCATCGTAACGACACCTCGGCGCGCCAATGCGTACTGCAGTCCTTGCCGCAGCACGATGCGCACCTCCATTGCGCGTTGCACGAGAATCACGTAGGCCAGTGTCACCGGGAATAAGCTGATAAGCACATAGGTGCTGATCCAAAGCCAGCGCGGGAAGTCGACCTCGATGTTTTTACGCGTCGCGAGAGCAACAGCGTTCAGAATAAACAGCGGCCCTATACTCGCGATGCTGCCTACGGCCAAAAGTCGCAGTCGACGCCTGCTGTCGCGCGACGTCGCCGTGCGCCACTTGGCCAGCATAGAGATTGGAAACAATGCGATACCGAAGTACCAGAAAACTAAAATGAACTGCACTGCTGGGGCTACCATCCTGCGTAAAGGTTCTGTCGCCACGAGGTTTTCCAGTGCCCCTAGTGCGGCGACCGTGACTAGAAGAGTTGGTATGCCAACCAACACAGTGAACGGCCACGCGAGCCAGTACCACACTCGCCACAAGCCTTGGCGCGGAAACGGCTCGGGAAAATAAATCCCCAGCCACAGCAGCCACATCGGTGCTGAAAACGTCAGCAGATGGCGATACGCAGAGCCAAAATCGCGCAGCACTGGCCCCCACAAAGTCAGCCATGGATTCATGAAGCAGGAAAAGCCCAACAGCAGCAGTAAGAGGAACCAGGCTCGGGGATCTTGCGGGCGGGCGAGGGCAACCCAGAATCCCAGCGCGAAACAGAAGTACTGGCTCAGGTAAAGGAAAAGAAACGCCCACGCCCCATGATAATGACCAAAGGGTGCAAGCCGGAGCGCAACAGTCCGTTGCGTTGCATTTCCTTTTGCGTCGGTTGAGAGAACTCTTAGCAGGAGCGTATCGCCTGGACGATGTCGCCTGACAGCCTCACCCAGCACTGCCAATCCCTTGATCGGCTGTTCGTTGACTGCGAGCAGAAAATCGCCTTGCTTCAACCCCGCCTTCTCCGCTTCGGGTTCTGTGCTGGTGATCTTGGCGATGGGTCCCCGCTGGTCAGTGCTATCCAAGGAAGACGGCTCGCGCGCTGGGTCGGCCCCAAGTACAAACCCGAATGCAAAATACGCAAACCGCGATAAAAAGAGACCTCCCCCTACGAACAAAACCGTCAGCGCAACATACGGCGCCAACGCACGACTCGCGCGTTGCGAAGAAGGTTTCACGCAGTACTCGAAAATCGAACTCGATTTTACTCTCTTTTGCGTCGACCAAAATGGTGTGATCCCCGGGCGTGGTCACGCGCCCGAATGACACTAGTTCACTGAAGCCTAACACGTTTGCCCTTCCTGTGAAAACCGCGCACCGAGCATTAGCTCCATGCAGTGGGTTTCCACGTTCGCGTCAGGCGCGTCATCTCTCGGCCGTCCACGACGCCTGGTGGGTCACCCTGATGAAACGGGCCCCGCCAAGATACAGGGAAAAACTCGGCGAGAACGCCCCTCAATTGATTAAGAGGCCTTCAGAAAAGATAAGGTAAAAGAGAAATGCAGGCCCTAATGCACTTGTATGGTAACGGCGTCTGATCGGCATAGGGGCAGCGGTTGCCCGCTGACCCCTGCCACACAGCCGTGCGTACGGGTCTGTACACGGCGGTTCGAGATGTTACGCTAGCTCGCATCCTCCAAATTCGGAAGCCCGAGTGAGTGGAAATAGGAGTTGGGAAGCGCGACGGATAAGGTCTTGGCGTGGGCGAGGTACCAGGGGTTGCTCGCCAGTTTTGGACGTACGCCCATGGGTTGTTTTCCATTGTCGCCAGAGTGCCACACGAAGTCGCGTGATCTCCCGGCCTCACGCTGACGCAGGCCGTCAAAGAGAAGGCCTCGCCGTCGATAGGCTTCACTCGACCGCTCTTAATGTCATCGTAGCGGCCATCAAGCATTTCTGGTGCCAGCAAGTGAAATCCTGTCGAGCATCGCCTGTTCAGTTTCATCAGCCTGGAGTGGGCCGGCCACCCGCTCCGATCTCTACAGCTGATGATGAGCTACATTGAAGGCACGACCACTAAAACCGGCCTTCAAGTCAAAGCGTTTCTCAATGGACGGCAGTATGTCAAAGGCAAGACGGTGCCCGATGAACTGTTCAAAACGATTCCCTTATCTCGACATTCGGAACTGCCTGCATGGAACTACACGCTTCGTCCCAACTGAGGACAAAAAGGCCAATTTATTATGCGCAGCCGCTAAGACTGGCGGTCGTATGATTGCTCCGTGACAGCCGCTAACGACTGGGGGAGGGCAAGTGAAGCCCAACCTTGCCGGCCCGTGCCAAACGGAGTAGTCTTCGCGCGATGATCGCACCCATTAAGTCGCGCATTCCGGTCGCCGGACGTGGAAGCATCTACCATTTGAAGATCACTCTGGCCGAGGTCAAACCGCCGATCTGGCGGCGACTCCGGGTGCCTGGCGAAGCGAACCTCGGTTGGCTGCACGCCGTCATCCAGGTGGCGATGGGCTGGACCAACAGCCACCTGCATCAGTTCACGTCTGGAGGGACCGTTTACTCCGACCCGGGTTTTGATCTCGACGAATTTGAGGACGACCCGAAGATCTTCGACGAGCGTCAGGCCACACTCCAGAAGATTGCGCCCAAGCTGAAGAGCGTGCTCGTCTACGAGTATGACTTTGGCGATTCCTGGGATCATTTCATCACCGTCGAAAAGATTCTGCCTGCCGATCCGGCGGTGGCGCCGGGTGCGGAATGCCTGGATGGCGCACGCGCCTCTCCGCCGGAGGATTGCGGAGGCGTGTGTGGCTACGCGGACCTGCTCGAAATCCTGCGCGACCCGGGCCATGAGGAACATGAGTCGATGCTGGGCTGGCTGGGCCGCCCCTTCGACGCTGAAGTCTTCAATCGGGACTCGACCAACAAGCATTTGCGGATGCTCCGGTGGCCCAAGACAACAGAAAGCCAACTCCGCCGTGTTCTCATGCGCCGGGACGGATTCAAGGCATAGCGAGGAGATGAAAGGCCGGCGCAAGTTTCAACTGCTGATCGCCGATATCCGCGACGCGCTTGCCGATGTTGCGCGGGAGAATCGTTACGGGGATCTTTTCCACGCGACCTGGGAGTTGGTGCGTTTCGAAGACGAGCTTGCCGGTGACATTGGGAAAGTGCGGGAGTTGATCGCCGTTGCCCGCGCTATTCGCGACGCGACCGGCCCAGGGCGTTCCGTCGCCGAGCAGAAGATCATAGACACCTTGAAAGGCATTGCTTGGACTTGTTGCAGCGTGCTTGAGGACGCCGGCGTGCCACGAATTCCTGATCTCGCTGCAGCCGACGCACTAATCCCGGACCTCCGTCGGTCCATATTAATCGTTGCCGAGCTGCGTGATTATGCCCTGGAATGCCTTCGTTTCAACGCGCGGCCACGCGACGCTTTTGCCGGTGCAAGACGTGGACAATCTTTCGAGATCCTCGGCATTGCCGGTCGCCTGTTTGATCTTCCGGAGGCGCTGGACATGGCCCGCCAAGCACTGCGCCGCAGCCGCAGCCAGACGGTGCGCGGAGCGATTATCTTTCTAGAAGACTACTTCAAAGCGCGAGAGGGTATGGAAGTGCCTGACGACATTCACACCGCGCTGTTGACCGTGGCGGAGACGACCGACAGCCGATCGACCGCCACCGGAGCGCTGAACGTGCTCGTCGAAACCGGTGAAATCTCCGACATGGAAGCGCTTGATCGCCTCTATGACTGGAAGGACAAACATCACCGATGAAGAGGCGTCCACGACGTTCGCCGATTTGACGTTCCTCCTGTCACATTCATGCCCAGTCATTCGCGATGTTTCGCGTTTCCTCGACACCGGTTCGCCAGAAGGCAAGCATTTTTTCGTCCGGCCGTTCGTAATAGCTGGCAAAACCCCCGTCGCGGATATATTCTCGGACGCGCTCGGGCGACATGGAATGCAGCTTGGCCACATCGACGGTCGATTTGCGCTTCGGAAGGAAAACCACGCCAGCCAGCCGAGTCCAGAGAAAATTCTCCATCCCAGAGGTGTGCGACGCATCGCTCTCCTTCACTTTGGCCCCGTATTTCTGAAACAAAACGAGCAAGAGTACTTTCGCGTTTAGTCTTTTGGCTCCGAATCCTTGATGTCAATTCCTTTGGTAGCACCGCCGAGGGTGACCGCCACTTTGATTTTCCCTTGAAAACTCTTGGGAACGGTTTCGGCCTTGCACTTGACAACGTTCACGCCCGTCTTCAGTAGCACGGTCCGGGTCGGGTTCTCGTATTTCAATTCATTGTTTGGTGGATCAGATGAACCAGTTCCGACTTCGACAATGGGCTCTGGGTTAGGGGGAGCCTGCCCCGCGAAGTAAAATCTGGGCAATTATCGTTGGGGTATTGGGGTTTTACGTTTTATGTATTGCACATGGCTCGACCGTGACGGAGGTGATCTGAACGTATGCCTCGGAAGCGGGTGCGGGTGCCTGAGAAGGCCCCGATAGCGTTCCCGCTTCGAGTGCCAAGATCGTACAGTTAATGGGCGCGAGAAGTAACAAAGAACATGCCAGAAATCGACTTTGCATTGTGCTTCCTCCAGCGAATCGAATCCGTTCTGTCCAGGATACCGTGATTCTGCACGGAGGCTTGGCAACGTTTCAAGCCTCCGTTGTTGCTTGCATGTTAGTTCAAGGTTGTATATCAAACCCGATTTTCGTCCTCTTGTCAGAAGATATTTCGAGGCGACCGCTAAAGTCTGATGTGCGCGGAAAACCTGTAATAGATCTCTGACAGGCTGAAGGCATCCTCACGCCGCAGCCAACCACTCAAACCGAACCGGCAGACGTTCGGTCCATGCCGGGCCCCCGGCACCACCATAGCAGCCGCGGTTCCCAGTACTCCGAGCCAATCCCAAACTCCGGTAGCGATGTACATGCGAAGGATCGGTTTGAGCGTGATTTTGCCGACGTGTTTCGCGATCCCCTCGCGCGCGATCCGCGGCTCACCGCCCCATAATGCGCTCAAATCTTCGAGCCGCGATCCGACAAAACGCCGCGTGTCGCGAATTTGCAACTTGACGGTTCGAGGATCCGAAGTCTTCAGGCGCGCCTGAACGCCGGCCAGCTGGTGTTCGAATTTCGCCAGGTCCGCGGTGATTGCCGGCGAATATCCGTCGCGAAGTGCGCGGAGTTGGTTCGCAATGCCGCGCTCGATCTCACCGGTTTGCCGGCGCAGATCCGCATCGCCCTGACTTCTCGTCGCGAGTGCTTTCTCGAGCTCTTTTTCGAACCGCTTCAGCGTGTAGGCGACGACGTCGGGATGCAAAACTCGCGCCTCGAGGCCGGCCAGAAGTTGCCGCTCGAGATCCTGCCGGCGAATCAAAAGATTATTCTTGCAGACGGCGTTTCCGCGCTGCGCGTGTTTTGAGCATCCGTAACGCGAGTCAGCGCGCTTTTTGCAGTGGCCGGAAACGATTGTGATCGACCCGCCGCACTCAGAACATTCGAGCAGTCCTGTGAGGAGATACGGACTCGCAACCGCGCGACCGCGCCGCAGGCCTTGCCGGACGCCATAGAGAGACTGGACAAGTTCCAGTCGGTCATGCGTGCGCTTCCACAATTCCTCGGAGACGATCCGTTGCTCGGGAATCTCGCGACGGCGCCACTCGCTTTCCGGCTGTCGCCGATAGAGCCGCTTCCCGGTTTCGGGTGAGCGGATCTTTTTCGTTTTTCCCCAAAGGACTATGCCGCGGTAGCGTTCGTTCAGCAAAATGTGACGCACGGAAGACTGCGCCCAGCTCTGCGACCTTCCGTCGCGCGGTTGCGGCGAGAGAATTCCGTCGCGGTTGAGATCGATCGCGATCCGCTTCATGGAATGCCCGCCGGCGTATCGCTCGAAAATTCTCCGGATCGTCGGCGCCTGGTTCAAATCGATTTGCAGCCGCACGCCTGCGATCGCCGGGCGTCCGTAGCTGTCTTGTTTGTTTGAGCTCTCGATCGGAACGTGCCGATATCCAAACACGCGGCCGCCGGTGTGCAAGCCCTGCAGCGCGAGCTGCTCTACGCCGCGAAACGTTTTCTCGCGTAGCCCGTCGAGATACAGGCCATCGACTAGGCCGTGGACCGTGAGCAAGGTTTGCGATTGCGGCGCGCTCGAATCAAATCCTTATAGTGATTCCGGGGAAAGTATCAGTAAGGGAGATATCCACAGTTGTTGTTGCGCGCGCGTGCCTGTGGAAATGTGAAAAATTTGAGTTTGCTGACCGGCTACACTGGCGGCGGCAGGCGTCCCGCGGTCATGAATATGTTCCCCTAACACTCGATGTTTATTGACAGATTTTCAGCCGCGGGATGCGCTTTGTTGGGACGAAAACTCAGATACTGTC
>Ga0137398_10001230_pt1 | contig 10253 bp, 7 predicted proteins | sample czorhiz216metaG_FD_106659 | JGI IMG/M metagenome (GOLD analysis project Ga0137398, IMG submission 106659) | Vadose zone soil microbial communities from Angelo Coast Range Reserve, California, USA - czorhiz2.16 metaG | ecosystem: Environmental > Terrestrial > Soil > Vadose zone | place: USA...
AACGCCGGGCTGGACGCGGTTGAGCAATATGCGGAGACCCAGACCACCTCCGATTCTCAAATACGCGACTTCATCAGGGTTGCCGGGCAACTTATAAAAAATAAAAGCAAATACAAACGCCTAACCATCCACCGATATTTTCCGGAGACTGGGTTAGGCGGCGATCTGGGGATGTTGAATTTTGATGTTGATGCGATCGCCCGGATGATCAGCCAAGGTGAGCAAACAGCTCTACTGCACGACTGTGGTCTAAATGGCTGCATTGTCTAGCTGAACAAGGCATGCAAGTTTCCTAAGCACCTGGCGCGGTCGGACAAAATTATCCGAGGCAATCCTGCTCGAATGCCGAAATAAGGTTCTGGTTATGCGTGAATTTCTTGACCGGATGTTTCGTTTGACCCTGGCGATGCCGTTTATCGCCTTAAGACAGTTCATGAACCTATTGTCGCCTGCCTCGATGTCGGGCGCTCCGGAGTATGGCGGAGACGGAGGATATGGGGCTGACGTTCCGCAGCGCACAGGAACTACCCTTCAGACCGGAGGAACGCCGCAGGTTCGCTCCGTCGATGCTCCTGATGGCGGAATTGCGTCCACGATCAACTTGAATATTCAAACGCCGGCTGATTTGCCTTCGAGCAGTGTGGGCCGAGTGAATAGCGGCAATCTGAACACCTCCCGCATGGTGGTCCTGGGTGAAGGACTTGCGGCAGGCGTGGGCGACTTTTCCCTGAGCGCTGAAACACAACCCTGGAGCTTTCCTGCCTTGATGGCACGGCAAATGTCTGTGGACTTCCCCCAAAGACTGGTACAGGCGCCAGGCATTGGAGACTTTACCGGTTTTACTTCCCTTCCAGTGCGCGTCCCCGCTCCGCTGCAGACCACCGTGTTTGACCAACTTCCACCAGACCGGGTCGCAAATCTTTCGGTACCAGAGTTCACGCTTGGTGACGCACAGGAAATGCGCCCGCGGCAGCCGCTCATCCACCGTAGCAATGCAAAACAGACAGCCGTGAACCTGATATGGGGCGTGCTCCCTATTGCTCAGGGGAGGGAGTCTTTTCTTACCCAGGTCGAATACGCAGTGCAGCAGTCGCCAACTTTGGTAGTTGTTGAGTTGGGCTATCATGAAGCGCTGCAAGCCGCCGTTAAGGGTAATCCCGGCTTGCTTCCGGAACCGGAATTCTTTCTTGCGCAATACAACGAGCTTCTGGCTCAACTCAAAAAACCGAATACCGACCTGCTGGTACTGAACATCCCAGATCCGCTGGATACCGCCCACTTTGCATCGCTTGACGCCACCGCGCGCCTCGTAAAAGTGGAACCTGCATTCCTCACCAATACTTACTCGGTCGCTGCGGATGACCTGGTCACAGTTACTGGTTTCAATGAAATCGGCTATCAGCTTTTCGCAAAGTCGTTCCAGCCTCTTCCCGCTCATTCAACACTTGCGCCTACGGTCGCCCAGGCAGTCAGCAAACGCGTTGCGGCAATTAATTCTGAACTCAAGAGCCTCGCCGACGTACATGGAGCGGTGCTATACGATCTTGCCTCCCTGTTCCGCCGTATCGCGCGTGAAGGTTACCAGACGTCCACGAGAAGGCTGACCGGTGAATATCTCGGCGGCTTTTATTCATTGAATGGCTACTATCCAGGCCAGACGGGGCAGGCCATCATCGCCAATGAAATCCTCAGCCTGCTCAATCACTCCTACGGCGCCGGCTTTCCCCTGCTCGATTTGAATACAGTCATGAGCTCGGATCCTGTGGCTGCTTACCAGCCGGCGACCGGGCCTTTATGGAATCTCCCATCGGAATCTGTGCACAACAACCAGAAGGTTTCCCCGGCACCCGATTTTGTCGACTTCCGCGGGTCGCCGGCAACACACGCCGGCCCAAATGGTGACTGGACGGCGTTCGCGGATACGCCAAATCCAAAACTGCCTTTGCAACTACCTCCCGGGTTGGAACAGGTTCTTCCGTTGAACAACGCGGCCAGCTACTTCGGAGATGGAATCAGCCCCGTGAATGCCCGCGATCCGCAAGGCATTCAGTGGGGCAGTACCGGGAACTTTTTATTTGGTGGATTGGCCATGGTGGATAGCCACCTGACCGGTTCTGTTCGCATCAGGTTCACTCCGCCCGTCAATGGTGTGACGCAGTTTCAGATTGATTACCTGGGGGGATTTTCCGGAGAGGATTCCGTGCTGGTCACGCCACAGTACTTCAAGATGGCATTTCAGCAAAACCGGGTAGACGCGGTTCCCGGCATGATTTCCGGCGGTAATCTCAATCTGGTTACGGGTGAGGTCAGCAATCTCACTATTTATGCGCGTTACAGCAGCACCGCTCTGTTTGCGCTGGTGAGTGTAAATCCTTCCTTCCCAAAGCAACCATTGAGTTTCCCGGGACAGTACGGCTCGGCGTGGGCGCAATTTGACCAGCGGCCGGATGGAAAACTTGATTTCAGTTTTTACGGTTCCACCTTCGTGCCGCTAGGAAAAGGCATTGTGTGGCCTTTGAACTTTGTGGGGCCGAGCACCCAGTTCGCCACCATTCCCGCTGCCGGCACAGTAATGCATCCGCATCTCAGCCTCAGCACCAAGGAGCCGGCGCTGGGAAGCGGGGACACTCTCCCTGAAATTCCATTCAATACGATCCAGGAGTTTACGCTGTTCACACATAACAGCGCGTTTGGAGATGCTTTTCATCTCAACGTGCCGCTCCTGGGAGGCCCAGCCAAAGGTCGCTCGCACCTGTTGGGGAGATTGCAAGTTCAGTTTGGCGGCAGAACGGGGAATTCCGTTCCAGTGTCGGTCTGGGCGCTGCCGCCAGGAGGGGTGATGGCCCCGCTTCCGGCCTCGCCCATCACGCAGGTTTTTCCCGGCCGTCTTTCTGCGGGGTCGCAAGGCTTCAATGAAAATCTAAGGTTCCCATTGCGAACCTATCCGCTCGATGATCTCTCGATCCTTGACGATCCATTCGATATCTCAGTGGGCGCCATTGATCTACGGACCGGGCGTTGCCTCAATGATCTGTTACACCGCGCCTTCATTAGCCAGGACCTGATTTTCGCGTTGTTACGCGTAGAACCGCGGACTCCGAAAGACTCTTTTTTCTTCCGTGGCCCTGCGCTGGTCACGAAAGATGCCCGAAATCAAAGCGTGTTCCGCTTCCAGGGCATCGTGCACATTCCATATCCTCCAGGATTCCAGTTTCCGCATCCCGATTTCACGACCGCTTTCACGGTTGGTCCCGGATCGGCGTTGGATCCTTTCTTGTGGTTTCATGCAATCCAGGCTGAGGAAGCGAGCGAGACCATAAAAGAAGGCGGCGCCAAACATGTCCGCTCGTCTACAGGTGATGAATTCTCCTATCGCTACGTGATTCCTTCCGACCCCGAACACAATAACGTGGTCTTTGAATATGAAAACCACACGCAGCAGGGCAAGTTTGCGATGCACAGCATGGCATGGGTGGATTTCAGCAATTCGGGCACGGCGCACCTGGGTGGCGAAGAGTACGACACTGTGAGCTTCACGGGTTTTGGCGTCTGGAGCAAAGACGGGGTCCAGACTTTGCAGCAAGCATCCGTCCAGATCTCCACCTCGCAGGAAAAACCCTATATAGGAATCCAAATCGCCTCAGGAGATGTTTCCAACGTCAATACCAAGCCACAAGATGAACAGGTTGCCTTGCCGTAAATAATTCGACGCCTTGATTAGGTCCCCTCTGACGGGGCAAGGGAATCCGCTCGGCGTTTCCGCCCGGCAGAAGCCGAATGTGTGCCGCAAATCGGCCCGTTCCATATGTCTAATTTCACGGGTGCAAACCATGACACAGGCTGGTTCCGTTTCTAATTTCGACGTGGTCATTCTGGGCGCGGGGCTGGCCGGGCTCTCTTTGGCGCGCCAGCTATTGCTCGGTTCGAACAAGAAGGTCTTGCTACTGGAAAAATGGGCGCAGGTTCCGGTTGAGCGTCAGAAGGTCGGAGAAGCCACTGTGCAGGTCAGCGGCTATTACCTCTCCAAAATCCTTGACCTGGAAGAGCACCTGCTGCGCGAGCACCTGATGAAATATAATCTGCGCTTTTACTGGAAGACCCCTGGGCAAAAGAATGACTGCTATGAAGATTACAGCCAGTCCTACATCAGAAATCTCTCCAACATTGCCAGCTACCAGTTAAACCGCAACAAGATTGAGGGCGAGCTGTTGCGGCTCAATCTACAAAATCTGAACTTCAGTTTCCAGCCCGGCATTTCTGACCTTGATGTTGCGCTGGCAAACACGGAACAACCTCACGTAGTGCGCTACCAGGTTGAGGGAGAGCAAAGGGAAATCCACGCGGGCTGGGTGGTCGATACAACGGGCCGCGCAAAGTTTATCTCACGCCGGTTCGGACTTACGAAATCAAGCCCCATCCATCATGGCTCGACTTTCTTCTGGGTAGACGGACTGCTCAATATAGAGAAGCTCACCGCGGCCTCTGATGTTGAACGGCTTAAGCACAAGGGACGCAGGATGACCGGGCATCTGCCGGTGTGGCTGGCCACCAATCATTTTGTCGGCGAAGGTTATTGGTTTTGGGTGATTCCGCTGCAAGGCCGGACCAGTCTCGGCCTGGTTTACGACAAGAGCAGAGTTCCGGAAGAATCTGTTTCCTCTCCGGCAAAAGTGGTGGACTGGATCTGTCGCGAATTCCCACTATTCGCGCGTGACCTTCCCAACCGCAAGATCATTGATCATGGCATGTTTCGCGACTTTGCCTATGACTGCCGCCAGACCATCAGCGCAGATCGATGGGCCCTTTCCGGAGAAGCCGGCCGATTTACTGATCCCCTGTACAGCCCCGGCGGAGACCTGATTGCACTCTACAACACCTTGATCGCAGACGCGATCTGCACGGAAGACGCAAATGCGCTGGCAATCAAAGTCCGGGTATATGAACTCCTGATGTGGGCATTCTATGAGGCTTATGTTCCCAGCTATTCAATCAGCTATGACGCGCTGGGCGATCAGGAATGCTATGCCATGAAATACGGTTGGGAGCTGACGGTTTATTTCACTTTCTATGTCTTTCCCTTCATTAATCAGGTTTTTACCGAGACCTCATTCATTGTTCCCTACCTCGACCTGTTTGCGAAGCTGGGCGTGCTGAACAACAGCTTGCAGACGTTTATCGCCGCTTATTACCACTGGAAGAAAGGTCAGCCGGTCCAATTCAGTGAGCCTAACTTTTTTGATTTCATGTTTTTTGAGCCGCTCAGGAAGTCGGAAGAGCTCTTTTATGAGGTGGGCCTTTCCGGCTCCGAATGCATGAAGGTCCTGAAGCATGCCAAGAGCAATGTTGAAAGGTTGGCACGCTTCATAGCGGTCTATATTTATTCCGCAGTTCTGGGCGACGAGAACCTGCTCAGCAACAAGGAGTTGGCGGACTCTATCAGGCCTGACAAGCTGCAATTTGACCCGGAAAAGATGCGCCAGGAATGCAGCCGCCTCGATAGCGCAAAAGATGTGAAGCTGGCCAAAGCCGCGCCTAATTTCATCGCACGTTTCCGCAAAACCGACGGCAGTTCCCAGGAAGAGACGGCTCCGCCGGAAATCCAGCCGGCCGCAGTCTCAATCACCGCGGCAAAGTACGCAGCACGGCGTTAACATCGCAGACAGATGCTCGCAAGACGACTTACAGCAAGCCGACATCCCGTAACTGCTTTGAGATCTCAGCGGAAACTTCGTGGATGTCTGTCGTGAATGGAAGATACAGAATGCCGTGGACATCCGACGGCAGTTCGATCTCACCCTGACTAATCACAATTACGTTCTCCCGGCCCAGCCGTCCCATGAACCATCCAAGTTCCATGATTACGTTCTGGCGCGCCCGCCGTAACGATTTGAACTCGTCATCGCCGGCGACGTCGTCGGGGGTCATAAGCACGACGGCGAAAGAGCAGGTAGTGGCGCAATACTCAAGCTCTTCAATGATCGTCCTGCTGCGATGGGTCTGCTCGCTCAGAATGATCGGCTGAAGGCCGAGAGCCGATAGCAGGCTCTTGAGTTGCGCCTTCACGGTTTCATTATGTCCGTGAACAATGAACACTTCTTTGCTGTCAAATGGCGTACCTGCCACCTCGATGGCCATTGCACCGACGTCTGACAGCGTCTTGTCTTTCAGGATAAAACTTGACAAGGGCCACTTGAAGCGAACCTTGCAGGTAATCTGGCCCTCTTCAAAGGAGACGTAGCCCTCGGCGATGTCGAACAATGCAGGGCCCACGCCCGAGGTGATATGGAGAGTGTTCGGGTCCTTCCACTCAGGTTTTGAGAATAGCGCGGACAGTCCCCACTGCAAGGCCTTTACAGCGTCCATTCGAAGCCGCGCGAACGATTTTGTAGTTCTGTCGCGACGGACCCACCATTCCCCGTCTTGATACCACTGCCCTGCTTGCCTGGACATTGCACAAAGTTGGACAAGAAAGCTCTCTGAATTTGCAGAGGGCCCACTTTGAGAAACGCATGCAGAGATTCAGCGACCTTAAACGTGGCAAACAAAACAGTGACGGTCAACCTCTACTGCCATCATTTTCCTTCGACTTCCTCCCGATAGAGCCAGGCGCCGACTAAAGCTCCCAATATCATCGGCACAATAGCGTAAGCAGACCAAAGCGCGACAAAGCTCGGAGGGAAAAATTTCATGGGAATCAAGCCAATCAAAGGCAGAGGAACAGCAACCAGCCACGCAATCAGGCCGGCAATCACGGCAGTGCCGGCGCCAGCGCCAAAGCGGGGACGGATGGCAGCATAGATCCAGACCGCCGCAAAACCCTTGATTAAATCATAGAGACCGAAGATCGCGGGAGTCTTCAAAGCCTTTTCAGCGTCAACGTTAATGGCACCCAGAATCGATGCCCATTGTTGTTTAAGCAGAGCGCCGTGGACGACTCCGTCTCCAATGAAATAGATGATCGCCGCGACAAATCCTCCCAGAATAAGTTTGCCAATGTTCATTTTTGCCCTGTCCTTTCTGTAGAACCAGCACCGCCAGCCTTCAGGTTGCTATCGCAAGACTGCACCGGATTATCACCCGATTTTGATGAGTTAAACGTTCACGATAAACGAAAAGCTATCCGCGTTTTCCCGTTTTGGAACTCGGTTTTTTCTTAGTACCTGTGGTTTTTTTGGCAGCACCGCCCTTTTTCGCAGCCGCTTTTTTTACTTTTGGCGGCAACGACGAGCTATAATCCAGCGCTCTCCTGGCCCATGCGGACAACTTAGTCCGGTCTTTAAGAAGCGCAGGCGGCACAACCACATATTCCCGCATGGGACGGCCGGGCATCGGCTCAAAAATCCGCGCGCCGTTCGTTCTCAGCAGCTCTGTCCGTGCATCGTGGGGAAGACGAAGGACCATGTCTTCCTGATGTAGTCCCATAAACATGTTGCCATTGATAAATGCGGCGGGGAAGCCAAACATCTTTCGCGGAGTTGCGGGTGGGCCAGGTGTGACTTCCGCGAATGTTCTAGTCAATTCCTCAGATGGTTTGCGCCATTTCATGCTGGTCGTGCTCCGGCATAATAAACACAGATGGATTATAGCGCAGACCACTTATCAGTGAATGGAGAATATCGCTACATCGTGATGAACCGGATCAAATTGATAGAACCTGAGCCTGCGGGAAGGTTCATAGTTATATGTAATATTGACTTTGTATCTACCCAACACATCCTGTCCTTGAGAGTCCGGTTTTGCAGCCGGTATCATCACCATGAATGGCTGGCCATCGGGAGTCATCATAGGAATGTTCATCCACCAGTGCACCCGGCCAAAGGTGAACCAGCATCCTGAGCCACCTGACTTCACCGACGACTGGAACTGGTTCTCCCAGCCCCTGGCGCCACCGAAGTCCACGTTCTGATAAGCGTGGTCAAAGTAATCACCGTTAATCAGGCTGACTTTGAGCATGGCGCCACGCAAGGTCCATTGCGGGAAATCGATTCGTGAACCGTCTTTAAATTCTCCGTAGATGGTATTGTTCACATACAACAAGGTCAGGTCGGCATCCGGGTCAGGCTTGATGCCCCGGGGAAGCTTGGTGCGATCTCTCCAATCGCGAAATGCTGCCCGGGCATCGCCAATTCGTAGCGCGACTCCCTTGTAGTCCTTCTTTGCAAGCGCGGTCTGCGCCGCTTGAAAAGCGGCCCACATACGTTTGGCGGGCGACAAGGCGCCAATCTGCGCTATAGCTTCTGCCTTAGTCTTGCCTCCGAATACGGCCTGCTCCCATTGCACCAGCGATTTACCACCCATCATCTTATTGGCATTCTCCGTTACCTGAACCCGGGGTGGATGGGAACGCCACCCCCACGAGTAAGTAAGGTTGTAATACTTGCCCGGCGCCATCTTGATTTTGAATATGGTGCGTGTTCCCTCTTCCATGTTGTAGAAGGTCTGGTCCATGGCAATATGAGGCATTGGCGGCTTTGGTTTGGTAAGCGCAGGATCGTCAAAGTACATGGCGAACGGCGAGAAATCATCGTTACCACGCCTGAGAATGTCGATCTTATAGGTGATGGTCCAAGGCACTCCCAGGACATCGCTGGGATCGATAAATGCCGTATCCGATTCGATGTGTGTATCGAACCATACCTGATGGACGTTTACGTTTCCACCGATCACGTTGCCGCTCTGGTCTTTGATGGCAGTGACTTTTCCCACTTTGTCCGGACCTTTGTAATGCAAAAGCGGTAGACCACTGTAAGTATCAAGCCGGTTCGCTATGGGATTGCCTTCCAGAATGTCGACGCCCTTTTTAAGGTTGTTGATGATCGCCTTGAGATCGAAATCGTTCAATGGTCCTTTTTTCGCTTTATTTGTCCGAAACTCCACATGGTCGAAGACCTCTTCGAGATCATCCGTTGGCGAAGCCGGATTGATCCGACTCACTACGGGCTCGCCGTCATGCAGGTTGTAAGGATTCTCAGGGGTTGACGGCAGAGTGTTCGGCATTTCATTGCCGCTTCCATCAAACGCATTCGTGAAAATAGTCGGCAGGAAATTGGTGCCGGGGGGATTCAGGTAAGGATCTACTTCGGCAAAGCAGCCATGGCCGGTATTTACCTGGAGTACATTTATGCCATTCTCCTGAGTCAACTGAATTTCAGACGCTGGTGGCCGGGGTTGAGGATGTGGATGGCCTGGCGTCTGCGGCGTCGAAGGCAAAAACGGACAATATTTTTCCCTGACGGGCTGCGCAAAACACACTCCTGAAAGCAAAACCATTATTGCTACAGCGTTCAGTGCCGCTATCTTCCTGTTCCGAATTTGCTCGATAAGTTTCATCTGCGTCCAGTATGGAATTTCTTGTTGAACTGCTTGTGTTGAAATTTCAAAAGCCCCACTGATCACCCAACCAGCTCAGGCGGCCCACCCCGTTGCGATGGTCCAGAGGACCTTTTGCGCGGCATGATCCAGGAAAGACGTTCCATGATCAGGTCCGCGCCGGAAGCAATGGGTGTTCCTCCCCACAAACCAACCGCCTCATTGCCGTACCGGAGCAAACTCATGGAACAATCCTGTCCGCCCGAATGGATGAACATTCTCTCCCGCACCAGGCTCAATGCCTGTTCGTCTCCGGTCAAAAATAGCCACCCGTCTTTAGCGCCATACTTCTCGGCTACCTGCCGCAGAACTTCGGGCGTATCACGGAGGGGATCGGTGGTAATGGAATAGATGAAGATGCTCGTGCCCAATTGTTCGCCGATCCGCGCCTGCACCTGCGCTAGCGTTTCCAGGCCGGTGCAACTCGCCGCGTCGTGGGCGGCCATGCATTGAATCACGACAGTTTTACCCGCGATCAGGTCGTCATAAAACCACGCCCGCTGATTACGATGGGTGTGCATGATCACATTCGGTATGTATTCGGCATGGGGACCACGTGACGGACGGGTGCAGTCAGAGGAAGACGGGGCGCCCGAATTCGCACTTACCAAACCGGTCAGCACCTCTTTCAAGTTCAGCATCTGCACTCCTTCATTCTCACATCGCCCGCTCTTAAACAATTATCCCTTGGGTTTTGGCATGTCTGGCATGGGGCTTGTGTCGGTTGATGGTAATGGCTCCACGCACGGCGCCGGGCCTTTGGGCGGGACAATGTCCCAGCGGACCATCATGGAGTGGTCTTCATGGACCACGTTATGGCAGTGCATCACATATCTGCCGTGAAAATCTTTCCAGCGCATGAAAATCTCAATTTCGTCATTGGG
>Ga0137398_10001231_pt1 | contig 10253 bp, 16 predicted proteins | sample czorhiz216metaG_FD_106659 | JGI IMG/M metagenome (GOLD analysis project Ga0137398, IMG submission 106659) | Vadose zone soil microbial communities from Angelo Coast Range Reserve, California, USA - czorhiz2.16 metaG | ecosystem: Environmental > Terrestrial > Soil > Vadose zone | place: USA...
CAGGGCCACGGAAAACAAGGGAAGCTCGGCCTTCGTTCGCGCCATGCACAAGGACGTTCCCGGAGAAGTCACCGCCTTCCTGCTCGGAGCGGTGTGGATACTTCCTCTAATTATCAGCTTTGCCATACTGGCAGGTTTCACCGACAGCGGCGACCATCCCTTGGTCGGCCATCCCTACTTCAGAGTGATTGCACCCACCTGGGTCGGCATCGCGCTTGCGACTTGGATCGTATGCATGTATGCCCGCCACAAGGCCGCCACGCTTTTTACCGCGCGCTGGTCATCCGATCCCATTAACCATTACCGTGGCGAGGTGCCCGGTTTCGTTCTCGAACGCGCCTTGCAGCTCAAGAGCGCTCTGCCTCTCGCTCAATTCTACGTGGAGGAAATGCACGAGTCCTACACCAACCTCAAAACTGAATACTCTCCACCGGCACCCGACCCATTTATGTGGGTACAGTACAAGGGTATAAACGTATACCTTGACGTTTGGAACGAACCGTCCTTCGAGGGACGGAGAACGGTTTAAACGACATCCAGGGCCATTCACCACATTCTCCGTGTGGCCTCAGAAAACCCTGGTCATGGCTGGTAAAGCTGCCGCATAAGGGAATGGATAGTGCGGTGGCAAAAATAAAAAGAAAGGATTTCCTGCCTTCGGTAGCGAAAAGGGAAAATGCAGAGGAACCATATACTTGTAATCGAGAACGGCCTTGGAGCCGTCCTTTCCGGGTGATACCGGAGCCTCGAAAAGTTGAAAGCTCATTACCTTGAAAGTTCCTTTGCTCAAACGTGAACCATGAAACGTGACAAGTTGCGCAAAAACCAGCGCCATCGCGATTCCGGCAGAAATGTCGGAGACGGGAATCCTTTGCGTCCTGTTCCCCGCGAGCTGGCTGCGACTTGGAGGCAGTAGTTTTTATGGAAGTTGTTTTCGATAAGGATTTCACGATTGGCGAATACCACTGGAATCATCGCGTGGTTCGCCGGGTGTTCCGCGCCGATGGATCGCACCAGGAAGTGGAATTTGCCATCCATGAGGCCCACTACAAGGACAAGGGCGCGACCCGTGGACCTTGTTCCATCACCACGGATGCCGTCGCTGTCCACGCCGAGACCGTCGATGGATTGCGCTGGGTGCTCCAAAAGATGCTGGAAGCTCTGGATAAGCCGGTACTCGATTATGAAACCACTGAAGAAATGCCGAAGCTGTAGGAAGCTGAAGTGCCGCACGCGCCGGAAGTGTCTGGCCAAGCTGGCCGCTTACCGGCGACGGTATTATGAGCGCAATTTCATGGAGAAGGTGCTTCGTGCGTAAGCTCGGCGCAGAACGCTCCCGCACGGTGATCCTGCGCATCCCTGGCGAATGGTGGCGGGAGTTTGAAACCATGGCGGAAGGTTCGACCATCGGCAGCGTGATCCGCGACGTGCTCCATGGGTATCTGAAGAAAGCGGGGAAACTTTGATCGACGTATTCCTCCGTTGGTATCCGCGCACGCCGGTCAGGGAACACTTGGCCTCGGCGGTGCGTTGGCACTTGGAGACGTTGGATGTACGCGTCATCGTGTTGGCTAGAAGCATCGTTCCCGAGCCCTACCACATCAACTCCAAAAAGATGGCCGAGGAAAAGGCCGACACTTTCATCTATTGCGTCATCGATGACGACCAGCTTCCCGTGCCCGATGATTTCTTCGAGGTTGGCGCGCTGACTCTGGCCAACCACCCGGAGTACGGCATGCTCGCCGGATTTCCCCTGGAGTACGGTCTTTACGGTCAGCCCTACGCGGAGAGGAAAGAAGAGGTGATCGAGGCGCATTCCATCGGGTGTCCCTATTTTGTGCGCAAGGGCACGCTCACTTTTCCAGAAGGTCCCTTGCGCCAGTATGACGCGATTCTCTCTAAGGTGGTGACCGACCAGGGACTGAAGACTGGATTCGCGCGCAAGTGCCTCTACAATCATCTCGGATTTGGACATTCGCAAATTGGCTACACTGACTGAAATCGATCCGGTGACTGCGGAAATGGAAATGGCCGCGCTGCTCTACAGCTTCATCCGCATACTCAAACCACTTGTTGTTGTTGAAACCGGTACTTACCGTTGTTATACCGCTGAAGTAATGGGACAAGCCATCGAGAGAAATGAAACAGGGCACCTGTGGACCTGCGACATCGAAATGGGCGTGGGACACCTCCAGCGTCTCGAAGGACTTCCGGTTACCTTCGTAAAATGTTCCTCGCTCGACCTTCCGCAGCTCCGAGGAGCCGATTTTGTTTTCTCCGATTCCAGCCAGGACCTGCGCATTCAGGAATACGAGCTGGTGAAGTCCGGCTGCGTCTTTGTGGTGCATGACACGCGCACCAGTTACAACGGCAATCCCGATCAGTATTGGCTTGGCAAGTGGGTGCGCGCTCAGGGTGGACTCACCTTCGAGGCTGGGAGAGGATTCGGAATCCTTTGTAAGCCATGATGAACGACCGCCTAAAACGGATTGAAGAATTCCTCCTGCGCATTATGGCCGAGAAGGAAAAGATGGATTGCGAGCACGTTCTGGCCAAGGCAGGCTTGGGATGCTGTTGCCGCAGATGCAAAACCGCAAGAAGCGTAAAGTAAAGAGGCCGCTGTATCGCTGCACGTTCTGTGGCCATCGCTCCCGTTGCACTTGGGAATGCCCCTTCTGCGGTCAGATGCGCGATGATGCCTTGGGGAAAGAGATCGATAGACGCAAATGCAGGACTGGCCAACCATGATCTGCACTCCCTGCTGCCAGGAAATCCCTGAAGGCCATGCCGCCATCTTCGGTCTGGATCGCGGCGACGGGCAACTAGTTTTTGGCTGGACCTGCTGCCACAAGCCGGTGGGCGACGTGGCCGTGGTGTTGGCTTCCGCTGTTTGTGTGGATCACTGGCTCAAGGCCCATCCCGAAGATGCCGATGAGATCGGGAAACTGTTGCATGCTCACGCCCATGCCTAAAACGCATCATAGTGTATACACGCTTCTGCTTTCTTGACATCTGTAGGACACTTCTCTCCCGAGAGGTGTCCCCATGGCTTCAACTCCAAAAAATCCCCTAGATGGCGGCGGATCGATTCAAGGTGCGCCCAATCGCACCATCGCTCCGTCCGTTCCTGCTTACGACGGCGGACAGTTTGCGCGCGATGCGATGACCCCCGCCGAGATCGCCATCACTCGTGATCGTTATTACGATGAGATTCCCACCGACCGGCCCTACCACATGGACACGACACCGGGGCACTCGAATCCCACCTATGTCGGACGACAGTACTCCGACGACTTCAACGGTGGCTATTCCCCTTACGGTGTGACCGTAACGGATCGTGGTCAGTCTCCCAGCAAGGAACAGGTCACCGTGAATCCGAACAGCGCTGATCGTGGCAAGGAAAGCTAATGCCGCACGACGCCAAGGGAAATCTTTTGAAGGTCGGCGACCGCGTGGTGATCCCCGGCAAGGTCACTGCGATCCACCCCACGGAAGAATATTGCAACTGCACCGTCGAGCTGGACTACACCATGCCGCCGTATCTCGACAAGAGCACGTTGCAGTCGATCAACACCAAGCAGGTGCTGCTCAACCTTATTGCCGAGCAGTCCGCCGCCGCAGTTCCGCCCGAGGAGGCATCCAGTGGCGCTTCCAACTAAATCCTTCGGCAAGCCCGGTGGCATGACGGGCGCAATGGTCGGAGGTGGCAACAGAAAGGCCGCGCCCATGGCGCAGACCGCTTCCGATGGCCTCTCGGCACTGAAGGCGCGACTGGCCGGTGCCAAGAAAAACAAAGCCATGAAGCCGACGACCACCAAGGGCCGCCAGAAGCAGGACCTCTCGACCAGTGGCCAGGCAGGGCAGCAATGATCTCCGCAGGCAAGCAGCAATCGAAAAACGACTCGACCTTTGCCGCGTTGAAAGCCCGTCTCGCGCAGGGCAAGGGCAAGATGAGCCCGATTGCCGCTGGATCGCGCGGCAACAAGACTGCTTGGGCCAAGGGCAAGGCGAAGTCCGCAGCTAAGGGCAGTCCTACGTTCGCAGTCTCTGGAGCCACGCCGGGAGTGAAAAAGCCTGGAAATAAACAGTGAGCCAAGCGAATTCACGCGAAATCGTTCTGCTGGGAATCACCACGGTTACTACCTCGGGAACCGGGGCCGATACCAACATGATTATGGCCTGGCAGGCCGGGACGATTACCCTTAACGTCGCGACCGTCTCTGGAACTTTGCCGACGCTAGACGTTTATATCCAGAAAAAGCTTGGGCAAGCTGCCGCTGCGGATGTGAATCCCGGACCTCCGACCGGCACGGCCATCTACGACGATTTGCTGCATTTCACGCAGCTCACCACTTCAACGACTGTGCGCCTTGCGAATGTGGTGACGGCGGCTATTGGCATTTCCACTGTCGCCACGCCGACCATCACCGCTCCAGCCGATTACGCGCAAAGCGATGCTGCTCTGGCGGCGGGCACGCTACGCATGGGGCCACTGAGCGGGATTTGGCGCGTGAAATATGTGATTAGCGGCACGACCCCTAGCATCGCCTTCAGCGTGGTGGCGCAACTGAATCCGTTCTCCACGTGATCCGTGGGACTACTCGACAAAAGTACGGTGCTCTATTTCGAGCCTGAGAGCATCGGTTCACCGGATGGCGCGCGTTGTGGCATCTGCTGGAAGTTCGATCCCTTCAAAGGTCTGTGCGTGGAAGTGGCGGGCTCGATCAACGGCACGCGCGGGATTTGTGGGCTGTATGTGAATGGCGAGCCCACAGGGAATCGCATCGCCGAGCTGGCCATGCTCGGCCCGAGGAAAATCAGTGCCACCGAAGCTGGTTATGTTGAGAAGGGACCGACCCATTGCGGGAACTGTGAAGAGATGATGATCCCGCTGACTTACGGCGAGAGTCCGTGCAAGAAAGTGACCGGACTGGTGGACGGGAGAGCGTGCTGTACTTTGTGGAATAAGAAATGACCATTTCGCAGACACAACAATTTCGCACCCAGGTGGCTATGGAGGAACTCCTCCGTCGCTGGGAGAAGGTCAAGGTGGTCAGGAACAAATGCCGCAGGAGCTTGGTATTCCTCTGCAACTATGCGCTCGGCTACAAGGACGTGATCTGGAACGGTCCAGGGGACGTGCACGAGGAGATCATCCAGAACTTGCAGAAGTTTCCGCACAACGCCGAGGACGTGCTCGACAAGCACGGGCAATGCACGGTCATCCCCAATAAGCCGCTCTGGGAACTCTCCGGGCCACGCAACACCTTGATCCTCTATCCTCGCGGCCATCTAAAGGCCCTTCGAGTTGATACGCAGATTCCCACGCCGGAAGGATTTACACCCATCGGAAATCTTCGAGTGGGGGACAAGGTATTTGGCGCAGATGGATCGTTGTGCACGGTCACGGGAGTGAGCGAGCCTGTTTACCGAGAGGATGTTTACGAAATTGAATTCTCGACAGGCGATCTTATCGTGGCCGATGCCGGGCACCTCTGGGAGACTGAATCAAGGCGGGAATACGACAATACTGTTCCAAAACACAGAATTAGTTCCGTAAAAACAACGGAAGAGATTGCCAATTCCGTGGACATACGAGGAGAGCGGAATCACCGCATTCGAGTGGCTGGCCCATTGGATTTGCCTGAACGACCATTACCCCTCGCGCCCTATGTTCTCGGTGCATGGCTCGGGGATGGAACAAGCAGCACTGGGAGTATGACAATCGGCGAACAAGACGAAGCAGAACTGACAGGGGCCATTGCGTCTACCGGCACTTATGTCGAGAAATGCAACGTAAAACTAAGGTTCAGGCTCTCCAGCGGCAATCGCCACACTATGAAAGAAGAAAGTACGAGCGCGATTTTGCGCCGTCTTAATCTGCTGGCGAACAAGCATATCCCTCCCGTTTACCTTCGGGCTTCTTTTGACCAACGGCTGGAACTCTTGCAAGGGTTGATGGACACAGATGGAACGATCAGTAAAGCGGGGCAGTGTTCTTTTACCAATATGAACAATGGGCTAGTGCGCCAAGTTCGCGAATTGATTTGTTCGCTCGGTCTAAAGTGCAGTTCTGTTTACAGTTGGCCTGCGGTAGTGAATGGTAAGAATTGTGGGGATTGTTTTACAATTTCTTTCTACACCTATCCAGAAGTCCCAGTTTTCAAACTCTCCCGCAAACGGGAACGCATCCGTGAGCGACGGCAGGTTTCCCTTCAGTCCTACAGACAAATCCGGGCCGTTCGGAGAGCGGAACCGTGCATGGTTCGCTGCATTGCGGTTGATTCACAGGATGCACTCTATTTAGCGGGAGAATCTTTCATCCCCACCCACAACACCACCATCATCACCATTGCTCACACCATCCAGTGGATCATCAACTATCCGAACGTGCGCATCTTGATCTCTACCGCCACCGGCGACCAGTGCAAGAAGATGCTCCTGGAGATCAAGAGCCATTTCCAGTTCAACACCGTCTTCCGCAGTTGGTTCCCGGACTTCTGCCCGCAGGCCAAGAAAGCTGCCGACTTCGGAAGCCAGGAAGAATTCACCGTTCCCAATCGCACAGTGCACCGGAAAGAGCCTACCGTCTCCACCTGCTCGGTCGGGAAAGTGATCGCGGGGTCGCACTATGAAGTTATCAAGAACTCGGACTTGGTTGATAAGGAAAACGTCAAAACTCCTGGCCAGATTGCTGATGTCATCTCCCACTTCGGCTATCTTAACCCGTTGCTCGAACGATCCGAGATTGCCCCTTATCACGGATGGGTTGACGTTGAGGGAACTCGCTACGATTTCGGAGATTTATACGGGCGACTCCTTGACAGCGGTACTTACCGAACAGTCGTGCGACCACGCCCAGGGGAGGAGTCGGTGTGGCCCGCGCGATTCCCCATGGAAGAATTGAGACGCATTGAAAAAGAAATCGGCCCGTACATCTTCAGTTGCCAGTACAAAAATAAGCCTATCCCGCCCGAAGGAGGACTCTGTGATCCAAAAGACATCGTTTTTCTTCCCCGAGGCATCATCCACAACATTCTTCCCACGCTACGAATCCACTGCACGGTTGACCTTCACGGAATGGAACCGGCGAAGAACAACAACGACTTCACCGTACTTAACGTTCATGGATTCGACCGAGATGGACGCATGTATATTGTGGACGTTCGCCGGGGACGGTTCACGCCGTTCCAAGTGATCGATCACATCTTCGACATCCAGGCGCGCTGGAACCCCATAGACTTCAAGGTGGAAAAGGACGCGCATGCGAGAGTCCTTCTGCCCTTCTTTCAGCGCGAAGCATCCAAGCGCCAGAAGTTTCCCATCCTCTCGGCCATTCCGAGAAACACCCATGTCAGTAAGCAGCAGCGCATTCGCGGCCTGCAACCGTGGTTCCGTAACGGCATCATCCGCTTCTCCGACGACCTGGGGTGCAAGTCCGACATCATGCTGGAGATCATGCAGTTCCCCTCGCAGTCTGCCGGTGTTCACGACGATTTCCTCGACACCTGCGCCGACGCCATGACCAACCAAGAGGGCGAAGTGAACGACGACGTGGTGGCCGATTTGGCTTTCGATCCGCAGCAGATGTTTGGGATGCAGAAGCCCAGGAATAGATTTTTAGAATTCAATCAGGACGGGACGGAGCATTGGTTGTACGGGAATGAAGAGCAGAAGACTGTGTACGCGCCAACAGGGGTACTGTGATGCCATGGTCTTTGAAAAGACGCCAGGAGTACTACAAGAGCCCGCGCGGGCGCGATTCTCTAAGCCGTTATGAGGAAAGTGCCGACCGGAAAGAATCAAAGCGGCTTTACCGCCAAACTCCAAAAGGGCGTGCGATCTTAACAAAAGCATCGCGCGATGCTGAACTACGCCAGGTCGGCGTCACCGAAAGGCAATATCAACGGCAGCTTCGTAATCAGCGTGGCATGTGCGCGATTTGCAATAGCTTGCCGAACGGTACATCGCTTTGCGTTGACCACGACCACATGACTGGAAAAATTCGTGGTCTGCTCTGTCACGCTTGCAATATTGGTATCGCAAAATTTGATGATGATCCGAACGTGATGAGGCGCGCCATTATTTACTTAGAAGGGAGTTAGTTTACGAGTTACGGAGATTTGGGAACCGCCCCGATCCCTGATCCACTGCCGCTAACGCAGCAGACCAAGATCAAGGGGCCGGACGACAAGTGGAACGACGATTACGCGCTGCGTATCGTGCGCTCGGACTTCGCCTATTCGGAAGCGTACAGAACTCACGCTCACGATTGGCGCTACCGTAACGCCTCCGAACTCTACCTCGCCTGGGCAGGTCAAAGATTCTGGGAAGGCACCCGCGTCCCTCGTTCCTCCATCGGTGTGTACGTCACCTTCGAGCAAGTGGAGTCCATGCTCCCGAAGATCGTGCGGGCCATCTGCGACCCGGACAGCTACGAGTTTTACTCCGACGATCCCGACGCCGCACAGCTCTGGAAGGAACTGATCCTCGACCAGCTCAAGGAAATCCGCTACCGCGAGCAAATCCGTCTGTGCGCCAAGTCCTCGCTGATCTACGGCAACGGGATTCTTGAATGGGGGATCGAGGACTACGAAGACGAAACCATCCAGGTCAGCGAGAAGCAGAGCGTGAAACGTTTCCAGACCATCTACCATCCGGTGGCTGGCGCGATGAACATGCCTGCCGAGCTGGACTACAACTATAAGCGGCAGATCGCCCGAGAGACCAAGCGCCGCCCGTATATCCGTTACCGCTCGATCATCGACAGCTACGTGGACCCCAACTGCGAATCGAGCATGTTGGACAAGGCCGGTTACTTCATCCTGCGCACCTACATGCGTGCCGAAGAACTGAAAGCCCTGAAGGGCAAGACCAACTTCAACATTCCCGACGACGGCAAGCTCGCGACCTACGCGGCGTCGAAGACCACTGCGAACCAGGACGTGACCAAGCTCTCTAACGAACTCTTCCGCTACAACCTGTGGAATCCCGCGCAGGATTATTCCGGCGACCCGGCGCAAAAGAGGATCGAAGTCATCGAGTACACCACCGCCGCGAGGAAGGTGTGGCTGCTCAATCGCGAGCACGTGGCCTACAACCAGCCAAATAAGTACCGGAAAATAAACTATTACTCCATGCATTACTCCGATGTCTTGGATCGTTGGCATGCCCTCGCGATCACCGACGTTGCCGAAGGAGAGCAGCGGCTGCAACAGTCCATCATCAACAGCCGCGTGGATGAGCTGGCGCTCTCGATTCACCGGCCCATGATGAAGCGGCGCGGTGTTACCATTCCTCCGTACCAATTAAAGGTCCGGCCAGGGGTGGTCATTGAAGTCGAAAACCCAGAAGGGGACATCAAGCAGCTCGAAGTCCAGAACATCACGCAGCAAGCGTTTATTGAAGTTGAAGCTTCCGAGCGACGTACGCAGCGCATTACGGGCATGTCTGACCTTGCTGCTCTTGGCTCTCCAACAAGCGGCGGAAACTCTGCCAACCGAACGGCTGCCGGGATTAATACGCAAGTTGGGGCGACTCAGGATCGAGCTTCTTACTACATCCAAAACGCGGAAGACTCTGTCGTCCAGCCGATGCTCAACACCTTCATCTGGCTCAACAAGCGCTTCGGCGATCTGAAGCAAGCCGCCGCGTGGATTCGCATTCACCCCAAGTACAAGAACAAGAAGCCTGTGGACATTATGAATGCGCGGGTGTACGCGGAATGCTGGGGCGCGATCCGCATGCAGGCGCGGGGAAACTTCCTGCAACTTTTCCCCACCATCGCGCAGACCATCTTCAATCCCGAGATGCTGAACTTGTTTGCCCAGCAGCAAAAGAAGGTTCCCGACGCGGATGTCTTCCAGTCCATGATCTGGGACGCTCTCGGTTACCGCCCACGGAATCCCTTGATGGTGGACATGACACCGGAGCAGCAGCAAGCCCAACAGCAACCGCCGCCCGAAGTGAAGGCCAAGCTAATGATGCAGGGCCAGCAGATTCAGGCCGACCAGCAGAAGCACCAGCAGGCCAATCAGACAAAGCTCCTAAATACCCTGCTGCAGGTGATCTTCTCTCATGCCGGGGTTTTGGCTGGCCTCGACGACAAGCACATTCAGCATTTTGCGCAGCTCGCGAGCGATCAGCAGATTTCCAAGCAGCAAGCTGCAGCATCCGACACCGATAGCGAGGCCGCCTGATGCAGTACGGGACGAAGATGAAAGAAGCGCTGCGCGGACTCTTTCCCCGCGCCG
>Ga0137398_10001233_pt1 | contig 10246 bp, 13 predicted proteins | sample czorhiz216metaG_FD_106659 | JGI IMG/M metagenome (GOLD analysis project Ga0137398, IMG submission 106659) | Vadose zone soil microbial communities from Angelo Coast Range Reserve, California, USA - czorhiz2.16 metaG | ecosystem: Environmental > Terrestrial > Soil > Vadose zone | place: USA...
CATGCGACACGCCCCACATGCTGAGAACTGTTGGCGGGACGACTTGGGCTGGCAGGAAGTGCGGCGAGTGGCGGTGGAAGGATAGGGAGGGCTAGCAGAGCCTGGACTCCTGGGGACGGAGGCAGACTTGAGAGGCATGGGGGACAGATGGCTTGGGGGAATGAGCTAGCAGTGGTGGCGGTGGAGTGGGAGGGGGTGCAAAAGGGGGGGGTATTTGAAGGTTTGGGATGAATGAAGAAGGAAGACGTGCGCTTGGAAGGGGAGAGGCCAACAGTTTACCGTCGACGGTTTCTTGGAACTGTATGTCCAGAGTGTCCACGCCCCATGTCTTTATCTCCTTCCCCCGTCACGGTGCCCGTCATGGTGTCCTGGCACTGGACCAGACCACATGTCTCGTTCGGTTTTCGGTTTACATCGTCTACGGGGTCCACCTGATGTCGTAATTCGTTCGACCTGTCATTACCCTGTTCCTCGGCTCGCGGTATGTCCGCTCGTCCGGGCTCGTCTTGCCTACTTTATCCGTCCTTCCGCACAGCAACACGCATTCCCCCCTCGCTGACTTTATCTGCCTTCCTTCAATAGCTGTCCACGCCACACGTTCCATGTTCCCCGTCCTGAGACTTGTCCAATCTTGGCATCTGTCCTTGCTTTGAATGTTTCCGGCACGCGATAGATCCCGAAAGCCCGCACGTCTGCTCACTATCAACGACAAACGTACCCCTCAAATTGCTTTGTCCTCCTGGCCCTTTGTCATTTAGGTAGGCATGTCAACGTACGACACAAATAGGCTATCCTTACATACTGCCATACTGTTGCCGCTGTTAACGGAATAGGTGTCCCCATCTCCCTATCCCCTTATGACATCTATGCACCTAGCTTCTCAAATCCACCCGCCTTTTTGATGGCCCGCCGAATCTCTCCCTCTGTCCGCTGGTCAGGATTGAGTCTACGATCTCGTATCATAGCTGTCACGTCCCGGCCATGTTTCGATATCAGCTTCTGTAGGAATATTATTTCACCTTTGGAAGTGAATCTCGGAGCGGGCCCTCGAAAGACGTCAGAGAGCGCTTCGTAAAATAATTCATCCAGACAGAATGATTCCATGGCAAGTCAGGTCAAAACGGTTATCTCCAGAAGCAATTGGCGTTCCGCACCCACCTTGAGTTGGTGCGGTATTTGGCTTTTCAGCGCCAGACGTCCGACCAGATGATATCCAACTTTGGCCATCTGGAGTACGAATTGCCGCCGCCGCCGCCTCCTCGACTAGATCCAGCCGATGGTTAGATGCAGGTGGACCGGCATCATCGTTGGTCTCGACGGCTGTAATTCGGCCAGCTTCGTCTCTCACAATGCGTCCTAAACCAATTGGAAGATCACGGTCGCCCCCGCCGCTCATCGACACCGCCGGGTCCAAATTGTCAACTCCATTCACAACGCTTCGTGCTTCCGTGACAGATGCGGCGCATTCTGCACCCCCGGACGTGTTCGGATTCAGTGAAACGGCCAGACCCAAGGCTGCGTAACTGGCAAAAGATCGTGGTGGCGAACATCCCGTCAATTATTCAACATTCCCCGTCAAAGACTGTGTATACGTACTTTTGTCGGACAGTTTTATGTTTGTCCCATGCTTCCCGTAATACCTTTGGGCCCCGAATAGCTTGATGAGTATGGAATCAAATGCACGTCGGTAATGCGGACATGTCCACAGAAAAGCCTAACCCACGAGGTTGCTTCTTGAGGAGTTTCTTCGCTTGCCTCGAATGATGTACCGGTTTGTGGGTGGAGCGAGCTTTGCGACGCTGCCGAGGATTTGCCATGAACCTGAGGCGATAAGCAAGAGGCGGAACCTAATGAGCACACGGACGTAAAAGCAAGGAATTTAAATTAAAACAAAGGAGGAATGGAGGTACCGAGGGCGATGCAGGAGTAGAGGTACGTCCCCACTGTCGTCCGAGTCCGTGTCGTATCCGCCCTGCCGGCTTCGGCCGGTCCCGAGTCTCACGCTGCCCTTCTCACGACTTACTTTGTCCACCACCACACAACACAACTCGACCTCACACTACTGTATGTCCCGCTTAGCCTACTACCCGACTCCTGCCACCCGTAGACTTGGGAATTTCACACTGGATGCATGTCCCCCCACTTCTCCACGCTGTCTCACTCATTCATGATTTCGCAGACCGCGAAGCGATGGTCTGGCAGTCTCGGCCTTTGGGGGGTAGGAGCCAGCACCGCCCTTGTTTTCGTACGGTCACCGCAGTTACTTGTTGCACACTGTTCCTACTGAACGAGTTTTCTCTAGCTTCTCTCTGTGACGCCGAAGGTGAAAAACACCTTACTTCTCAAGATACCTGTGGTGCGTCTCTTGCCTCTCCACACATACAGCTCCCGACTGTACCCCCCTCCACAGCTCAGTGGCTACTACGAGGACAAGATCCCAGCCTCAGACAAGCCATTCTAATTGCTGCTTTCTTGAGAACATAGAACATAGGAATAGTTGTCAAATGCATTAGTTAATGCCATTCCCCCGCGTCTCCCCACGGTGAGACGGAGGAGAGAACATTGAATGTGCCGTTGTTCAGAGTTTTGACGGCATAGTCGCTTCGGGTTCCAATTCTTGCGTCAGGTCGATGCCCAATTTGTCCCCCAAGATTCTGAGGGCGGACACAGCGCCGCCCATCGGCACATCTATCAACGCATGTTATGGATCAGACATTGGACTGTTCACCGGGAAGAAAGCAAGATTCTGACGTATGGTTTCCATTCCGAGTTCCCGGGCAGCTTTGAGATTTCTGTGAGACGTCATACTCCGTCAACCGCGGGAACAGGTATTCGCAACAGCTTTGACAAAGGAAATACTGTACTTACAAACCTAGATCATCTAAAAAGACAGCTTCTTGCGGCCGGATATGATTCCTTTCGCAGGCTAAGAGGTAGAGCCGGTGCTCTGGCTTCCTAAAGGCACGGAGCGGAGATTAGCGTGCCTTGGTCGGTCCAAACAGGTCGAGCTGTCAATTAGTGAGTGAGTTGCACACACCTCATGCCGACTTGGCTCGAGTCTACGAAATCATCAAAAAGGTTGCGAATGTGTGGCGGGACTGGGCCCCTTTCCCATCCAAGAAACCTGAGTTCTGAGTCTAGAGTAACACCGGGATATCGTTTTGAATGTCTTATGTCGAGACCAAGGAATGATGGATCAATTTTCGAATAGTTATTCGTGAGAGCGATGACACGCCAACGCTCCGCCGCTAAGGAAATTCAGAAAACCCCAATAAATCGAAGAGAAGCGTAAAAGAGGCCGACTAACCTCTGATTCGCAAGATAGCCTCGTAGACATATTTATCCAGCATCTGACTTGTTCTCATCATGCGTCCGAAAAACTGACACACTGTTGAGAATCTGCGCATCAAATGCTTGGAGAGGGCTCACTTCCCGGCCGTCGATGACCAACTTCTGCGGAAGCTCGGGACATGCTGCCATCCGAATAAAATCTAATCGGCGTTTATGGAGCATGATTACATGGCTTACCTATATTCTTTCTCTCACAGTACTCAACGTACAGTTTATTGCCGCTATCCACGTCAGACAGCTCCTGAGTGAATTGTTCATAGAAGGGGAATAGGGAAATTTGTCCCCGCTCGAATTTCTGCCACGCCCCTTGCGAGCCCCGTCCGGTGCTGAGTAGTTGATATGTGGTCTCTCATGAGCGCTCAGATCGTAAGTTTCCCGTCGAAATGCTCACATCAAGCAGTTGATGTAGTTGTTGGGGATCCCATGCTCGATTTCATACTCACGGATGGCCAAGAGGGGGCTTTGCACTACAACCCCACCAATCTTTGACATTGCTAAACATCCATGAAAATGGCGTAATGTGGAAAAGACGCACATCAAATAATACTGCCTTGAGATGTGGACTGGACATTGCAAAGTTCAGTCTTTAAGCGAGCCAGCGTTGACCATGAGTGCTATGGAATACTAGAAAGTAGAAACGGGTACTAGTAAGGCATTCCCTCGCACTTACAAAGTACGTCGGGTCGTCTCGCTCGATGGGGGGCGTAACGCACACCAGTACTGGCAAGGAATGTTTGACAGTCCGGACTAACGATCGATCTCCGTCCACAGGAGGGCCTGTCACAAAAGACCTTACAAGAGGCGATTAAACAGGATGAGATAAAAAAAACTCTTTCCATAAGGAGGAGGAGTTGCGATCAGTTCAAGGTAAAAATGTGTTGCCTGAAAGATGACGCCTAATTACTCCAGAAATGGTAGAGTTTATGTACGGGCGGAGACAGAAACTTTGGCATCCCTCGATTTGAATTGGATCTTTTCGTTGACTCATGTGTGGACTGTGCACAAAAGAACTTCCAAGGCTAAGTTATTGCGAATTGGGGGGAACAGAGCTAAACTGAAATTAGAATGTGGGGTAGTACAGGGTGTTATCAGAATCAGAGGCCAAGGGCTCGCGGCTCGCCTCGACATAGGTACGGTGCCTATCCTATCTAAATTTAGAGGGCACATGGCACTGCTGACCGGAGTGCATGACTCGTTTAGCTCATCTGCCCACGTCTCGTCTTCCACTATCATACCGTTTCAATGTACGGTTCCAACTACGGTGGTGGCTACCACCACGGACAAAACCCTCCCCGATCCCAGCAACCCCCCAACCAGCTTGGTGGTAGCTATTCAGGTGGCCCCCACAACCAGGATGCACAGCTGTTGCAGTGGTTCAACGCAGTTGATACGGATAGGTCTGGGTCGATTAGCGTGGCCGAGCTTCAAGCTGCACTGGTGAATGGTCTGCGTCCTTTCCTCATATTATTTTCAATCGTGGGCTGACGGATCTCTGATGATACAGGAAACTGGTCAAGTGAGTGTCCCAGCTCAAGCTCATCTGAGGTCGAGCCACCTTCCATTGCCCTCGAGAACCATCCAGCTCCGTCTCCGCATCGAAACGCACCGTTTTTGTTATAATAGCATATTCCCGTGCTTATACAGAATATTAGGATTCGACCTGGATACTGTCAAAATGTTGATGAACATATTCGTAAGTCATGACTCCCTTCAGATCAGACCTCCCACCTTACATATCACTGTCTAGGATACGGACAGAAACGGGTCGATAGGCTTTCAGGGTGCGTAGTCCATCAATCCGAGCTGTTATCCTCTGCCTAACGTATCGATATCAAAAGAGTTTGCGGGTCTTTGGAAGTACATCACCGACTGGCAGGCAGTTTTCCGGCACTTTGATAGGGATCGGTCCGGTACTATTGACGGACACGAGTTGTCTGAGGCCCTCCGGAATTTCGGATACCGGTTGCCACCGAGCCTCCTGACCCTTCTCGAGCACAAATACGGTAAGATCCATAGTATTTATCATGGTTTGAGGTGATGATATCGTCTTCGCCGATAAAGCTTCTGGACCATCCACGGGGCACGGCGCTTCGACAGGGATCACATTTGATCGCTTCGTGAGGGCATGCGTTGCGGTGAAGACTCTGAGCGAAGCTTTCCAACGGTGTGTTTGTTCCGATTCGCTCTCACGGACGGGGTCTCTTATGCGGGATAAGGGCTGACACGGACCGCGATGGGTGGATTACGATAAGTTATGAGGAATTCATGAGGGTAAGTCGTCAGCGCTTCCTTTGGCGATGACAGGTCTGAGGGATCGACGATAGGTTGTGCTCAGTGCCCCCTAGGACGGAGGGGTCGTGTAAAAATAATGTAATTGACTACGCAGATGTATTTATGCTACGAAAGAATGTCACGTCCCGGGTCACGCATTGCTGCGGGTGCCGGATCCGGATCCGATCATCCGCGCGTAATGAATAAGCACGTGATAAAAGCGACCGGTAAACCAGGTCACTACTTATAATGCTGCCCCACCCAAACTGCTCGCTCCCTCCGACTTCCACCCATGCAGGCTCACAAGGTAATTCCTATACCTCACGACGTCGACTTCAAGAAACAGTCTTTTCAAGTTCCTCGCACGAAACGACCTGGCCAGACTGGTACGCCATCCTTGTCATCGTCTAATTTACGTCCGTAACCAACCAGAATATTCCCTTTTTTTCCAGCTCATTATCGTAATGGTGTGCCAATCCCCTCTTACTACTCGCTCTTGTGTGTTTAATGTTCTGTCTATTGTAGCATCCTTTGGTTACGTGGATCTTGACACCCCTGGCGTTCTTACGACTCTTCCTGAGGTCTTCGACTCGGGTTACGCGGTGGCCAAGAACAGCGCATTCTTGGGACATCGCCCGGTTGTTTCAAAGAATCCTTTGACATATGCCCATCATTATGTCTGGCTTACATATACCGAAGTGGAAGAGAGGAGACGCCACATCGGGAGTGCTATCCACACTCTTTTCGAAAATGGAACAGTAGGCGGTGGGGAATATCCTACAGTTGGTCTCTGGAGCTCAAACAGACCGGGTATTTTTTTTTGCTCTCGGCATTATTCAATTTGTTAACTTCTAACAGAGTGGGTAATTGTTGAATTGGCTTTGAATGCATACGGAAAGGTGGGAGTCAGCCTTTATGACACTCTTGGGGATGAAGCTGTCGGTGCGTTCGTGAGCCGCAGCCGGTCGAACACACCCTGGAGCTAACTTCAATATTCTTCAGAATATATGTAAGATCCTTAATAACGGGCAAACCGAAAACAATCTGATGGCCGTACAGCATTGACCATGCCCACCTTACCATTATCTTCACGACATCGAACCACTTGGCCACACTACTCAGGACAGCACCACGTCACCCCCACTTGAGGCATATTGTCATCATAGATGAACTAGAGCCCGAATCTAAACGGTTCGCAACAGCTTGGTCTCAGACCATGGGTGTCAAACTCCAAGAATTATCTGAGTGTATGTCGTCCCTTATTGTCGATGCTTCCTATTAGGCAATGCCGTCCGTTTCAGTCGAGGAGTATGGTCAGAAGCACCGCCGCGATATCATTAAACCTTCACCGAATGACCCTGCTACCCTTTGCTACACTTCCGTAAGTTCCGTCCAACCTGTGTCACGCATAGGCTAGCTGAGGTGAATTAATGATATTAGGGAACTACTAGTATACCGAAAGGTGACATACAAAGTCCGATCGATTGCTTCTCTGAGCTTATGGAACTTATGATAGGTGTTCTGCTCACCCATGGTAACTTGGCCATAGCAGCCAAATGTAATCTTTATGGATATCCGATCGACCATGAGCGTGTCACGATGTTGTCTTACCTTCCGTTGGCACATATATACGAGGTTTGTTGGCAGTTAACTGTTCGCGCCTTTCCTTCTCAAAGTATGGCCACAGCGAGTTATTCAGTTGGCGGTCATTGCTATTGGAGGAGCCATCGGCTTTTACACGGGCGACCCTCTTCGACTGCTCGAAGACGCGCAAATCCTCAAACCAAATTTCTTCCCCGCAGTGCCCCGGGTTTTGAATCGCATATATCAGGCCGCCATGGTTGCGGGAAATGTCCCTGGCCTGAAGGGCGCCATATTCCGACGCGCTGTACAGACAAAGCTCGATAATATGCATTTAACAGGAGTAGTTACACATCCTTTATGGGACCGATTAGTGTTCAGGAAGGTACGAGAGAGGTTCCGCATCCTTGCGATCGTGCATGAACCTTGTAGGGTAGATTCAAACTGTTCTGGGAGGCAACGTGAAGGTGGTGACCACTGGCTCTGCTCCGATCAGCGCCGAAGTTCTCGACTTTCTCAAGATAGCTCTTGCCTGCGACATATTTGAAGGTAAGCCTTCTCGTTATTTCATCATCCGATATCTGAACTTTTTTAAATTTCTTAGGGTAAGGGAGACAGTGCCTTCAATTTAATGACATTCACTCTATTTCAACTTTTGTAGCTATGGCATGACTGAGAACTGCGCCGTCTGTACAAGAGGTCTTGCAGGGGACCCAACATCGAGTGGAACTGTCGGACCTCCCCAACCTGCAGTAGAAATGAAACTAGTTGATGTTCCAGGCATGAATTACACTGCAGAAGACAAACCCTTCCCCCGAGGAGAAATATGTTGTCGAGGTCCGAGCGTTTTCACCGAGTATTACAAAGGTCTGGTTGGGCTAGTTACGGCTTGTCGACCGTCGCTGACAAGAGATTTAGACGAAAAAAATACCAAAGATGCCATTGACGCTGAAGGTTGGGTACACACCGGCGACATTGGGGAAATCGACGACTATGGGCGGTTTAGGATTGTTGATCGCATAAAGGTACGTGTGAATCACTCTACTAGTCGTGCGCATTACTCAGCTCGCGGTTAGAATATAATGAAACTCGCGCAAGGCGAGTACGTTGCCTTGGAGAAAATTGAGGACGTCTACTCCCGCATCCCTATCCTCATGCAGGTTTTCGTCCACGGAAACGGTTTGAAGTCGTACCTTATCGGGGTAATCGTGCCAGATCCCGTACAGTTTGCCGCTTTCGCTTCGCGGGTCCTCAAACGTAGGGTGGACGCAGCAGATTTGCAGGCGTTGAAGGAGCTTTGCAGGGATCCGCGGATTGCGGAAGACTTGCTGATGGAATTGAACGGCGTAGCTGCGAAGAGTCTCAAAGGGTGGGCCATCCTCCTGTGCGGGCTTCAAGTAATGGATGACTAATAAGACTTGCGTTTATTAAAGATTCGAGCAACTTAAACGCATACACCTGAGCCTTGACCCATTCAGCGTCGACGATAACACGTTGACGCCAACCATGAAAATTCGAAGGTGCGTCAGACCTCAGTCGCGCTCGGATGCTTATGTTCAACGCGGATACTTACATTCCCAACCGTGGTAGGCGGGACGCATATACCAAGTACAAAGTGGAACTTGACGCGCTCTACGAGCTCCCTGATCCCCCCCATTCCACGTCAGAATCTGCAAAGTTGTGACCAAATGGCGGAATTTATTACGTCTTTGTTCCGTAATGTATAGGATCCCGAACAGGATTGTACCCTACACGCAGGTCCTCCACATTTCCTGTAATCATATACATAAAACGGCGTGTTGAAGCACCTTTTTGTTCGCAAACAATCTGAGAGACGCGATTTCACCGTGATAATCATTGAACGATCCTGCGATCGTCAAACCTGTGGTACGCTGAGATGTTGTAGGCTTGAAGAACAGTAAAGTACGCATGTGCGTCCCGATCGCGTCTATCAGCTCATGCATTCGAGCACATCATATCCGCAATAGAACCTGTGTAGCGCACATGTCTCTCACCGATAAGGGCGGAAGGAGGCGTAACAGTTCAAACTGTGGTAATGATTCTAATGATCGATGAGCCGATGGATCTCAGACCACATTACACCATTTTCACTTTTTAGCATGGGCTGACGAAACAGATGGGCATATCCCGCTCCCTTGGGGAAGACCTACTGATATGACGGATTTCCATCGCTTGCTTCCCAAAGAGAGCTAGCCGCTCAGGTTCCTCTGTTATGATTTGATATGATATGATATGATCCGAGAGATGAGTTCCGAACAGAATATTATGGATAGAAGGAGGATACGGCACCGACTTATGTCATACGAGAAATGAAATGCAAGGTAGGTGAGGCAACCGATGACAAGGGATCTGTTATGTGCAGATCCAGGTATAGAAATTCCGTGTAGTGGCCCGAATGAGTGTACCCAAGGCTACAATAACCAATCGATGGCTGGAATCAGATTTCAAATGTAATCACTTCTTTTCGCTACCGAAGCGTGCGTTTGCAAGGTCTAGAAAGCTTAGACAGAGGCAGTACAGTGAGCCACAGCAAATGGGAACATGGCCCCCCAAAGATAGCCGGCGGCCGTGAGCAAGATATGCGATCGTCATGTATGGCAGGTTAACGATAGAGTGGCATGAAGCGAGATGAGATGAGATGAGATGAGATGAGATGAGATGAATGGTCTCTTACAATCTCAGTCAAATCTCGGCCGACCGTCCGGTCCGATATGTGATAAGCAAATCCATGTGACCGGAAGATTGGGGACACGTCATCAATCTGGGGAACTGGGGAACAAGGGGAACAAATTGGTGCTCTGGCATTCTCAGATAAATACTGTCTTAGTACAGAAAAAGAGCGGATAGATCCCAATATCATAGGTAAAATAAGTAGTGGTGGATATGTTCTTAGAATATAACGACAAAACGGGGTCGGGGATCTGATAATAGTTACATTGTGGCGATAAGATCCAGAGGTGTACGTTGGGGAATAGCCGAGATGTACAGTAAAGCGTAGTCCCAAGATGCATCAGAGCATCGC
>Ga0137398_10001235_pt1 | contig 10240 bp, 13 predicted proteins | sample czorhiz216metaG_FD_106659 | JGI IMG/M metagenome (GOLD analysis project Ga0137398, IMG submission 106659) | Vadose zone soil microbial communities from Angelo Coast Range Reserve, California, USA - czorhiz2.16 metaG | ecosystem: Environmental > Terrestrial > Soil > Vadose zone | place: USA...
ATCACGGGAGATGATATCGTCCGAGCGCAATTTGGTTCTAGTCGGGATTAAAGTCATTACTACTCCCTCGAAGGACAGTATAGGAATCACTCACGAGCCGCTATCCGTCTCCATAAGCGCATCGACACTGCCTTCTACCACGCCTATGCTCAAACGCCCGCTTAAGCTGGCATTAACACCACCAACAACCCGCACGCCAAGGGTGCGGCCATCCGCGACTTGCTTGTCGAATACGCGCACTGCCTCTCGCGCATCCTTTTCTTGTTTGAAGGTCAAACGTACTGTAACATCTCCATTCCCGGGCATCTGCTTCACGGATGACTGTGTAATAGGACCACAGCGCTTGAAAATGGCCTGCATAATTAGGCTCAGTACCGGGCTTAAAAAATGCGGGGGTGAAGCGTTGGGTCAAGCTCGAGCAGAAACCATTACGCAGCTCCCGGTATGACCACTTTCGATGAATGAAGATGCCCCATAGAAAGCGAACTTGCCGGGGAAATGTCCGATTATCCCACTCTTCGCATGATAAAGAATCTAATTTCACCATCACTCACCTCCACATCCTCTGCGGTCGTCCCTTTCACAAGACCGGTGACTTCCACCACATTTCCTCGTGTGCTCGCTCCGCGAATTGATAATTCCTTGTCTGGAGCTACTCCTGTTGCCTCCTTCAGTGCCTTCACTGCGCCTCCAAAATTCATCTTGGGGGGTGCGTCCCTTGATGGGGCATCCAAGCGGTCGGATAAAGACTTCCCTGGTTCAGCACCTTGTTGGTACATGTCATGCTTCCATGGGGAGTTGACGTCGGCTTTTGGTGGACGTGTGTAGGGAGCTGAACCAGCGTGACGGGCTTTTGAGCGCACAGGCCCAACGCCTTCGGTGGAATCTAGGTTCATGCGTTCCAAAAGAGATGCCATGGCGAAAATACACCTAGAGGCTGAGTTTTAGGTGTTGAGAGGCGAGAGACAAGCGGTGAATACGCCAGAAGACGAGGAGCCCTGTGGCCAGCAGGCGGAAATGGCCGTGACACTCATTCCGCCGCAGTCACACTTATTTAAGCGGAGCGTGAATATTGGTCACGATGATGATTTGCTGCGCATGTCCCCCACACCCTGCCACACACCTTGAACACGAACAATCATCAAGAACAACATCCATGGCTCGTAATAGTCGTTCAGCACGTAACGTAAAGCTCACTTCAACCAGGAAAGCAAAGCACCAGGAATCCCAGACAAATGCCCGAGCACGCCAACGGGCCAGAAGGTCCTCCGTGTACGCGCGCGCAGCACATCGTGCTAAATCCACGCAGTGGGCCCTAATTGCCCAGCAGACCGCGCGTATTGTCCTCGGTGATGGCAAGTACGTGGAGACACGGCGTGCTCCCGTGGCTTCTACCCTTGCTAACGCATCTGAGACCCTACAGCCCTCGTCCGTGGTCCCCATGAGGACTTGGCATATAGTACACGATATCTCCGGACAGGTCCGCCACTCTGTCCTTTCAACAACGTTTTATCCTCCCTCCCACAATCTCCCAAAGCCAATGGCTTCCGTGCACGCATCCACCTTTGAGTTCTCAAAGCACTCAGCCCTTTCAGTCGTTCGCCGCCTTTATCTTACAAATCAGCCGCCCACCCAATTCCCGTATCGTGTGCACAATTCAAACATTGGCATCCTCTCCCCCCTCTCTCGACGTCCGGGCTCCGGTTTCTTGAGTGGGAGCTCGACCTTCAATGCCGTTCTCGCACGTTCCACATCCCTCATTTCATCCCTCACCTCCACCCTTGCCCATCCCTTTTTCGCTTCGCTCAGAGAACGAACAAGGCTTCCGGACCCTGCAGCGGCTGCGTTATCCACTGATGCGTTGCTTTATTCCCCTTCTGTTGTAGGTTTACGTCGCGATGATGCAGATCATTTCGAACTTACGAACGACGATTTCGACGGTGAACTCGACGCCATACCAGCGGATCCAACTACGAAGGATCTGGAAGCTCCTCCTGCTGTCAATGCCCAAAACCAGCGAGCCATGGGTGAATACGTTTCCCCTTATTTTATGAACGTAGTATCCGCGGCTCCCATACTTGCTGGTGCATTGCGGTCCTCCTCGCACACTTCTTCGGAGTTGGAGTCGGACCGTCTTCTGCGACAGACCGTGAAATCGCGTATTGCCAGGGTTTTACGTCTATTCGTTGCTCGTGGCGATACCACCTTGGTTCTCGGTGCCTTTGGGTACGAAGAAGGCACACCGATTGTCATGGTTGCCCAGATTTATGCTGAGCTCCTCGCATGCTCTCCGAATCCCGGGGACGTTATGGATGGAGAGTTTAGAAATGTCTTCCAGAAAGTCATCTTTGCGGTACCGGCAAAGCTTCACTCTATGTTTAAGAACACTTTCGAAATGCGGATATTCGAGGACAAACTCATTCATTCCTTGGAAAGCTGCTGAGTTTTTGTGCGATCACTCGGCTACGTGCCTGTATACGTCACTGTTCTATCTTTCTGTCTGTATTTCTCCTATCTGTATTTCTCCTTGGACGTAATTTATCCTTTTTCCCGGAATATATGTGATGATGTGACGATAACAAATGCTTCCGTGGTGTCTTGATCATTATTTTTTTTGGCGAATCAGCAGTGAGTAGTTCTCGAGTCAAACTGGCGGTTATTGTCCAATCGCTTGTGGATGCCTCGGATAGTAACGCAAAGGAAAGTATTTACGAACACGTCCAGGATAGAGGTTGACATGGTCGTCGCGTTTGACGTTTGACGTGCTTGACAGCTTCACGGTTTGACCTTTCGCGGATGGCTTATGATCCGAGTCGTGATAGACTTCAGTGAGAATGCCCTTTGGATCCGCGGCTGAGATGCCGTCCGAGTTTGGTTGCAGGACCTGATTCCATGCTACTGTCAGTCGGAACGCCACCCCGTCTTGGATAACGGGACGTGTGAGGCCGCAATACGCGCGCCTACAGAGCGTACCGATAATAGTGGTGGCAGGGCTGTGACAAGACCAAGAACTGACAACCTCGCACGTCTCAAGCTCGCGACTGTCGTCAGAAAGAGTTTGCACGTGGTGCTATGATGTCGTACATATGCCAGTGAGCGACTCCTGTGCTGTAAGTGCTCCCGGGATAGACGCTTGCTGGAGATCCGCGGACTAGAGTGCTCTGAAACACGGCCCGCCGTTGGAGAACCAGTAAAAAAATACTCTCGTCCATGCAAAGTACAGTGTCAAATGCGCCCGCCGCAAGTATCCGGTCGACTGGGAAAAAAGGGCGAATAAAAAAAGGATTGACCAATCCGGTTTTTGGAAGAAAATAACAGTACCGTGAATGGACGCCGCCCAACCTGTGGGGACCAGTCCAACCATCGTGAACGGATTTGCTGGTTCTGCTTCCCACGTTTCAGTCTAGTGACTCAGATCGGTCAATCGCGAGGTTCATTAGAAGATATCGGAACTTATGAGAGTGTTGGAGGGTGTTCCACATAAGACACTCAACTCCGTATGATTAAATTGAAGCTGCATGTGTCGTCAATATGTACACGGGTTCGTAGACAAGTATGGAGCGCGATATTCGTGTGAAATTTATACTTGCCAACTGATCGCCGCAAGGGATTCCAAGGAAACACTGTCCGACCATCGCCCACGAGTTTTCGGGGCGTTTTAAGTTTCCAACACATCTTCATCTGGAGACATCGCTAAGTGGTATTGTTGGGTTCCCCGTCAGGTTGTGCCTACCTGTCTCACGAAACAATAGACAATGACATCGATGTAAAAGGGGCTCCGAGTCGAGCCGGAGCACCGATGGATCACAGTTGATGATCTTAACAAGAGGACAATACTTGCATGTTTTTAGTCTTCGCCGTCGCTCTAGACTTTGGAAGGCCGAGTTTGTGGGGGCAGAATAGGATGCACACTCTCCCGAAGTGTAGAACGTATACAGGTGATTCTTGGGCAATCGTTGCCTCCTTCAGTAGGTAAGTGAACGCGGTTCCGAATCTATAGCACCGTCCGGAGGTACCTGAAGTCCATGATCCACGGAATGGTCCCAACAAGGCGGCGAAATTTCGGCGAGTGCAACCACAATCAACAGAGATGACGTGTGGCCCGGACAAGAAAACAGGGAGAAATGTTCACTCCGCGAATGGCAATCGACACCGCGGGTATTGAGACAAAAGCACGGCGATTGATGAACTAGAATGCTATGCCAAAGCGCAGACGGAGAGGACAGTCCGGGCTAGCAGCAACGGTGCGACAGTTCCCAGGCTACCGGGAGAGGGTAAAGATGTCCTAGTTCAGAATCTATCAGCGTATCAGCGGCCTCCATCGGTACATGTCCGAATCCGCAGCAGTACAGTACGTGTTGGAGCTGCAGTGTAATTGAGGGTTAAATTCTAAAGCCTGAGCGGTCCCGCGGGCTATGCAGGAGATGACACGTCACGCTGTCTGAAGCAACAATACAATCAATCACTGGCAAGAAAGTTGTGGAGTGGCCCGGAGCTGCCCTGGTTGATTTGCCCTGTGGGAAAGTAATTATTTGGTAATCAAGGTGACCGGGGACCGTCACGGGGACTTTTGCTCGTGCGTCTCTGGTTACCGAAAACCGAGAATTTGGTCCTTGCTTTACTGAGCCACGCCCCGCCTCTCTTCCTTTCCATCCTACCGTCTTGAAATCAAATGGGGCACGGCACTTTATTGTCTGAACGGTTTGAATTTCCATATCCTTTACCTGCCGAGGACCGAACTCAGATCTGGGTCAGATTTATATTTCCCCCTCCAGGACAACGCCGGACTCGGAAGCAGGTGTGATGGATGATCTACCCTTCAGGCTCTTCCCCCAAATGGGCGGCTGGATCAGGCTCAGAAGTACTTATGGTCGCCCACGCCTATCCGATTTTTGTCTGTGCCAGTCCCCACGTCTACTTCACCGGTTTCACGCAACCCAATTCCCTTGTAATTCTCTCGTGAAATCCTCGTCCAGTGCGTTCTTCTTGACTCTCTTTCCTTCATCTCGCCAATGGTTCCCCCATTCTGTTTATAGCATCATGGCGAGAATTGTCATACCGTCACTCACCCCCCACAACATCAACAATTCACCTTGGTCGGTTCCAGTCAACTTGACCTTCAGCAGAGCAGAAGACTTTCTCCTCTACTTCTTCTCTGCCGTGATGTATCATCTACACACCGCCATCCTATTTACATGGACAGACTACAAGACTATTTTTCTTCCTATTGTAAGCTTCCTTATTCGTTACCTTTTTCTCTTGTCCCCCCCCCGTGACGCCCTGCTTCGTAGACGGCCTTTGCCTGTGCGACGGCACCTGTACAATCATTCTCCAGCCTACTCCAATGCTGGATATGGATCTGGTTCCATTTATTATTATGCAACGTATCCAACCAAGCGCGCAGTCGTGAAGAAGACAAAGTCAATCGTCCCTGGCGCCCTCTCCCAGCAGGGCGAATAACCGAGTCCCAGGCTATTGCCCTACGGTGGGCCATCGTCGTGTTATGTTTATTATGGTCATCAATCTACGACCAAGACCTCGTCCTGACGACCGTTGGCCTCGTGGCCACGACCTTCATGTATGACGAACTCGGCGCAGCAAGCCACATCATTGGCAAAAACTTCTGTAATATAGGTGGTTATGCTTCTTTCGAAATTGGCGCCACCACTATCATTGGTTTGTCGTTGCGCGACCTTCCTAGAATCGCGGGTGCTGATGGAGATTAGGCGCCAACCGTGCAATGGACTTCGTGTCCATCACTGCCGTCATCATAAGCGGCATTCTCATTTTTACGACAATCCAAGCACAGGACTTTCCTGATGTTGAGGGAGATAAAGCTCTCGGCCGGGTGACCTTCCCCATTTATGCCCCTGAGCTCTCGCGAGCCTTCACCCTCCTTGCTACTGTCGCTTGGTCGATGTTTCTTAGTTGGTTCTGGGGAGTTGGCCCCGTCAGCGCCGCATTCCTCGTCATCTTTGGTACTTACGTCGGTCTACGCTACTACCACTGGCGGACTCTGGAAGCAGACAAGAAATCATATTTGATCTTTAACGTGCGTCCGCAAATCTCGCACGAGGCCGGTAAAGTCGAAGCTGACAGATGGCTGGCTTTTCAGATCTGGCTCATGGCCGCGCACGTCCTCCCACTACATGCCAGGACATCTGTTTTGGCCTTTTAACTGACCGATCGTAGCCCCATTTACGCCATATTATGTATCGACACATTATCCAATAGGCCCGGTGCATGAGTGTATTTTTATTTGCGGACTTATGGTCGCAGTTACGTCTTTACCGTTAGTATAATACATAGGTAAACCCACTTCGGATTCTCTATTATACTATTTTGGTTATTATTTTGATTATTATTTTATTTCAATACGATGCTCCTCGTGAAACTACTCCTTGAACTACTTGTCTGGGGAGAAGAAGTGCGCGTTCCCACCGTCGTGGGCATGTCTCGGGGGTGTATGTCCCACGTCCTTATGCGACGTGTTGCGAGTTGACGCGGATGGATATTTACTTTCCTTGTTCGTCACCGGCGATGATCTCGGAGAGCCAGGGGGGACCGTTACCGAGCCGCCCCGAGTGCGAGGTATTAATGAGGTTTGTTGCCAACTAATGGGGTGGATGCCATCCCACTTGGAACGTGTGTTGCATGAGGGTGACGATGATCCAGTGCATCCTGTGAGGAAAGGAATCGCCGAGTCAAGATGAATGCAGTGAAGCTATCGTACTGATGAGGTAGGCCATCAGTGATGTTGCGCCTACTAAACAAGGCATTTGAGCGCCCAGGATAGTTTTGCTTATTGTCGAAGTGGATCGCAGACCCACAAAGGGTGCTCATCCACTTTCTTTGCAGAAAAGTCCACCGACAGTGGCTTATTGTTCTCTGCAGACAGGAGATCGTCCCAAACTAGTGCAATAGAGAGTCTAAACATTGTCTCAATCGTCACAGCCTACCCAATCGGAGCAATACAATTAGCTTAATCGCCTATTGCCTTATCGGATCATGGACTCACACTCTCGGTCTAACTGGCATCTACCGATTCGTGGTGTGCGTCGTGACGATTGGTTTAAAGGCAACAAGTACAGCCTCACTTTGCATGAAGTTCCTTCGGAGAGTGTTCTATCTGGCTTGATTTCTCGGAGTCTTTTTTTGCTTCCGGTTGAGACCCGTAGCCCGGGATGACGTCCCGCATATGATTCTTGTCTCGTGCAGGCACCTGACAATAACTCGCAACAGATATAGAAAACCCTTGTAGCCCGAACGTGGCTCCACGAACACCACGGATCGTAACTGGTGTCCTGTCTCGGCGGCTAGTCCACCAATGTGAAATAGCACACCCCCAGTGACTCGGGCGCTCAAATCTCAGGACTGGTCGCTGACGCAAACGGCAAATTCGAGAATTAGACAAAAAAAAGTGCATCCAGGGGTAGCATGTCATGAGTTAGACATGGGAAATTTACATTTCAGGAGCTCAACATTGTCACGTAGGGTCAAACCGGAACATGAGTGTCGGAACAATTAACTTTCTTTTTGCTAGCTATGTGATACTGTGGTGATTGGCGCTGCGACCCACTCACAAAAACGGTGCTATCTGCGGAGGTCGCCTTATCGGATTTGATGCGTTGGTCCATTCCAGGAGGTTTCAAGTTGACTCAGTCGGGCTACAATAGTCGGGTTGGAGGGCTGTCGTTCAGGGCCAATTATCCAAGATTAGCTACGGCGTCAGGAGGACCCATTTATCCCAGTACTATCACCGGTTGAGATTGAATCAAAAGATATGGCGACGAGTCGTCGAGTCAATCCGAAAGTCAGAGACCTTAGATACCCTTGACGACGTTCGCATCTGGCTGTTGCGCAAGCAACGGTGAGCGCGAGCCTGACGGAGGCGCCACGAAGCCGACTCTGACCCTGACAAGGACTCCGGTGCAACGTGATCTCTCACGTAGAGCGGATCGTACTGTAGTACCGTACTGTACATCAGGACATCTGTGTTACTGTCAGACTACGGAACGCACATGTGTGAACGGGGCCGTGCGTCCAATAAAGGATAAAGACATTCCGATGCGGTGGGGTGAGGCAAGTTCTGCATCACTGTCTGGCAGTGTAATGAAACATCGAGAAGTGACCAAATGATGTAGTCCGGCAAATTGCAAGCGCCCATTTTCGACAACGGAGAGCACACGTAGTGTCACGGCACCACATGGACTCTATGAAACGTCCGGAGGTCAATGATCCTGAAAAAAAAATGGAAAGCGGCGATGTCGTGAGAGAGCTTCAAGGGTCCACAATCACACCATCACTCACTTTACCTATGCGCAGGGATGTGGGTGACGCGCCACATAGCGGACCTTGAGCCCAAATCGAGCCGGTGGTGGACAGGACGCACGTGACTCGGTCAGCATCGGAAAGGAAAAGCAATGTGTTTGTTTTGGCTGTCAGCGCACGGGAAACATGGGGCAGCCAGTGACGGCGAAGGCGAGGCAGGAAAGGGTGACAAGTCGGTGTCTCTTGACAGTGCATCAAGCCAGCGTGGGGCTGCCAGCAACCAAGTCCGTTAGTTTACTGCTATTCCTGTGGGGTTGGATCCCGGAGGCGTTTAACGTGGGAACTTGTACCCCGACCACTGCGCAACGTAAGATTAAATAATTATTAATTAACAAGACGGTACAAGACCAAGACAGGCATTTACGCCTTTTTGGACAACAAAAACGGAATGCTGACAATGACTCAGACAAGACTGGAGATGCATTCTAGTGGTACTACCACTAACAATTACACCAAGGAAATGTTCAACATGTGACCGTAGCTTTGGATCCTCATAAAAATTTCGGACGGGTCTAAAACAAGTTACGAGGAGGGAGAAGGATTAATTCAGGAAACGAGTGCGTCATTTCTACCTTTCACCCTCACCCGATAGCAAAACCCATATCTTCCTCCCTACATTCCGTGCGAGCGCCCATGGCGCGCCTTCTTCGATGGATTCACGCATCCGGTGGGCAAACTTGACTTGATCACCGGATGTAAACGATTCGCGAAGAGTTGTAAGGATAATGGACGTCGGGGCAAGGTATTTGGATATGACGCGCCTAAGCTCTGGAGCTGGCGTAGACAACGGGAACAACATCCTACGATACGGGGGAGAGCTGGGACGCCTCAACAATGCTGCCGATCAAAAGAAGGCTGAAGAAGCTACGCACAGGATATCTTCATTCATGTTGGCAGTCCACTCAGATCCAAACATATGTGCCTCTGGAGTGCGGTAAAACTCATTTTGCCTACCCTCCCGAACAGCCCGAGCCCACATTGCTTTGGAATGTTCATACGCAGCTTGCTGCAAGAGGTCACGCTTCATGTGGGACATATGCTCCGAGGCTGCTTGTCTCGAGTGGGACAACCAGACGTAATAGCCTTCTTGCCAGTGCCGTTGCGAATTCTCAGCGTGTTCGGGAGTTGTTGCATGAGAGGATGTTGTAGGACCATCTGAAGCCTCTGCACCCGGCGAATCGGAAAAGTACTGACCCAGTGTCGTGTTGGCCTCCTGGGGGAGTGGTATATTCGTCGAAACCGTAGGTGACTTGATGGTCGGGCCGTAATTGACATTCGTCAGGACACGATTGACTTCGTGATTGAATATACGACGCAGACAGAGGGTGTAACATTTAGGATCATTTCCATGGGCACGGCCAAAATGAGACTGGGAACAGTACGTGATGCATCGCTCCGATGTGGCAGGGGAAAAACGGCCTGTAGTTATTAGACTCGTGCACGAGAGCGAGTGAGATTAGAACCCACCCCGAGGGGGAACAGACAGTCTTATTGAGGGTAGGCGATCAACAAATGACGACTCAGGGGCTTTCTGAGAGGATGGAGGGGGCTGTACCCTTGGGCGAGGACGTGGAGGTGGACTGGGATGGGTCGAGGGCCCAGGTGTGGAAGGGTCAGTTGAGTCATGAGAAGAGGGGCGATCACGTTGTTCATTAGGTGAGGACATTAGCAGCTCGTTGTCACTCCTATGGTTCAGCTTGCTTGGAAGAGTGTTTCCCAAAAGTCTGGGCGAGACGAGAGACGGATACTAGGATATACACGATGTGGACAAGCAAGTCGAATCCCTTGCCAAGCGGCTGTCTCCGGAGCACGTGACCTCCGGGAGGTGTATTTTTTTTTTTGGGATTTACGATGGCTTTTTTCCTTCATCACTGGCGCTGCGCAAAGAATTGCTATCGCAGCTTACGCA
>Ga0137398_10001236_pt1 | contig 10239 bp, 9 predicted proteins | sample czorhiz216metaG_FD_106659 | JGI IMG/M metagenome (GOLD analysis project Ga0137398, IMG submission 106659) | Vadose zone soil microbial communities from Angelo Coast Range Reserve, California, USA - czorhiz2.16 metaG | ecosystem: Environmental > Terrestrial > Soil > Vadose zone | place: USA...
CAGCAAGGGACTTCTGCGGAGGTTCTCGTCGTGGGTAATCAGAGCTAAACCTTCGGCGCGAGCGGTGGCGCTGATGAGGCGGTCGGCGGGGTCGCGCGGGAAATCGGGGGGAAACTGAGCGGCTAGCGCTGCGATTTCTGCCGTGATGGGCCTCACCGTGACGTCCTCAATCAACAATCGAACCGACGTCTCGATCGTACCGTAAGCCTGAATTCTTCCACGGGCAAACAGTGAGGCTAGTTCCCACAGACTGATCGCCGAAATCGCTATGCCACCGCCCCGTCGAGCGCGGCGGATCTCGGAGGCAGCTCGGCGTGAGAGACGCTCGAAATCAGCGACGGCCCAGATCAAAACGTGGGTGTCGAGCAGTATCACCGCAAAGACTCCCAGGCCTCCGGCGGCTCGACGGGGGATTCGATATCGCCCACGATCCGAATGACGCCTTTCAGCCTGCCGAGAAATTCTCGGGAGGTATTATCTGCGGGGACAAGCTTGGCGACGGGTTTTCCACGCTTGGTGATTACCAGAGGCTCTCTTGTGGAACGTACCTCTTCCATGAGGGTGAGGCAGCGTGCTTTAAACTCTCCGGCCGCGATCTTCTTCATGGACAGATGATAACATACATGGTCACATGCTTATGACCATTAGCTCTCCAGGGGCTTTCATGGCTTTCCCGTCAGCTGCCGGATCAGCTTCACTTCCGCCTCGCGATAAGGCGTCCCATCGGGACGCAGAACCTCATGAAACCACACCGGGGGCTGGTCGAGAACGTAGGGATGCTGCCACGAATCCCAAGGCAAATAGGTTTGCGTTCTGCCGGCGACCAACCCCCAATTGATCGCCCCGACGTTCTCTTGCTTCGCAATCGGCAACACGGTGTCAAACGTGCTGCCCACGGATCGCGCCATGTACTCGGTGCAGATCACTGGCCGGTTGTACTTTTTCAGCCACGCGATTTGACGCTTGAAGTATTCCGGCCAGCTGTAGTTGTGAAAGGTGACGATGTCCGACTCTTGCAGTTGAATCTGCTGTAGTTCACCCAGATCGGCTCCGTCCGGCGAGGTGTCGACGGCCCACACTCCGCTGGTGAGAGGCTGCATCGGATTCGCCTCCCGCGCCCATGAGAATACCTGTGGCAAAAGCGCCGTTACCCTGGCTGTCTTATCTTTCGCTGGCAGCTCTTGTTTCGGATAGCTTCCCGCGTTATCGGAGCCGGGTTCGTTCCAAACGTCCCACGCGAGGATGCGATCATCGCGCGCGAAGGCCTGCACCACGCCCTCGACGTACGATTTCAGCCGGGGATATTGATTGACGTCCGCCAGCGCCTTCGCTCCGGGACTCTGCACCCAGCCTGAGTTGTGGACCCCGGGAGTGGGTGGATGCTGCGGTCCGAGATGAGGTGAAGGGTCCCAGCAGGAGTCGAACAGCACGAACATCGGTCGAATGTGATGCCGCGCCGCGATCGTCAAAAATTCGTTGATGCGCTTCTGAAAACCTACAGCATCCTGTTGCCAGAGCAGGTCGTGCAGGAAGACGCGCATGGTGTTCATGCCCATGGCTTCGGCCCAGGTCAATTCCTGGTCGATCTCCGCCGGGTTGAAGCTCGCTTCCTGCCACATCTCCAACTGGTTGATCGCTGACCGGGGAAGGTAGTTGCTTCCCACCAGCCACGGCTGCTGTCGATACCAGGAATTTGCCTTCTGTTCCGACCAGCGCGTCTCGGTCCACGCCGAGGAGGCGTACAGAATGACCACGATTACGGCTGCTGACAGGAAAAACACTGATCTGGATTGCATCGTTGTGGACTCCTGTTACATCGCGATGTTTTTATGCTCGTCGAACTTCCGGAGGAACATCGATCATCTTTTCGCGCCGGGCAGCAAAATTGCACTGGCGGACCCGATCAGCGTGACCACGAGTACGTGATCTTGACCGCGATCTTCTCCTGCCGTACCTGCATGAGATTGCCTGCCGCCAGGCTCTGAAAGCGGCTGCCTACGTTATAAATCACGTACAGATCGCTGTCGGGACGGAAGGTGTAGCGGATTCGGAAATTGGCGCTTACGGCCTGGGTTTGCGCGGTATCGGCCTGCACGAATGTGGTCATGTTCAGGAAGCGATTGAAAGCGTAGCTGATCTGCACTCCTGTCAGGTCAATGTTGAAATTGCCCTGTGGAAGGCGGAAGCAATTCAGCGTGTCGTTCAGGGCAAGTGCCAAGTGTGGATTAGGGCGATACTGCCCCAGTAACGTGGCAGTGTTGAGATGTCCGCCGTAATAGCCCCCCCACTGCTCGGAAGCAGCGAATGTCACCTTATGACTGCCGGATGAAGTATAGCCGAGTGAGTGGGAGGTAAAGCGGTAGCCGCCGGCGGGAATGGAGATGTTCTTGTAAAGGTTCAAGGGCTGGGTGAGAAATTGATAGACAACATCCTGTGGAGCCGAATCTATTTCGGCGCTGCTATTGAACAGGACCCGCACGTTGGCCGCCCATTCTTTGTAAATCAGCCTGCCTGCGGTGTTAGGGTCGTGGGCGACAAAAGCGCCGAGATCCAATTCGCGAATGTTCCCAACCCGAGGACGAGGAGTGAAGTTGAACTCAAAGATGGTGGGCTGGTCGTCGATTCGGGTGACGAAACCCATTTCCGAGTTGAAGTTTTTCTCCGTAACCCCATGACCGGAATAGATGTTGAACCAGTTATTGGCATAGGTAAGGCGCGCGCCCAGGGCTGTGTTGTCGCCCTGCAGGCCCGAGGTCCAGGTCTTTGCGTAGTATCCGCGCAAATTTAAATTGCGGAAAACAATGAACTTGGCATCGATGCCGCCGGAGCGGTTGTAAGGATCGAGCGGGCTGCCGGACTGCTTATCAGTGGCCATAAATCCAATATAGGAACCGGGCGTGAGCGGCCGCTTGACGCGGAGCACGGCATAGTTCCCGTAGGGATTCGGACCCTCAGCCCGAGTCTTCACATCCATGACGCCGAGATCAAAGCCGGAGATGTGCCCGGCGACCTTGCCGCCAGCATCAATCGGCACCTCCTGGCCGGTGACCGGGTCGATGCCAATCTGCCGGGTGAAAAATAACAAATCCTGATTCCACAGCAGAAAGTTGAACACGTCGGAATCCTCGAGAAAGAAGCGCCGCTTTTCCGGCACGAAGATGGGATAGGGAGTCAAATTGAACTGCTGTTGATCCACGTCGGCATCCGAGAAGTCGGTATTTATCGTGCCCACGGCGATCAGATTACTAGCGAGGCCGTACTTGATGTCACCTCCGACCCTGTGGAGCGCACCCCATGGCTGGCCGGCAAAAGCCTGGGCCCCACCGAGCGCGTAGGGTTTGATCACCAGCAGACGACCGCTCTCAATGTTTCTAAGACCTTGCAATTGCCCAGCCTGAGAGACGCGCCAGAAGCCGAAGATCCGTCGGTACCCCGACCAAAAATCTTCTTCGTTCTTGCGGCGGATGAAGCGGCGGAAGTTCAGACCCCATGTTACCTCCGAGCCGCCGCGAAAATTCAGCGTGCTGAAGGGGATGGCGATGGTTGCGGTCCAGCCGTCGCGGGTAACCTTTGCCGCGGAAATCCAAAGCCCATCCCAGCTTGGGTCTACGATCGAGTCATTCCCGTTGGGGGCCTGCTCTTCGACGATTTCTCCATCGCGCTGCGTGCCCAAAGGATTTACCTGGAAGATGTAGCCATTGCGATGGCTCCGTGTGGGATCGATCATGACGGCAAAGTTGTCGTCGAGGTCCATGGATAGATCTCGGCGCAACTGCGTGGCCACGATCTCGGCTGGGGCTGTGTCGTAACAGTGGATGCCGAAGTAAACGTGGCGGGCGTCATAGAGAATGCGAACTTCGGTTTTTTCCGTCGCAGCAGCAGTCTCGAGTGGCTCGCGCTGGCGAAAATCATTGAGGGGAGGCGCGAACTGCCAAATCGGATCATCCAGCGTTCCATCCAGGCGAGGTGCCTTCTCGGCCCGGACAGCAACCGCCGCTCGTATGCTTGAGCTTGCGGCCTCGGTCTGTGCATGTGCCAGCTCGTTGTCGGCAGCCATCAGAATTGCAAGTGACGCCAGGGTGCAGTGGACGATCTTGCTCGAAGTCATTCTGCCTGATAGACGCAATGGCTTAATTCCTGTAACGACGGAGTCCGTCGACCATTTATTCCGCCGTTGCCTGCACTCCAGACTGAGGAGCCTCGCCCATCGGTTCCTTGCTCGACAATTTGACCTTATTTCGCATTGCGCCGCTTCTGTTTTACAGCAGTTTCTTTTCGTGTTTGTATTGGTCGAGCTTCTCGAGGAAGCGGTCGATATTTTTTTTCTGCAAATAGTAGGGCGTGGAGAGACGGAGCTTGCTCGGGTCACCGCCGCGGATGCGGATTTTGTGCATCTTCCACATCCAGGTCTCGAGATCCAAACGAATGATCGGCGGGACGTTCACCGTCACAATCGCGCAGCGAAGGGCAGGGTCTGGGGAAGTCCAGGATTCGGCGCCGCGCTTGATCATTTCCGCGAGCATGTAGTCAGCCAGCCTGCGATGGCGGCGTTCGATCCGGTCAAGTCCGATATCGTCGGCGAGTTTGATCGAGGCGCGCAGCCCCCACAACGCCGGGACGTTCGAGCTGCCGATTCGCTGAAAGCGTTCGGCGCGAAGCTTGGGCTCGTCCCAGCCTTCGGTGGCGATGGTGCTCCACAGGCGGTCGATGACTTCGTCGCGTACGTAGAGAAAGCCGGAGCCCTTGGGAGCCATCAACCACTTATGCGGACTTGCGGAATACATGTCGCAGCCAATGTCGTCGACGTTGAAGCGCATCATGCCCGGAACATGGGCGCCATCGACGGCCGAGAGTATCCCTTTCGAGCGGGCAAAAGTGGAGAGTTCTTTGGCCGGTAAAACCACTCCGGAGAAGGTTGTGATATGGCTGAAGAAGATGACGCGGGTGCGAGCAGTGATGGCATCGCTGAAGAGATTGAGGACCTGCGCGGGGTTTTTTACCGGACGAGGCAGCGCAATTTTTCTTACCACAATGCCGTAGCGTTTGGCCTTGAGGTTCCACGGATGCTCGCCTCCGGGGTGTTCCTGATCGGTCATCAGGACTTCGTCGCCGGGTTTCATGTCAATGCCGTTCGCCATGTAGCTATTGGCTTCGGTGGCGTTGCGCAGCAGTGCGATCTCGTCGCGGTTGCAGCCCACGAATGCGGCCAGCGGGTCGCGGAATTCATTCCACGCTGCGTATCCCCAGATGGGGTAGTCTTCGGGATCCTGCTGATCCATCTTTTCCGTGGTGCCGTAGCCGTCGAAAATGGCGCGCAGGACCGGCGCAGGACTAGAGCCGACGGTACCGTTGTTGAGATAAATCTCGTCCGCGGGAATGAGGAATTGCCGGCGCAGTTCGGCCCAGTATGCGTCTTCGTTCTTGTCGAACAGCGAGGCATCGGGGAGGTTCGCCGGAGCCTTCTCGAGTTGGGCCAAAAGCGGGCGGGGGATAGCCAGCGTAGCGGCAAGTCCGGTGGTGGCGGTGAGGAAGTGGCGGCGATCGAGCACAGCGGGACCTCCAGGTCTGAGGAACGCGCAATCTTAGCGATTGAGAGGGGAAGGGAGCAAGGCCAGATTGAGGCGGCCAACCCGGGGCCGCTAGTCGGAAGGTCTTTGAGCGCAGGCGCCGGGCAGAGCTGGAAGCGGCGTGGTTATCTCCCAAACTTCTTAGCCATGGGTCGGATAACCTAAAATGGGCGCCAGGCGTCTAACCTGGAGATCACTTTCGGGCCTTGGTCCGTCCAGGCGGGCGTATAATCGCAGTTAGGAGTATCGGGGCGCAAAGGAGTTGGTATGAAATTGCGGTGGCTGGCAAGCGCAGTGGCATTGGCGGCGTTCAGTGCGGGACCCTGGACGTTTGCCCAGAATCAGACTCAAACCCAGAATCCGAATCCCGACCAGGATCAGAACAAGCCTAAGGCTGCCGATGTGCAGAACGCGCCGACGCCTCCGCCCGCTGCGCTGCCGCAGACAGATGACAATGACCTGAAGCACGACGGCGGCAAAAGAGATGTTGACGCGGTGGGAAATCGCAACGTGGGATGCGGACGCGGTGTCGGCAATTGGTACACCGTGGAAGGACAGGTAGCGCGGGGCCGGGTGTACGCCCAGCAGATCGAATCGCAGATTAAGCTGGTGAACGATCCGGTGGTCACCGAATACGTGAACCGCATCGGCCAGAACCTGGTACGCAACTCTGATGCCCAGGTGCCGTTCACAATCAAAGTGATCGACTCCGATGTAGTCAACGCGATGGCGTTGCCGGGCGGATTCTTCTACGTAAATTCTGGCCTGATTCTGGCTGCCGACGAAGAAGCCGAAATGGCGGGTGTAATGGCGCACGAGATTGCCCACGTCGCCGCCTGCCACTATGGACGGGAAATGACCCGGGCCAACCTGCTGCAGATGGCTTCGATTCCGTTTATCTTCATGGGCGGAGCCATTGGTTATGCGGGATACGAAGCGGCGGGACTGGGCATCCCCTTAACTTTCCTGAAGTTCTCCCGCGGATTTGAGGCGGAAGCGGATTACCTGGGCGTCGAATACATGTATCGCGCTGGGTACGATCCCTCGGCATTCGTTTCGTTCTTCGAAAAGCTGCAGGCCATGGAGAAGAAGAAACCGGGGACGCTGTCCAAGGCTTTCGATACCCACCCCCAGACGCCCGACCGCATTCAGAAATCGCAGGACGAGATCCGCAGTATTCTACCGGCCAAGCCGCAATATGTTGTGACAACCTCGGAGTTTGATGATGTGAAAGCGCGATTGGCGACGCTCGAGAACCGCCACAAAGTGCTTGATCAGAAGGACGCCAACAAGCCCAGCTTGCGGCGGACGTCGACATCGACCGACAAATCCGGGGACAACAAAAGCGACGATGACCGCCCAACTCTGAAACGGCGCGACGATTCGAACTAGGTTTTTACAATCGACAATGAACCGGCAGCCTCGGCTGCCGGTTTAGTTTTTGGGGGGGACTCCGGAAAGTACAATCGCGGCGGCAGAAAGAGCCGCGGTAGAAACCGCGGCTCTTTGGGGGAGGGACTCTCGAGCCAATCCGAAACATTCCAATCAGGCTGCGTGCTTGGTGGCTAATCGAGCCACGCGCTCGCGATGCCGCTGCGGAGAGGTAATAACCTTCATCTCCTGCCAGTCGTAGGGGAATTCTTTGCCGCACTCCAAACAAGCAACGTAGGTGCCGGTCAAGCTGGCGGCTTGCGAACGCCGCGCAGCGCCCCGGATGGTTACTGGAAAACTGTAGCGGGAGTGACGGCAACCGAAAATTGCGTCGAACAGCTTGACGAACATGGCCCACCTTCCACACCTGGGATCTGATTCCCCTGGGTTCCATTCTTCCGGGAAGCGTACCTCAACGGTTAGCCAGCGCTTCCCAAATACTTAGATTCATGGAGACATAAAAGGGTTTCGATTTTCCAGACGTGTCATCGACCTGAGGGAGCCAAAAGGCTTTGGGTCGAACCGTGGTCGCAGCAACAGCAAAGGAGTATGAAAAACTTACCCGGGCCGAGGATTCGGCCGCTGTTCTTTCTTCACGCGGCTATACGCTGTGAGGGCCGCCCTTTTTATGTTGCTGGCACTTTGTCATGATGGCGGAGCGGAGGCGGGAGCGCAGGTCTTCGGGGAGTTCGTAAAGTTGGGAGTCGCGGTAGATCTCAATCGTCTTCTTGGTTGTGTCGCAAACCACATAACAGTTATGGCACCAGGAGAGATGGTTCTCCAATTCGCCCTTGGTCTTCTGGTCGAGGACACCGTCCAGGTAGTTCGTCAACTCTTGCAGAAACTCAGCGCATTTCACTGGATGCCATCTCCACTCTCACGTTTCTGAAAGTAACGTCCCAACCGCTCGCGAAGTTGCAAGCGCGCCCGCAGCAACCTCGATTTCACTGCCGGCACACTCAAGTCAAGAGCAGCCGCAGTCTCTTCGGTGGAAAGTCCTTCCACGTCCCTCAGCACGAACACCGTCCGGAATCCCGGAGGTAGACCCTGAATCGTCTTACTTAAAATCTCGCGCAATTCCGACTGGTTATAGAGTTGTTCAGGATTGGGGCTCCAATCCGCGATCTCGCGGGGAAGAGAATCATCTTCGGTCTTGATATCCTCATCCAGCGATACAGTGCGCTCGGGGCGGCGGCGGCGAAGCTTCATCAACGCTTCGTTTACCGCGATCCGCACCAGCCAAGTATAGAATTTCGACTGCTCCTGAAACTTTGCCAGATTCCCGTACGCCTTCAGGAAAGCCTCTTGCACCACATCTTCCGCGTCCTCACGGTTCTGCGTGATGTGTTGCGCGATCCGAAAAACGTTACGATCGTAACGCCGAACCAGCTCTTCAAAGGCCGCATCGTCGCCCTGTTTCGCCGCCCGCACCAGCGACAATTCTTCAGTAACGGGGACCGCGGCTACTTTGTTTTCGATGGTATTCATTGTCTGGGCGATTCAGTATTTTCCGTACAACGCTGCCGCCGGGAGCGAACTGTTATTCTACTTGGTAACCACGCCGTTTGCGAAACCGCTTTGCCATATCGGAGCGGGGCAGGTTTCGGATAAAGTTTCTGAGGAGCCAGGTTACGCGGTCGAACACGTCCTGACGTACCCTGAAGTACGCGCCCAAGTGCCGTATAATCAGCAGATAGAATGACGCCGCCGGGCGGGTGTTTTGCCCTGCGATTGGCGGCGAAGAATGGTCCTCGTCAGCATGGCGGAAAGCAGCGGATTAGTCCAGATTGTTGAACGCGCGGTGAAGCAGGCTCTCGCCGGCCAGATCCCGACGTTGCAAGCCGAGCTCGTGAAGCGAGTGCTCGAGGCGCTGCCCGCTGCTCGGGAGGTTCCACCCCCGGCGGCAGGCCCGAATGGCGATACCGGCGCGCTGTTGCGAGACATTGCGAATATTCATGCCGGCACCACACAAAAAGAAATTCTGCGTGGTCTGCTGGCGGGAGGAAGTGAACATTGTGCGCGAATTGCCCTGTTCGTCGTAAAGGCAGGCACTGCGGCGGGATGGCAAGGCCGCGGTTTTGCGCATGACGATGCGCTCAAGGATTTCCCGCTCGACATGAACGCCGGTCCCGTTATGCACGCATATCAGAACCGGGTGGCAACTCCCGCGAACATTGCGGAAATGGATCCGCGGTTCGTGGAGCAGTTCGGAGCGCCTGCGAACGAGCAGGTGCTGGTGCTTCCGCTCGTGCTCAAAGACAAAGTGGCCGCGCTGGTCTACGCCGATGCGGGCGCCGACGGCACCATGGATTCGGCTGCGCTTGAACTGCTGGTCATGGCAACGGGTGCCTGGCTGGAAGTCATTTCGTTGCGCAAGCAAACGCAGAGGGAAATTGTAGACTCCGCCAGTGCCCCCGAACGCAGCCTGCCGTCTCCCCCGGTGCAAACGGTTTCGTCATTTTCCGATCCCTTCGCTGGCCACACGCCCAAGCATATTGCGCCTAGTGTTTCCGTTGAGCCAGAGCCGGGCGCTACCGCAGAAGTCGTTGAGATGCCTGGATCCGGGCATACGGCCGGAGCCGCCGCGCCTGCTGCTGCCGCTGATCCCTTTGCCGGACTATCCCCGGAAGATGCCGATGTCCATCGCAAGGCGCAGCGTTTCGCCCGCCTGCTCGTCGATGAAATCAAACTGTACAACCAGGCGAAGGTCACCGAAGGACGCAAACATAAAGATCTTTACGATCGAATGAAGGACGACATTGAGAAAAGCCGCTCTACATACCAGAAGCGATACGGCAACACGGCGGCAGCCAGCGCAAACTATTTTCAGCAGGAAGTTCTGCGCAGCCTGGCTGAAGACGACGTCACGATCATGGGTGCGAATTTCCATATTTAAACCGGCGGGCGGCAGTTCTGCGGGCGACTTCTTCGTAAAACAGTTCCCGGTGGTTCGATCGGGTCTAATCTGGTGGCGGGGGTTCGCGCTGGCATGGTTTTGCGGGCTTTTCTTCGCCCCGCCTGCCCCTGCGCTATGGCAACAGCCTGCGGCGAGTCAGTCTTCTGAAAGCCAGAGTAGCGGCGGAACAAGGCAACCGCCTCCTTCGGGTCAAGACCATTCGTCATCCCCGGCTTCCAAAGCCCCCGCTACCTCTGCAAAAGCGGCAGGCCGTCAGAAGCCTCGAGCGAAGAAGGCTCCAGCGATCAGCGGCAAAAGTCGCAGCGCCAGCACCAAGAAACGAAG
>Ga0137398_10001237_pt1 | contig 10237 bp, 16 predicted proteins | sample czorhiz216metaG_FD_106659 | JGI IMG/M metagenome (GOLD analysis project Ga0137398, IMG submission 106659) | Vadose zone soil microbial communities from Angelo Coast Range Reserve, California, USA - czorhiz2.16 metaG | ecosystem: Environmental > Terrestrial > Soil > Vadose zone | place: USA...
GCACTCACTAGCCTGGTTGTGTCTTCTCAAAGCTCTCGAACTGGCCCTTAACGCCTGAGGCAGCACGAGACCCCAGTTTACGAATCTCCGCCGTCACGGTTGTCCAATATATACTTTCCTCCCTCGCATTACCTTCGTTTCGGACCAATTTTGCGAGGTCACTAGCTAGTCTCTCAACGCGCTCCCTAACTTTTCCGAAATTGATATCCGTCGGCCAACCTTTAGCCATAGCCTCAGGTATCTGATGCGCCTCAAATCTATGACGTTTGCACGACGCAACATATATACCCATCATAGCTTTAAGACCATGATGGTTAGTTGGACGCGGATCAGGACGCGCCTTGCGTCGAGCCGCTTCGAGAAGGGAGCGATAGAATGGCGAAGGGTTAAGTGGAAGTTTTTCATCACAGAAAGGACAGAGGCTCGATGGGTCCACTGATTCCCCTAGAAGAACTGATAATCAATCAGTATTCGCACGACTAACATTGAAAGATGTCGCTGACTAGAATCATCTCCGAACACATCCAAGTCGCTAGAGAATGGGTTGTTTCTATTATTGTGCGAGTATGTCGGTTGAGCGCAATTGACTGTTCGGTAAGGGCCAGTGTTGGGCTGGCCTGTAGCCATGGGAAATGGTCGAAGCTGTAGCTGTTTCTGGGACTCATCGTCAGCTTCTTCAGCTGCCGTGATATTCCGGGTGGCAACGTCCGGCGACTGTTGACAGGCTGGCGATGATAAGGGGGAAGGAAACGGATAACAAGACTTGCTGTTTTTGCGCGGCGTCATCGTATCAGAGTGGTTTCTTCTTCTGCGGGGTTGTGAAGGGACACGGCTTGTAGCACCTTTAACCGGGGCTTTGCCTTTCCCTCTGTCTAGCTCGGGAGCCATTGAATCTGAGACCGAGAGACGATCTAGGATGGGGAATTTTCGTAACCGAGCCTTGGGATGTTTAACACAGGGCGTCGCTTCACTCGAGTCACTCGAGTCTGATGATCGAGTTCTAGAAGCGTGAATAGAAGTTGGAGTAGACCGAGGATTGGTCTTCAAGCTGTACGAAGAGGTTTTGTTGTGGAGCTGTTTATGCTGTCGGTACGAGATGGCATCTTTCGTATTACCTCTCGGAGTATCAAGGTGCGTTGTGCCCTGATCACTACCCCGCAAAGGTGACAGTGCTAGCCCCGGAAATTGTTGAGCCTCCTGTTGTGGTGAGACGTGGGACAAATCCTTGTCAGACGAGAGCCCGTCTGACAGCGCAGGAGGTCGGTTATTCTCATTGTCGTGGAGGGTGGCCAGAATTCCGTATTCCTTCGTCTGCTTTGATGTTTTCTGTTTGGTCTTGAATGTCTTACTCCGGGGAGTCGATGAACTCCCTTCTTCCGGAGCTGCATGTGTGATCTTCTTGAAATCCGGGAACTTCAATTTCGGAGGAGGGTAGTTAGGATGTTGATCCACTTCTTGCCCTTGGACGAAGGCTTTCCCTGGTTGCTTCTTTTTCGCCCTGGGCTTATTTCTAGTTGGAATGGCATCGTCGGACCTGGAGCCAGACGAGAGAAAGTCTATTTCATCGTCCGAGGATTCGGCTATCTTCTTGCGCCAGGCCGTGCGCTTCGCACTGTCCGTGGACGACTTTGCCTTGCCCGGACCGTCCGTGTTCACGAAGGCGGTGCTTCCCAAGTCATCCCAGAGCTTTCCCGAGCTCATCTTTGAGGCAGGAAAGACTGAGCGCTCAGGTTGCGAGACTGGGTTCCGCTTTAATGCGGGGAGAGATTGGACGGATGGGAAGAGAACAACCAGAGGGGTGACTCCAGGCTCTGTAAGTACGGGAGTTGCGTGCAAGAAGGTTTATCAAAAGTAGATCAGACAGATATCTCTGAATGGTGAGGCTATGGCGCACTTCGTTAACGAAGTCGTGTACAGTCCGTAACAAGCTCGTACTGCTGCGAGGGGCACTGATGCCACTAAACGCGCTTAATCGGAATGGGAAATGTCTCTCCCCGACGAATTCTGCACCTGCGAATGTAACACGTGAATGGCTGAAAGGTTGGGTGTTACTATAGCCCAAGGTCGAAGGACGATTGAGCAGCAGTACATGCGTCGAATGACTAACGCAGGATAAAGATAAATGACAGAAATACCGCCACGCGTGGAACGTCCTTCACGCTCTCACGTGACTGTAACGTATCGGCCGAATATATGACGTTACGTTTCACGTTCCACGACTCCAGAGTCCAGACACACACACTTCATCGGACCTTGCAACTTCCCGTGCCTGGTGCCTATTCTTATCCTAGCGTCTGAAATGAAATGACTCCCATCGAGTATCGAGTGACTTAGTGACCTTTACTTCCGACCATTTAGGAGTGTATGTTAAATATAAGTCGCGCTTTCGATTGTGGGCAGCGTAAACCTCGGCCTCTAGTGGCCCAATCGGAATCGCGCAATTCTGGTTTTGGTGGGTGAATTGAAGCTTTGCGATTGGACAGATACGTACGGGCCGGAGTGGCTCGGAACGCGCGGGACTAAATAAAGGGCAGAGGATTACCTGAACTCCTTCACTGCAGACCTCACCCATCAACCCCGGCAGCGTCAACGATGCTCAATCTTGCTTCCCGCTCTTCCCAAGCATGGCGCTCCATCCAGCGCCTTGCGAAGGGCATGGCCAGCGTTTCCGAACGAATTGGCGACACCAAAGTCTCGATGTCTCTTCTGGAGACCGGCGCATATATCAACTATCAGCGAATCGAGGACAATCTTGCCATCGTTCGCGACAGGTATTTTTCCTGTTTTCAAGTCGACCCTTCTTGTTTCTTATCGTGTGCTAGGCTCAAGCGCCCTCTCACACTTTCGGAAAAAATCCTGTATGGTCATCTCGATGACCCCTTCAATCAAGACATTGTCCGCGGTACTAGTTACCTAAAGCTTCGTCCAGACGTAAGCATTTCGCCTTCTCCCCACAGGGCCTGTCTAATTATGATTATACTACAGCGAGTAGCCTGTCAGGATGCGACAGCGCAGGTCAGTTTATTCATGTCTTTCAATTAGCCTGTATCTCAGCTTCGTCGATAATTGCTGGCCTTTCAGTTTAAAGCTGATATCACCGATTGTAGATGGCCTTGTTGCAATTCATGTCTGCAGGCATGGACACGGCTGCTGTACCGACCACTGTTCACTGTGACCACCTGATCGAAGCACAAATTGGTGGCGTCAAGGATCTTGAGCGTGCCAAGCAAATCAACAAGGAAGTTTACGACTTTTTAGCCACAGCTACGGCTAAGGTACGTAGCATACTCCTGTAACCGACTCCCTTGATTTTTGATGCCATACGCCAGTATGGCCTTGGTTTCTGGAGACCCGGTTCTGGTATCATCCACCAAATCATTCTTGAGAACTACGCGTTTCCCGGTGGTCTTATGATCGGTACTGACTCGCATACTCCTAATGCGGGCGGTCTGGGCATGATTGCATGCGGTGTGGGTGGTGCAGACGCTGTTGACGTCATGGCAGACATACCGTGGGAACTCAAAACACCTAAGGTGATCGGCGTAAATCTCACTGGCAAGATTAGTGGCTGGACCACGGCGAAAGGCTGGTATTCTCTATTCCTTACACTTTGCAGACACTAATGGCAGGCTTAGATGTCATTCTCAAGGTTGCTGGCATCCTCACAGTCAAGGGCGGTACTGGTGCCATCGTTGAATATAAGGGTCCTGGTGTTGAAAGCCTATCTGCAACTGGTATGGCGACCGTCTGCAACATGGGTGCGGAGATTGGTGCAACAACTTCACTCTTCCCGTTCAATTCACGCATGGTGGACTATTTGAATGCGACAAAACGTCCTGATATTGCCAAATATGCGCAGCGGTTCGCACATAACCTGCGTGCGGACGAGGGTGCCGACTACGATCAGGTCATAGACATCGTAAGTCTGACCCTGCATACGCCTCACTGTTACTAATTTTCGCTTCTTCTAGAACTTATCGGAATTGGAGCCTCATATCAACGGGCCTTTCACACCAGATCTTGCAACCCCAATCTCCAAATTCAAGGATGAAGTGGTGAAGAATGGCTGGCCCTCTGAACTGAAAGTTGCACTTATTGGTTCTTGCACTAACTCCTCGTACGAAGATATGAGCCGCTCTGCCTCCATTGCCCAAGAGGCGGCCAAACACGGTCTCGAGACCAAAAGTAAATTCACAATTACCCCCGGTTCAGAACAAGTACGAGCCACAATAGAACGTGACGGCTTTATTAGTACTTTCGAAGACGCTGGCGGTCTTGTCCTCGCGAATGCGTGTGGTCCTTGCATCGGCCAGTGGGATCGTCAAGACGTCAAGAAGGGCGAGGCTAATTCGAGTATGTGCACTTTGTACAGAAAGCAATGCGTACTGAAGGTCTACAGTTCTCACGTCGTACAACCGTAATTTCACGGGTCGCAATGATGCGAATCCTGCTACGCATGCCTTCGTTGCCTCTCCAGACATCGTTACAGCCTTTGCTTTCGCGGGCGATCTTCGCTTTAACCCATTGACTGACACTCTTACTGGCTCCGACGGCAAGCCGTTCAAGTTCCCCGATCCCAATGGCAAGGAACTCCCACCTCGTGGTTATGACCCCGGTCAAGATACATACCAGGGGCCTCCGGTGGACAGGGTCTCCGTCAATGTTGCTGTTAACCCCCAGAGTGACCGCCTACAACTACTCCAACCCTTCTTACCGTGGGACGGTAAGACCCCCGAAGATCTCCCTATACTGATCAAGGTCAAGGGCAAGTGCACAACTGATCACATCTCTGCTGGTGGCCCCTGGCTCAAATATCGTGGTCATCTCGAGAACATTTCCCGTGAATTCTTTTATGGCTTCCGCTTTGTTATTTGCTGATTGCAGAGCAGAGAATTGTCTAATTGGTGCAATCAATGCCGAAAACGGCGAGGCAAATAAGATCAAGAATCAGATCACAAGCGAGTGGGGTGGAGTACCCCAGACCGCTGCCTACTATCGGGAGAAGGGAATCAAGTGGGTCGTAATTGGTGACCACAATTATGGGGAGGGCTCTTCGCGTGAGCATGCTGCACTTGAACCGCGATTCCTCGGTGGTCTTGCTATCATCGTCCGCTCTTTCGCACGCATTCATGAAACGAACTTGAAGAAGCAAGGCATGCTAGCGCTTACCTTTGCCAACCCCGCGGATTACGATAAGGTCCAACCATCGGATAAGGTATCCATACTCGGACTGGAGAGCTTTACCCCGGGCAAGAACTTGGCATTACTTGCCAAACACTCTGATGGATCAGCTGATAAAATACCACTTGCTCACTCATTCAATGAAGGTCAGATTGAGTGGTTCAAAGCTGGTTCGGCACTTAATTTGGTACGCCACAACTGCCCTTTTACGAGCCATGCAATCCGCTGACAGCTACCTCTAGATGGCGGCCAAGGCGAAGGCTAATTAACGGGCTAAACGCGAGTTACTCGTGATTTATCGCTTCTGACCTCGCATCCCCTTCCACCAGTTCCCAGGTCAATAACACTATCCTTAACGAATTGATTGGCGTTGAATCGCTTTCGTTTTTCATCCTGCATTAATCTCATTCGTACTTTTATGCCTATGTTGTTTTGAGCATGCCGCGAGCCAGTTCTGCTTTTGTACGAAGTGGTGGTTCTGAACGCCATAACCCAGGCGAGGCAGATGCCTTCTATCAGAGCGTCCTGTACATCGTTAAGAGGTAATACAGTGTCTACGCCCACAGTCATAACGTGGTTTTCCTGATCCACTACTCCGGAGTGATGTTTCCATCGGGGTTCTGTCCGAGCGTCGAGACGCGGCATAGGAAAGACTGCCAGGGTCGATCGCCTCCATGCAAACAAAACATCGGTCTCTAGCTCTCCACTTTTTCGCCTTCGTTATAATCTTCTACCTTCATATCATTCAGACCGAGGCCCTCATTTTGTTCCCAAGTACGGTCGTACAACTCGATCTCCATATTTGGATCGGGATCTGGTGCATACAAGTTCTGCACGTAGGAATTTGCTAGCGGATCGTCAAGAATGAGGGTGAAGGGATGCTCAGCATTTTTCACCTAGAACAGTTCTCCATCATCAATGTGGCATTCACCAGTAGATGGGGACTCATACCGCTTCGAGTTTCCCCAAGAAGCTTTCGAACTTGTTGCGCTCCTGAATATCGGGGCCAACTGGGTCAGCGCTGCCGATTGAGTCTCCCGCGGCGAAGACCTTATCAGAAAGCTCGCCATAGACCTGTTCTAAGATACCCTCCAGCGTCGTAAACCTGCCTCCCAGAGTTCCCGCCTGAAGTACGAGATCGATCTCTGGGATTGTAAGGCCGCATGTCTCACTCTGAGCAACGTCCTCATTAGAAGACAATCATAAGTCACTCCGACGAAAGGACACACTTTAAGAATGTCTCTGCTAAGGTCCTCGGTATCTTCAACCCGAAGTGTGATGCGCTTCCCCTTCTCGGAGATCGCTCCACCCGATTTTACCTCGTTGTCCCTGTACCCACAACGGTCGCAGTTGGTAGACATGATTAGGACATCCTGCCGGATAGCTTAGATATGGTTACACCAATTACGGGGAAACGTACCTTGAAGTAAGGGATTGCTAGCTTTTTCATCATCGTATCCAGAGGGTGACCACAACTGGAGCATACCCCTGGGAAGACGTATATTTCCTCGTCGGGACCATCCTTGGGTACAGTTTCGGTCGTATCATTATGCCGCTCGTCCGTACCAGAATCACCAGCGGCATCAGCGGCGACAAGTCCAAGGGCAACATTCTGCTCCTGTGTCCGACGGTATGTCTTGAAATTCCAATTTGGGTCACTCGCCATTGAATCCCTGAACTCGATAAACGAATTGCCGGCCGGGTCGTCGAGTTCGACTGTAATATGTGGCATAGGTGCTTCTAAATTGGCAGTTCCCGTGGGCATAATACCCTCTTCACTATCATCATCTTCATCAGGTACGATGGCTTTTAACTTGTCAATCAGAATCTGTATCTTAGTGTATGTGTCCTCATCCTGGATGCGGCGTAACGGTTGATTGTAGCTCAAGTCGAGGATCACGTCTTTAATTATCCCTTCGATCGTTGTGAGCTTGCCTTTAGAGGCCGGGATAGTCAGCTCGTACTCGGGTATCGTGACGGTACAGGTCTCCGACTTGACCATTTGGAGGTTTAAATCCTGCCTCGAGAGTATACGGGCCGTGTAGATCGTTCCCTCGGCTGAATAGGACAAAGCACATTTAGATAAAATCTTGGCGTGTAGAAGGTTACATACGCCGAATGACACCAGCAGACTGGATCTCGTTATTGGAAAAGCCACAATGTTCGCAGCGGAAGGACGTCACAATGACCTCGTGAAAAAAAGGGATTGAGGTCAAGAGCAGTCGTGTAACTCCCTATATCCACTTGTATCCTTCCTACATCAACAACTAGTGTGTTAAGAGATTGGTGCTCACCTGTTCCTCGCAATTCATACATAGTGATTCGACCTCCTGCACCACCCGATCGTCGTCATCTTTTGAGGGTGCACCGGTGGTATCGCCGAGATGAACCAGGTCAGCAGAGGCATCTGCCTGTTGTGCAAGGGTCCCAATTGATGGGAACAGATTGTCTGGAGACATGTCTGGTCTATCTTGAAGCGTGACTCGAGCAGATCTTAACTGGCTGGCGCGTCGCTGACTCAGCATCGTGTTCCTTTTCCTTTTCCTCTCGCCTCTCAGCAGTGCACGACCCGGAACAAGGGTGTGTCCATTAAAATGAGTGTATGGGTAAGTACGCCTCCAATTTCATGCTGGGGTTGTCTAATTCACATTTTCTTACATAGACCGAGCATCGAAACCCTGAAGGGAGAACATACTGGTTTAACACGAGCACAAAGGAGAGCGTATGGGAAATGCCCGATGGTTCGTCTCCGTTACGCTCCTCTGCTCGTCATCGTTCGCTGAATTAACATACAGAGCTTAAATCTCCGTTCGAGGTGTGACCAACGTAGCCTTCCTCTTATGTTCTTAACCATCTGAGCCTTGACATCTCAGCGAGCGCTGAATCAGACGCCATGGAAAGAGTACTTCTCTGGCGGCAAGAAGTATTACTACAATGTACGCTCTATTAATCCTTTTCATCATTAGCTCACGGTTTCTGTAGACAACGACGAAGGAGTCGAAGTGGGAGATGCCAGAGGAGCTTTTGTTACTCAAGGACATGGTTGAGAAAGAGACCAGAGAGGCATCAGCAGCGCCAACTCCATCGTACGCCGCATATTCTCTCTATCGTTGGCTGTGTGATCTCAATACTGATACGGCATTATCCAAGTCCTGCTGCCCAAGCTCTCCTTCCAGCCCCCGCGGCGGTCCCGCAGTCTGGCCCCTTGGTTCCTTTAGGCACGGATGCCCTCCCTGAGCAAACTATCGGTCAACCGACTCCGAATATTCACCAAACGACACCGTCCGCGCTTCCCGCTCGTCCTAATCTTCCTGATGAGCCGACCATTCCGCATAACGGCTTCGCAACAGTTGAAGAAGGCGAAAAAGCTTTTATGTTTTTGTTGCGCAAGGCCGGTGTCGATGCGACCTGGACTTGGGACCAGACAATGCGCGCCATCATCACAGACCCACTATACAAGGCTTTGAATTCGCTTGCAGAGAAAAAGGCTACCTGGCAGAAGGCACGCCTTCTCCTCTTTCTTTCCGTACCCGCTCTGACGCCGGTTTACGGCAGTATACTGAGGGATTGAAAGCGAAGGAGCAAGAAGAGCGAGAGGCTCGGCTTGCCAAGATACGCCCCGCGATCCGTAATATGTTGAAGGGGAATCCTAATGTGTTCCATTATTCAACATTCCCCACTGCAGACAAGCTCTTCGCGCAACATCCAATCTGGCAGCAAGCACGGGTAGAATCAGAGCGGAAGCTGATTTTCGAAGAGTACGTCGCTGAGCTAAAGCAGCGTGAAGTTGTATGTCTCATTTAACTCTTCTGAAGCTCTTTCTAACGTATCGTTCAGCAAGAGAACAGAGCTGCGCGCAACCGCGCCATAACAAATCTCATGTCTCTCTTCAAACAACTTGGGATCGATGTCATCACACGCTGGCGCAACGCACATTCTCTTGTGCTGGAGTCGGAGGAGTGGCAAAGTGATGCAGAGTTGAGGCAACTTCCTGGCCTAGACATCTTGCTCGCGTTTGAGGATTACAGCCGGGTTCGTGAGCGCGAGTTTGAGGATGAAATGCGGCGCAAGCAGGTTAACAAATTACGTTCCGAGCGCAAAGCTCGCGAGGCTTTCAAGGTACTGTCTCGGACCTAACTTTTATGACTCGGTCGTATTGAACGCACATAGACACTCCTACAAGAACTCGTCGCCTCTGGTGACATCAAGGCACGAGTCAAATGGAAGCACGTCTATAAAAAATTCTCATCCGATACCCGCTATCTCGACATGCTTGGCAAACCTGGATCGAACCCAATAGAGCTGTTCTGGGATGTAGTGGATGATCTCGACCAAAAGCTGGACGCGAAGATTGCTACCGTAGAAGCGGCAATCAAGCGTTACAACTCGAAACTCAGTTCTGATGCCGAAGGTAGCTCTCAACCGTGGTCTGTTAAACCAGAGACAACAGAGGCCGAGTTTTTGAAGGTTGTGAAGGAAAACGGTGATGAAGAAACTGCTACTCTCTCTATAGATGAGTTGAAGAACATTTTCACGACGGTATTTACTTTTCTATAAGATCATGCTACTATGCGCTTACTTTTGAAATGCAGTTGCATGAGCAAATTCTAAAGCAACAGGCCGATGAGAAGCGTCGCGCCGAACGGAGGGCACGACATATGCAAGATGACCTGCGCTATGCGATGAAAAAACTTACCGAGCCCCTCGACATCAACCTTGGCTACGAGGAGGTACGAGCGTTCCGTAACGTCCGCATAAGTCTGGCTAATGGAGATATAGGCTGTGTCGCATTTTGAGCACCTTCCCGAGTTCAAGGCCCTGGATGACGACGGTCGACGTGCAGCGTTTGCTAAGTTTGTCAAGAGGCAAAAGGTGAGGTTATTGTTTTGGTGTACATGAAAGATCTTACTCATCCACTCCTTAGGAACGTCTGCGGGAGATTTCCGAGGACGGTGGCTCGACGACTAGCCGCAAGCGCAAAGAACCTAGTCACCGTGAGACAGACAGAGAGCGCGATAGGGACCCACGTGACAGAGATAGGGACAGGGACAGGGAC
>Ga0137398_10001238_pt1 | contig 10235 bp, 10 predicted proteins | sample czorhiz216metaG_FD_106659 | JGI IMG/M metagenome (GOLD analysis project Ga0137398, IMG submission 106659) | Vadose zone soil microbial communities from Angelo Coast Range Reserve, California, USA - czorhiz2.16 metaG | ecosystem: Environmental > Terrestrial > Soil > Vadose zone | place: USA...
TATACGGTCAGGCGAAGTTTGATAACGGCTTCAGCTTCACCGCCGGACAGATGTGGTCGTTAGTAACTGAAGACAAGAAGGGCATCGACAATCGTCAGGAACTGCCGCCGCTCGTGATCGACCCGCAGTATAACGTCGGCTTCAGCTGGGCAAGGCAGTACGGCGCACGCGTAGTCAAAGATTTCGGCAAGTTTGCCATTGGAGTTTCCGCTGAAGGCCCGCAGGCAACCATCGGCGGCCGCGGATTCTCCACCTTGGTCACCAACAACTTAAGTGCTGGCACCGTCAACACTGCGACCAATACCTTTATCAACGCTCCCGGCGCCGGCGGCGGTCTTCTCAACTTTGTTGACACCAGCGGATACACGGTCAACAAGTCGCCCGATATCATCGTGAAAGCAGCCGCCGATCCGGGCTGGGGACATTATGAGGTCTACGGCGTGGTAAGCCCGTTCCGCAATCGCGTGTTCCCTTGCGGAGTGGTGGGAACGAACCAGAAAGATACTACTGCGACGGGAATTCCCCCCGCATTACAACAGATTGCCTGTCCTGTAAATGGTACCGTGGCCTCCAGCGCGGTGGGTGCGTTCAACGACACCCGCGTCGGTGGGGGCGTCGGCATCAACTTCCGCATGCCTGTGGTCCCGAAGGTATTGGACTTCGAAGTCCAGGGACTTGCGGGCGACGGCGTTGGACGTTACGGCTCTGCGCAGATCGCCGACCTAACCTTCCGTCCCGATGGGACGGCAGCGCTCATCCGCACCGCGCATGGGATGACTGGGTTGGAGTATCACTCCGCCAAAGTTGATGCTTATGTTTACGGCGGCGCGGAATACGGCGCGCGCGCGTCCTACACCGGATACGACAGCATCAGCGTGCTGAAGACTGCCGCAATTCCGGCGAGTCCGACCAGCACCGCGATTCCAGGCACCACAACTACAACTATCAAAACCAACGGTATCGGTGGATACGGTTCGCCCTTCGCCAATAACAGCGGATGCCGGACTGAAGCCGCACCAAACAATACGGTCGGCGGGACTATCGTCGGCGGTCTCAATCCAGTCACCACACCCTCCAGCGGCGGCAGCTGCGCCGGGGATACGCGCTTGATCGAAGAAGGCACGATCGGCTTCTGGTACAAGTTCTTCCAGGGCCAGAAGGGCGGCCTGCGCTGGGGCCTGCAGTACTCTTACTTTGCTAAGAATGGCTGGTCAGGGAATAACAACAAACCGGTCTTCGGCTTCGCACCCAAAGCCGTTGACAACATGGTATGGACCTCGTTCCGCTACTACCTGCCCTAACCGAAGAGTAGTGGATAGATCAATCCCCGGATTCAGCAGAATCCGGGGATTTTTTTGTTTCGCGGTAAATCTTTCGCGGAAAATCCAGGAGTGACGTTTAATGGAGCAGTCCTGTCGAATGCACTGCTGCCGCCAGAGTGGCGTAAGGTCGAAGAGAAAAAGGCTCACACCCTCAGAATCATCACTTCTGTCGCTTTGATCAACGCTGCTGCCGACTGTCCCTTCTTCAATCCCATCTCTCGCGCCGATCGCGAAGTGATAATAGATGTGATCTGCTGGCCGCCGATAGAAAGCGTGACCTCCGCCATCAAACCGCTGATGCGAACTCCTTCGACGCGACCGACCAGCTGATTGCGTCCACTGACCCGGCGAATGACTTGCTTGCGTTCTGCCTGAGTTCTGCCGCGGGTGCGGAAGAGCAAACGGTCGACCTCGGCTTGAGGGATCCGATGATGGCCTCCAGCCGTCCGAACGCTGCGGATCTTCTTCTTGTAGATCCACTGCTTGATGGTGGGAAAGCTGATGGCGAGTTGCAAGGCCGCGTCGCGAACGTGGAGCAGCGATTCCCGCCTACTGGTTGGCGTACTCTTGCGCATTTGCAGGAATCCTAGTGTCGGAAAGCGAGCCCGTCAACAGGACCGCCGGAAGACTTCACGTTTTCCTAAAACGGAAACCGAATTGACAGGATTCCGTTGTGATTGCTGGTATGGAAACGGGTGGTGGCAATCTGGAATCCGCCACCAAATGTGAAGCCGACCCTGTCCCAGAGGCGAAACCTCCCAAGAACCAGGCCAGGGGTCACAAAATTCTGTTTTTGGCCATCGTTTTTTCCATCTTGAAAAAAGGTTGAGTTGAGCTCGATCTCGGGCCACAATTTCCGAAGCACGCGGTATTGAAATGTGTTGTTCCACGTGTAGGTCCGGCCAAGGAGACTGGTATCGGCGGTCGGAAGGCCGACTCCAAATGTGCCCTGCAGATCGAAGTTGCCGATTCCTTTGCCATAAGCGATTGTCGGGGTGATTACCGGATGCAGCGCTCCGTTCTTGTGGTCGCCGGTCGGGAGGCTCCAGCCCAGGAACGCAGTGAGAATGTAATTGCCGTGCTGTTCGTTTTCCGAGAGCAACCGATATTTGATCAGGAATGCAACGTCGCCAAATCCGTTGCGAACTGCTGGATCATTGTGGACCAGGTAGGGAGGAACATTAAAGATGACTTCGACTCGCTCAAACGGAATCAGTTCCAGTCCCTTGCCGCCATCGTAGTTATTGGTGGTGATGCCCTTGATATTTGTCTGCCACAACTGGTCGTAGCGATATTCCTCTTCAAGGCGCGGTGTGGTGGTGGCGATCGGCGTGACCCAGTGGGGCTGCTCGTCTTTGGCCTTATCGACGCGAGCGAACCAACCTGCGAAATAGCCCTCTTGCGCGACTGCTACACTTGGCACGCAAAGCACAAACAGCATTCCGAAATAGAAAACTTTCCTGAGCATTCATCCTCCAAAGGTTGAGACAGGTTTCTAAATGATCGTAGATATACAGATGATGTGGCCACATATGTACGATTTAATGTGATAATTATATTTTAGCCAAAGGATTCGGAGCATGTCGACTCGACGATCTGCGTTAGCTGTGGTTTTAACGCTTGTTTTTGCGGCGGAGTTATCCGCGGGACAGGACATTGCGGTGGCTGCGGCAGCGGACCTTCAGTCGGTGATGCAAGACGTGGTGGGCCGATTCCAGGAGCAAACCGGCAAGACGGTCAGGGTCACTTATGGTTCCTCAGGAAATTTCTTTCAGCAGATTCAGAACGGCGCGCCGTTTGACGTGTTCTTCTCTGCGAACCTGGATTACGCGAAAAAGCTTGATGCGGCGGGCTTGACTCAGCCCGGCAGCTATTACCAGTACGCTCGGGGAAAAATTGTGATCTGGGTGCGCCACGATTCAGCCGTCAAGCTGGATTCCGGCATCCGCGCATTGCTCGATCCTTCAATCAAGAAAATTGCCATCGCTAACCCAGAACACGCCCCTTATGGGCAGGCGGCGGTTGCGGCGATGCGGAAGGCCGGCATTTACGAAACTCTCAAAGACAAATTTGTACTGGGCGAAAATATTTCTCAGACCGCGTCATTCGTGGTCTCGGGTGCCGCGGATGTCGCAATTGTGGCCCTCTCCCTCGCTCTTTCGCCGAATATGAGAGATAAGGGCCGTTACGCGGAGATCCCAGCGAGCGATTACCCGCCGATTGAACAAGCCTGCGTGGTCCTCAAGTCAGCGAAAAACAAACAGCTGGCACAAGATTTTTTGGCGTACATCAAAACCGCCGCGGTGCGTGACATCTTCGTGAGATACGGCTTCGATGTGCCTGGGACATCCGGTAAGTGAACTTTGGCGAGCCTCTCTCCCGGGTCTGCCGGGTAAGAACCGCCATTATCGAGCTTGATCCCTGATTTTCTTTCAGGCTTGCTGCCAGATGAGCTGTTGTTCGCGAAGCATCTGCAAGACAGGCCATCGTTTCTGTCGCCCGGTTGCATCTTATTTCCTGAATTCCTCAATTTCTGTTAAACAAGAGAATCGACCGGAGGGGAGCTTTGGGCGTTCGTGCCGGCATTTTAGTTGTGTGTTTGGGCGTGCTTTTGGGCTGTGGGGGAAGCCGCAGTAGCGAGAGTGGAAACTTGCGTTTCCTGCAAGGATCGCCCGACGCGCCCCAGGTCAACCTGCTAGTAGATGGCAAATCAGTAGCCACGAATATCGGCTACATCAACGCTACGGGTTACGTCTCAGTGAAGTCCGGCTCGCGTCACGTTCAAGCGGTTCCGGTGAGCGGCGCGTCGGCTGTTCTGGATACGAACATTACGATCACTGCGAGCGGCAATCAAACCCTGATCGTCAGCGGGCCCGCCGCCAGTATTCACAGCGTCCTGCTGACTGATGGCGGCACCACGGCAACGACCGGTGACGCCCATGTTCGGGTGGTCAATGCGTCGAGCGGTATGGGAACGGCTGACGTTTACATCGTCCCCTCGGGTACCAGTATCGCCCGAATAGCGCCTACGGTGGCAAATTTGGCATTCAATTCAGATACCGGCTATCAATTGGTTCCGGTAGGGGCCTACGAAGTGTTCATGACTGCCCCCCCAACCAAGAATTCCTTCCTGAGTACCGGGCCTATCAATCTGCCAGCCAGCGCCAACCAGACAGTGGTAGGACTCGACGACCCATCCGGAAGCGGGTTCACCTTCACCGTTCTTACTGACCAATAGGTCACAACACTTTTGCCGGCTCGAGCGTCTAACTAACAGCGTCTAAACTGGGAAGACCAAGTCATCCCTGGCCCATGCCAGCCGATGGCGGCGGTATAATCAAGAGCTTGGAATCGGAGGCAATCTGAACATGCAAGAACGCGTAAATGCCCTGTGGGGGCACTTCAAAGCCAATCGGGCAATTTTCGCCATTGTGATATTGCTCACCCTGGGCGTTGGCATCTTGATTGGAACCGTGGTTTCAGTAGGCGTCAAGGGCCAGGAGAGACGGTCTGCGGACGCAACTCCGCTGAGTGTGCCTTCGCCAAAACAGATGTCGAACCAGTTTTCTCAGATTGCCAAGACGCTGGAACCTGCGGTGGTAAATATCAATACAGAATCGACGATCAAGCCTACTGCGCGCCGTCGTGGTCAGGCTCCCGGCGGGGATGACGAGGGTGGGGAGAATCCCTTCGGCGATTTCTTCGACAAATTCTTCGGGAATCCCGACAACGCGGGTCCAATTCGCGAGCGTTCGCTGGGATCAGGTGTGTTAGTCGATTCCAAAGGTTACATTGTCACCAACCGGCACGTGGTTGAGAAGGCCGATCGAATCAGGGTGCGTTTGCAGGACGACCCACCCGGTGTCCAGCATGACGCAAAGGTAGTGGGCAGCGATCAGGAAACTGATTTAGCCGTGATAAAGATTGATGTCGACCACGCTTTTCCTACAGCGAAGCTCGCCACCTCCGAGAGTATGCAAGTTGGCGATTGGGTGCTGGCAGTCGGCAGTCCCTTTGGCCTGCAGGCGACGGTGACCGCAGGTATTGTCTCCGCCAAGGGCCGCAACATCGTTCCCAACCGGCAGTTCCAGTCATTTATTCAGACGGATGCCGCGATCAATCCGGGCAACTCGGGCGGTCCCCTCGTCAACATGGACGGCGAAGTGATCGGTATTAACACCGCCATCCTGACCGATACTAACGCGTACGCGGGCGTTGGCTTTGCTCTTCCTTCAAATACCGTGGTCCAGGTTTATAACCAGCTGACCGGCCCTGAGCACCGGGTCCAGCGCGGTTCGATTGGAATTGAATTCAACGCGCAGGAGAATCCTGCGATTTCGCGGGTATACGGAGTGCAATCGGGCATCACCATTTCGAGTGTAGTTTCCGGAAGCCCCGCCGACCGGGCTGGCTTGAAAGTGGGGGACACCATCGTTTCGGTGGACGGCAAGTCAATCAAAAATGGCGATGAACTGGTGGGCGACATCGCCAGCCGCAAGCCCGGGGCCAAGATCAATCTTGGTTATGTTCGCAGTGGCAAGAAAGAAGAGACTTCGGTGACGGTGGCGGACCGGGCAAAGCTGTTCGCTTCTCGCCTGGGAGAAGAAGAAGAGGGTGGCGAATCAACCGCGCCGAAGCAAAGCAAGTTCGGAGCTACGGTCCGGCCACTCACGCCAGAGATTGCCGATCGGCTGAATGTCACCTCCGGCAAAGGTGTAGTGGTGCAGGATGTAAAACCGGGCTCGTTTGCAGACGACATCGGCCTGACCCGGGGCGATATTATTCTGGAAATCAACAAGCAGCCGGTAAACAGTGAGGATGACTTCGACCACATTCAGTCCAGCGTCAAGAGCGGCCAGGACGTGGTTTTCCTGGTGAGACAACGCGGGGCAGGACGGAACGATGGGACGATCTTCCTGGCGGGCACACTTCCGTAACAGTTACTAGCACTATTGGCACTGGCGGCAAAGCCGAGATCACGAGATGATGGACACCGCCTGGCTAAGGCGGCGACATCGCCGACTCCATGCAGAACGGAGCGCACCAGCGGATGAAGTCTTTGCGGTCAACCAAGTTGCCGGTCATGGCAGTGACGGTGCTGCTAACCGCATCGTTGTCCCTGGCCAACGCGCAAACTACCGAAGATCACCCCAAACCTGTTCATCACAAGGGTCATCCAGCCACGCATCACGATGCTCCTAAAGCGGGGCAGCATGACGATCCACGAGTGGCACATCCTGAGACACCGAAGCCGGCTCATCATTCAACCAAGAAGTCTAAGAAACGCCGCCCGCGTGGACAGCAAGCGATCGACGGCTCTCGTGCACGAGAGATTCAGGAAGCTTTGGTTCGCGAGCATTACATGACCGGAAAGCCTTCAGGAACCTGGGACACCGCGACGCAGGACGCCCTACGACGCTTTCAGGCGGCCCAGGGCTGGCAAAGTAAAACAGTTCCAGATTCCCGTGCGCTTATCCGTTTGGGCCTCGGGCCCGATCACCAGCACCTGCTCAATCCGGAGAGCGCGATGACGAGCGAGCCACCGTTGCCACACCCTAGTGCGTCGGCGACCGCACGCAGCTCTTCTCCGTCGGCGAGGTCCAACGTTTCCATCCAGGCGGCGCCGGGCGCAAGATCGGTCTCTGTACCGGCTGACATAACACCTTCCCGCTAACTTCACAAATCAAAGCCATGGAGGCTGGTCGTTGCTAACGATGGCCCGCGGGTTTCTCTCGACCAGCGCCTTGGTCGTCTCGTCGCCCAATTCCTTGGTCAAGACCTTTCGCGCGGGTGAGAGGAGCGGCAGCCGGCGAATTGTGTCGTGTCCGTCACTGGCAAGAACATGGACGGCTTTTTTCTTGAAGAGCCACTGGGCTGTTTGTTGAGCTTTCACTCCCCAACCTCCCAGAACTGCCGAGGCAGTCACTTGGACGGCACAGCCTAAGCCTATCCAGTCGATGATCCGGTGCGTATCTTGCTGCAGAAGCGGGTTTCGTTCCGGATGGGTGATGATGGGAACAATACCGCTCTCGCACATCTGAGTCATCCAATCATCAATTTGCTGCGGAATACTGAAATTGCTGAATTCGATGAGCAGGTAACGGCTCTCCGCAATGCAGTACTGTTGTGGAGTCTCCAGCGCGCTTCGCATATTTTCAAACGATAAGTGGAAGTCGCAGCCAAGGCTGAGCTTCGGAGTATCGCCTACCCGTTCCCGCAGGCGGTCCAGCAAGTCTGAGAGATACTTGCGATCGTAGAAATAATTGTCGTTGCAATGAGGAGTGGCGACGATGTGTTCGGTGCCATCCTCCGCGGCCATGCGGCACATCTGTTCGGCAGTTTCCCAGGATTTTGGTCCGTCATCGACCTCGGGCAGGATATGGCAGTGAATATCGACCACGCACTCGCGATTTAAGCAGATTCATGGGAAAGACTCAAAGTATTCCGCCTACTCGCAATCCCGGGCGCAGTAGCTGCGTATCAGTAGCGCTCTTTCACGAACTCACCTATCTCGGAATAAGCTTTGGCCAGCATCTGTTCTGGCGGTAAGAACACGATGCGGAAGTGCCTGGTGCCTGGCTTCTGTCCGAAGCCGGATCCATGGACGACGAGAATATGTTTTTGCAGCAGCAACTCTTTCACAAAAACATCATCGCCTTCGTGAATGTCAATCTTTGGAAATGCATAAAAGGCGCCGCGGGGAGGAACGCAGCTAATGTGCGGAATTGAATTGCACCTTGAAACTGTGAGATCACGGCGCGAGCTGAGCTTGCTGATCACTTCAATCAGGTGGTCCTGCGGCCCTTCCAGCGCCGGCTTTACGGCAAATTGCTCCGGATGATTTGCGGAAATGCGGGCGCGAAGAAGCTTGTGCATGCCCTCAACATAGGGCTTCACGGCGGCAGATTCGCCGCTGGTAATCGCCCAACCAATACGCCAGCCGGGAGCAAGATAATTCTTCGACAGCCCGCCTATGGTGAGCACCGGAACATCTGGAGCGACCGCGGCCATGGAGATCTGCTCGCCGCCATCCAGAATCAGCTTGTCGTAAATTTCATCCGCGATAATCAGCAGATTGTGCTGGCGGGCAAGCTCGGCAATTTGTTCGAGCATCTGCCGGGTGCATAGCGCCCCAGTGGGATTATTGGGATTGATAAGAACAATCCCGCGGGTGCGCGAATTGATCTTGCGCCGGATGTCGTCTAGTTCAGGCTGCCATCCATCTTCTTCGTTCAAATAGTAGCTATTGAGTTCTGCCCCGGTTTTGCAAAGCACCGCCGAATAGAGCGGATAGTCAGGACTGGGGGTCAGCACGTTCTCACCGGGATTGAGCAACGCCGTGAGGCAGACGTCCACCGCCTCTCCCGCGCCATTGGTGACGAAGACATCCTGGACTGTGGTGATCCGTTTCCGCGCGGCCTCCCCGCGAATGGCCTCCAACGCTTCAGCGACGCCCAGTGACGGCGCGTAGCCGTTCTTGTTATCGCGCATGGCGCGGTATGCGGCTTCGACGACGTGCGAAGGCGTGACAAAATCAAAGGCGTTGGGATCGCCCACGTTCAAATGCAGGACCTTGTGGCCTTGCTTGATCACGTCATCGGCCAGGGTTGCAAGATCACGAATCGCATAGCGCAGATTGTCGAGCCGCTGAGCCGGGCTGATTTCTCTACTTTGAGTTGCGGGCATGATTTGATTCTAAATTACGGCCAGCGCTCTGACGGAAAGAGTTACCGAAGGCGTTTCAGCGGCCATTGAAACCACCAGGCTAACTCTACTCGGCTGTGCAGCAACTTCCGTTACATCTGAAACTGGCAGGTAATCCCATACCATTTCTCATCGCCCAAAGCGGTCGGAGCCAACACATGCAATGGACTGGCAAACGCATTTTTACCATCGTAATGGCGGTGGGAACAGTTATAACCACTTACCAACTCCTGAGTAAGCCGCGGCCGGTGGCCACTCCGCAGAATGCTGAGACCGCGCGCGCCAACGTTCAGTCGTTCGATCAAAAGCTCGAGCAACTGCAGGCGCCGAGAACTGACGGTAGCGCTCCGGCCGAAGTACACTTCAGCTCCGAAGAGGTGAGCGCAGAAATGGCGCAAGCTGTCGGTGCCGCGCCGCCTGCTCCTGCCACGACGACCAAGCCAGTTAATTCTGCGCCGAATTCACCCGATGCTGTAGTCGCGCCCGGCGACGTCCAGGTCAAGGACTATCAGGTGAAGTTGGAAGGTGATGTTGCTCATGGGCAATTCCTGACACAAGTCGCCGGTAAAGATATCTACGTCACCCTCGCCGGGCATCTCGGATCGCAAGATGGGTATGTGACCTTCGATCCCACCGAGTTCAAGGTTGGCGATCTGAGCATTCCGGTTTCACTGGTCAATTCGGCGTTGCAGAAGAAGCTTGCCGAACAACGCGATCAGTTGAAGTTGCCGGATGGAGTCGCCAGCTTACGCGTGCAAAACGGTGAATTAGTAATCACCCAGAAGTAGCTGCTTCGAGTTGTACCTCACGGCTCCACGATCAACTCGCCTTTCATGGAATGGTGGTGAAATCCGCACACCGTGCAGCATCGGAATGCGTATGTCCCGGGCTTGCGGGCCTCAAACTCAATGGTTGCGGTCTGGCCTTTTTCGATCTTGGTGCAATCCTGCTCCGATGAAAACGCCAAGCCTGGCTCGCCGCTTTTCTCCGTGCCTTCAGGAAATGGGTTGATCTTGAACCCGTGCGCATGATCGATCGCGGTGATGGTAAGTCGGACCTTTGTCCCCTGTTTTACCCGGATCGGCGAAGGATCGAACTCGTACTTTTTAGCGGTAACTGTGATAACTTGAACCGCTTCAGAATTGGCGGTCGATTGCGCCCGCGAATCGGGCACGACCGCGCTGGCGAAAAATAATACAAGCACCGGCA
>Ga0137398_10001239_pt1 | contig 10232 bp, 8 predicted proteins | sample czorhiz216metaG_FD_106659 | JGI IMG/M metagenome (GOLD analysis project Ga0137398, IMG submission 106659) | Vadose zone soil microbial communities from Angelo Coast Range Reserve, California, USA - czorhiz2.16 metaG | ecosystem: Environmental > Terrestrial > Soil > Vadose zone | place: USA...
CAGAACCGTAACCTACCGCGATGGGGCCGCGGTCTGGGAGGCACCTCCCGAGTCTTTTCCGGCGGAGAGCGCGGCCGCAAGCTGAAAAAAAGATGAGGCGACTGGCGGGCTCGGGATCAAAAGATCAAGGACCCGATGAGGGGGTCCCCCGGGTCCCTGATTGGCGCTGCTCGGCAAGAACTTCGCAAAAAGCGCTTCCCCCGTCGCTTTTCGCCGAGCGCTCGCACCATGGATCGATGCACGTCGTCTGCCACGTTCCGAGTCCTCGACGAGATCGTTCGAGGAGCCGCGCAAGTAGCTTGCATTTGAACTGTTTGCGGTCTTTTTCGAGATTACCCTGCGCGCGCGTTGCACGCCGAAGGCATCCAAAAGCCTATCCAATCGGATAGCGACTCCTATCGATTCGGATAGTAAGGCTCAGCGGGAAATGCATTCTGCGCTGTCCAGTGGTAAAGAAATACGGACGGAGGTGGGGGGGACTTTGCATCCCAGGCTTTTGGCGCTTTCAGGGCCCCTGAAGGACTCGACGATACCGCTGCCTGAGGGAGAAATCAGCATCGGGCGCGAACCCGCGAACGTCATCGCCGTGGCTGATCCTTCGGTCTCGCGCCGGCACTGTCTATTGCGGCAAGAAGACGGACGTTTTCAAGTTCGAGACCTGGAAAGCCGCAACGCCACGCTGGTGAATGGCGCGGCGGTCAAGGAACATTGGTTGCATCACGGAGATGAGATCGCCATCGGCGACTCTTCGTTTCTTTTTCTTCTCGAGGAAGGTAACCATGCGCTTCCTTCGAGCCGGGTTGAATTTGAGAATGGCAGTCTCAATGCGGAGACCACCGTCATCCATCCCAGGGATGTGGTTTATCTTCAGCCGGATCGCCTTCTGCGCGAATTGCCCCCAAGCTCGCGCGTCGCACGTAATCTGAATGCCCTGCTCAAGATAAGCCGCATTGTGCATGCTATTCGGGACCTCGAGGAATTGCAGAAGCAATTGCTGGAGCTGATTTTCCAGGTCGTCCCCGCTGAACGAGGCGCCATCCTTCTTTCTAGCAAAGGCGCTGATCAATTCAGTTCGCAGTACGCACGCAGGCGGGAGTCCGGTCAAGGTCTCGCAGTGAATGTCAGTCGAACTGTCGCCCGACAGGTTTTGGAGCAGGGAGTCGCCATTCTTGGCAGTGATGTGCCGGGAAGCAAGGGCCTTCGAGATGTGGAAAGCTTGGCTGCCTTCCAAGTACGATCCCTGTTATGCGTGCCTCTGACTGTTTTTCAGCGTGTCATCGGCTGCATCTATCTCGACAACACGAATCCATCTGATCCTCTTCAGCAGGATCACCTGGAGTTGGTAGCGGCAATCGCCGGCATCTCCGCAGTTGCGCTGGAAAACGCCCAGCGCCTCGAATGGCTTGAGCAAGAAAATGAACAGCTCAAAATTCAAGTCAGCCAAGAGCGAAGTCTGGTCGGCGAAAGCCCGCGCATGAAGGAAATTTACCAGTTCCTGGGCCGCGTGGCTTCCGCGGATTCCACCGTGCTGATTGAAGGGGAAAGCGGCACTGGAAAGGAATTGGCAGCGCGGGCGCTCTATCAAAATAGTCCTCGAGCCGGAAAGCCCTTCATGACCATCAATTGCTCCGCCATACCGGAGACGCTTCTCGAGAGCGACTTGTTCGGGTATGAGCGGGGAGCGTTCACCGGCGCTAACGCGCAGAAAAAGGGAAGGCTCGAGGTCGCCGACGGGGAGTCGTTTTTCTCGATGAGATTGGCGAACTGGCTCCCGGGCTGCAAGTCAAACTATTGCGCGTGCTCCAGGAGCGTGAGTTTGAGCGCTTGGGCGGCACGAACCCGATCAAGGTCGATATCCGGCTGATCGCAGCTACCAATCGCGATCTGGATGACGCGGTGCGAACGGGTGCATTCCGTCAGGATTTGTACTACAGGCTAGCGGTAGTACGACTAACCATGCCGCCTTTACGAGAGCGGAAAGAAGACATCCCCATGCTGACGCGTCACTTCGTGCAGAAGTATGCCAAGCGCTGCAAGGTGAAGACCAGACCGGTGTCCCGGGAAGCCATGGCCTGCCTCGTAAACCATGACTGGCCAGGAAATGTGCGCGAACTCGAAAATGCCATTGAGCGGGCGATGGTTTTGGGTTCCTCTAACATGGTACTCACCGAGGATCTGCCCGAGTCACTGTTGGAACGCGCCGCATCACCGGATATGGCGGCAGCTAAATATCACTCCGCTGTCAAAGAGTTGAAGAAGCAATTGATTCTTGGCGCGGTGGAGCAGACTCACGGAAGCTACGCCGAGGCGGCCAGGATCCTGGGAGTGCATCCCAACTATTTGCACCGGCTTATTCGTAACCTGGAGTTAAAAGATGTTCTTCGAGAGACTCTGCAGGAGGGCGCTCGAAGCACTCCTCGCCCAGCGGGCAAAGTTACCGCCGGCTCCGCCGATCGCTCATAGATTGTCTGTTCGCCGTGGTTTAAGGCAGAGGTAGTTTGATCAACACAGCTGGATTGAGATACGTCCCTTGCCAACGGACGGCCACGTGAAGATGAGGACCCGTGGCCCGTCCGGTCCCCCCGCTTAGGCCGACTTCCTGGCCGCGTGCAACTTGCTCTCCCTCTTTCACCTTGAACTCCGAAAGATGCATGTAGATGGTGAGCAGTCCCTGCCCGTGATCCAGCACGACGCAGTTGCCCTCGAAATAAAGCGGGCGAGCCAGCAACACCGTTCCTGCATTCATGGCCGCGACCGGGGTTCCACTGGGCACGCGGAAATCCATGCCGAGATGTGAACTCTGAGTCTTTCCGTTGAAAACGCGTTGCGTGCCAAACCCATCGGAGATGGGTGCGGCCGCCGGGGCGGCGAATCTCCCTGCCCACTCGCGCTCGGGCGTAACCCGATTGAGGAGGTCTTGCTTGATCTTTTTGTCTACATCAATCTGTTTGGTTTGGTCCGGGCTAGGCTCGGTGAACTTACGATCCACGGTGATCTGGGTTTTGGGATAATTCGCGCGGCGTATGACCAACTTGCGCGTGAATGAAACTTGCCTCGCCGTCGCTTCGGCCGCCGACTTTCCGGCGGATGTCTCGCCCGATAACTCGAGGGGATAGACGCCGGGAGATGTTTCCAGGCTTACGCCTCCGAAACCAACCCAGGTTTTGCTGGCCGCGACCAAGCTGAACGAAATCTCGTGGCCAAGCCAAGTGCCCCGCAAGCTCTGGAGACGGGCGGGAGTCTTAACTTGAAACAGCACCGGCACGCCATTGACGAGTCGTACGGGCTGCACCTTCACGGTCCAGCCTGCCCCGAAGGTGAGCCCAGCCGAGCCAAGAACCATCCCGATCACGAGCGATCCGACGAAACGCGCGCGCAGTGATCGTGGACGGCGCAACCTCCGCCCTGTTTTCTGCGGTGGTGTGGTTTGTATGCAGGCCGGCAAACGCGTCTCCTGGGCCACATATCAGCCTAGCACTGCCGGCAGAGCGTCCCGCCATAATTCCGCTCATGCGTAGCAATCTGTGCGCTGCTCTTAATGTCCCCCGCCCAACTCACGCACAATTCCTCCCACAAACTGCTTGGCATCCCCAAATAACATCAGCGTTTGATCCAGGTAGTACAGCGGGTTGTCGATGCCCGCGAACCCGGGGTTCATGCTGCGTTTGATCACCATGACGGTATGCGCTCTGTCTACGTCGAGGATGGGCATGCCGAAGATGGGGCTGGATTGGTCGGTGCGGGCGGCGGGGTTGGTAACGTCGTTGGCGCCAATGATGAGGGCGACGTCGGTGGCTGGAAAGTCGCCGTTGATTTCGTCCATCTCGATGAGGCGGTCGTAGGGGATATCGGCTTCGGCGAGCAGCACGTTCATGTGGCCGGGCATGCGTCCGGCAACGGGATGGATCGCGAAGCGCACGTCGACTCCCTTCTTGGCCAGCGAGTCGTAGAGTTCCCGCACTTTATGCTGCGCTTGGGCCACTGCCATGCCATAACCCGGCACGATGACCACTTTATTCGCTGCGGCAAGAATGGCGGCTGCTTCCTCAGGGGTGGCGCTGCGCACTGGCTTGGCTTCCTGCGCGCCCGCGGCCGAGGGTTGCACCTGGCCGAAGGCTCCGAACAGAACATTGGCGAACGAACGGTTCATTGCCTTCGACATGATGATGGAGAGGATGAGGCCCGAAGATCCGTCAAGCGCGCCAGCAATAATCAGCAACTTCGAGTCGAGAACGAATCCCATGGCCGCAGCTGACAAGCCGGCGTAGGAGTTCAACAGCGAGATCACGGTCGGCATGTCAGCCCCGCCGATGGGGATGACCATGAAGACGCCGAAGATCAATGGAATGCCCACCAGCAGCGGGAAAAACTGCTTGGCCTCAGGATGCATTACCAAATAAACCGCGACGGCAATTGCGATGCCGAGCAATCCTAAGTTGACGATATTTTGTCCCTTGTAGGTGATGGGCCGTTGCGGCAGAATCTCCTGAAGCTTCCCAGCCGCCATCAAACTTCCGGTAAACGTGAGGCCTCCGAGAATGACTTCCATCGAAAGCACGGACATCATGAACTTGGGAACATCCGGCGTACGCAAATAAAACTCGGCGGTGCCGACTAAGGTGACGCACAGCGCGCCGAAGGCATGGCTGAGAGCGGTCCGCTGGGGAACAGCGGTCATCTTCACCCTGCCCAGCGGAATGCCGATGCCGGTGCCGAGTACGAGCGCGATGAGGATCCAGGTGTAATCGACGATGCCGCGGTGCAGCAGCGTGCCGGCAATCGCCAGCACCATGCCAATTTCGCCCGCCCAGATGCCGTGGCGGGCGGTGGTGGGCGAGCTCATCCACTTCAGCGACAGGATGAATAAAGCGCTCGCGACCAGGTAAATAACTTCGATGACGTGTTGGCTGCCGGCGAACTCGGTCATGGTGGTGGCAATCATCACTTTGTCGGACGACTGCTTTTGAACATCTTCAGCATTCGGTCGGTGATGAGGAATCCTCCCACCACGTTGCTGGTGGCCGCGATGATGGCGATCACGCCGAGCACAGCGGCGAAATTGCTCCTGTGCTCGCCAACCAGCACAATCGCACCGACAACAGCGATAGCATCCAGAGCGTTGGTCAACGACATGAGCGGCGTATGCAGAAGGGGGGAAACGTGCCGGATGACTTCAAAACCGATGAAGCAAGCCAGCATGAAAATAAAGAGCCCGTCGATCAGATTGGAATTCATATGAGTTCTCGGTTCTCGGTGCTAACTGGCCGCCGGGGTCAGAGCCGGCAGTTTGAAGAACTCGCGCACGCGCGGATTCACGATCTCGCCCCGGTGCGTGACCATGGTCTCGCGGATAATTTCGTCTTTCCCATCGTGTTCGAGCTTCCCGTCTTTCATCTGGTACAGCAAAAAATTCGTGACGTTGCGAGAGTACATCTGGCTGGCATGATAAGGAACGCTGCTGGCCAGATTGATCGCACCAATGATGGCAACTCCATGCTCAATCACCGTTTCGCCGGTGCGGGTAAGCTCGCAATTGCCACCACGCTCGGCAGCAAGATCAACAATCACAGAGCCCGGGGCCATCTGCTTGACCATGTCGGCGGTAATCAGCACAGGAGACTTTTTTCCTGGAATCACCGCCGCTGTGATGACCACGTCACTCTCTTTGACGACGCGACCCAAAAGCTCGCGCTGCCGCGCATAGAAGGTTTCGTCCTGCGCGGTTCCGTACCCCCGAGCATCTTGTGCATTCGCCGCTTCAATGGGCAATTCGACAAAACGTCCGCCCAGACTCTGCACCTGTTCCTTGGCCGCGGGGCGCATATCGTACGCCGAAGACACGGCGCCCAGGCGGCGGGCGGTTGCGATTGCCTGCAGTCCGGCCACTCCAGCGCCAATGATAAAAACCCGCGCCGGGGTGATGGTTCCGGCTGCGGTGGTCAGCATAGGGAAAATCTTGAGGGACGTCTCGGCAGCCACCAGTACCGCTTTGTAGCCGCAGATCGTGCCCATGGAGGAAAGCGCGTCCATGCTTTGGGCTCGCGTGGTGCGGGGTACAAGTTCCACGGAGAAAGAGGTGACGCCGGCATCGGCGATTTGCTGGACCACCTCGGCGGAGCCAAAGGGCCGCAAGAATCCGATGAGAACCTGGCCTCGGCGAAACAAAGCGAGATCGGCCTTGCCGGTTACATCATTCGAGCCGTAGCACAGCACTTGAACCACGACATCTGCCGCGCCGAACACGGCGGCACGGTCCGGCACAATCTTTGCTCCCTTGTCTGTGTAAGCCGCGTCGGGGTATCCAGCGGCTTCTCCCGCGCAAGATTCGACCACGACTTCGAATCCGGCCTTGGTGAGGCTTGGGATCACCATGGGAACCAGAGACACGCGACGCTCCCCCGGATAGCTCTCTTTGGGAACCCCGACGATCACGCGGTTCGGATCCTTTCGCGTTCGAGAATCGCTGGCATGGTGGACTGAAAACAGTAACAGATAGAGATGGTGACTGAAAAGCGGGACCGCGGCCGCCTCGTGACCTTACGCGGATTCCAGCATAGAACGCTCGGTCTAGGGTTCTTCCTGTGCACGGGTACAGCGCTCTCCCGATGACGCTGGTTGCGGTTGGGGCTAGTTAGGAAAGACGGTTTGCCTCGGCTCACGAAATCATTTTGATGGAGCATGATTCATGACCGGAGCTGAGGTTCTGGTGGAATCGCTGATTGATTGGGGGGTGGTGGCAGCTCAGGCCGGCGCAAGCTTCTGCACCGCGGGGGTATCTCCACCCAGCCAGTCTGGATGCTTGGCAGTTGAATCGTGGTGCGACGTAGTCTTGAAGATTTCGTATTTCCCGGTTGTCGCCGCTTCTTTGGTCTTCGCTAAGAGCCGGGCAATCTGTCCGCGATTCATCGGGTGGAAGGTTTTGACCGCTTCGAATGCCTGGTCGAGTACCTCACGCTTATCGATTCCCGTAATCACCACCGATGTCGGAAGACTCAACGCGTAGTGAAGACATTCGATGGGCGTCACAGTCTTGCTTTTCAGGATCACGCCGTCTGCCATTGACTTCATGCCGAGCACGCCGATCTGTTGCTTGACCAGTTCAGGCAGCACCATCTGACCGAAGCTGCGAAAGTGAGCGTCCATGACATTGAGGGGCATTTGGGCAGAGTCAAGGTGGAAGCCGTGATCGGCGGCCACTTTCAGCATGTAAAGGTGCACGTGCGGATCTTTATGGCCAGTGAACCCGATGTAGCGAATCTTTCCAGCCTGTTGGGCTTCGACAAGGGCTTCCGTGGCGCCGCCCTCGGCGAATATTCGGTCCGGATCATCGAAGCGAATCACCTCGTGATGCTGCAATAGATCGATGTGATCCGTCTGGAGACGTTCGATTGAAGCTTCGATTTGGCGCGCCGCCGTCTCTTTGGTCCGGCCATCAATTTTTGTCATGAGAAACACTTTCTGACGATAACCATCTTTCAAGGCCTTCCCCATGCGCACCTCGCTCTGCCCTTCGTGATAGTCCCAGGAATTATCCATGAAGGTAATGCCGCGATCGATGGCGGTGCGAATCAAACGAATGCTGTCGTCATCCGAGAGGCTCGGTTTGCCAATGTGAAAGCCACCCAGACCGATGGCTGAAATCCGCTCACCGGTGCGTCCCAGGGTGCGGTAGAGCATCTCGCCAGATAGAGTTCCTGGGGATGAGGTCAGTGGGATTTGGTTCATGGAACCAGCCTCCTGTGGATGTGATTTTTGGGAAACATTCTCTTGCTGGCCGGACGCTCGGGGAAGACCGCTGGCAACACCGCAGGTTGCGGCGCTCCTGAGAAACTCTCTGCGCTGCATGGAGAAGACTCCGAATGAATCGAGAAATTGATAAGCGTTGAGATGGCAACTCACCAGGAAGTGTTGCTGGACACTCGGCGGTGCGGATGCGTGCCGCTGCGTGCGTTGCCGAACGCTGGTCCGCCAAAGGTCGTAGCCTGTCCTGGTTTCGCAGCCCACGGTGCCAACCCTGCCACACAATTTCATCACTAAATTGCAGGAGGGCTTCTATGCCAGCAAGGAAGAAGGGTTCCCGGAAATCGGGCGGCCGCAAGTATGGGCAAGCTGCCAGCAAGCGAGTGGAGAGCGCCATGCGCCGCAAGAAGCGCGGCACGTTGAAGTCAGGCAGGGGCGGGAAGGGCGGCACGGTGAAGAGCCGCAAGCAGGCGATCGCCATCGGGCTCTCGGAGGCTCGAAAAAAGGGAGCCAAGGTTCCCAGAAAGAAAGCCGCATAATAGGCGGCGTAAGAAACAGAGAACGCGTGCAGCGTAAGAGACGGGACCCGCGAGCTCGCAGGCAAAGGGCTGCAGCAAGGCAATGGCACGCCATGAGCAAGAGTTCGCCGTGCCTCGCTGTTTCGGGCGAGAAGCTGGGCATGCCAGCTTTGGTATTCGATCTGGACGGCACTCTCGTCGACTAGCGAGTTCCGGAAAGTAACGGGTGAGAGGCTTGCCAGCCTTCGATTCGAGATCAACGCGCTTGCCGTCCCGAAAGGCGAGACAGCGAAAGCCGTCCCACTTGGGTTCGTATTGCCACTCGGGTCCCGGCGGGAGCTCGGAAGCCGGCATCGCCTCCATGGGGCGGTACTTTTTATTTAGCGGCAAGGTCATGGACGTTGGATGACTACTGGGCGGATTCCAGTAGCCTGCGAGAATAGTCCGCCCCCAAGCATCCGGCAGCTTTTCCTCATGGGGCAAAGATGTGAGTCCATTTTGTCAGCAGCGAAGGAGCCGTGGTCGGCATCTAGTCCAGTTATCTGTCGGTTTGACGGGGTTGCTTTCGACATGTCCATTGCCCCCGACATCGTGATCATTGGCGCGGGCGCGGCAGGGCTCGCCGCTGCGATTGAACTCGGACGTGCTGGACTCGCGGTATTGATGTTGGACGCGCGCAACCGAATCGGCGGACGCATATTCACGCTTTCCGATCCAGTGTGTCACGCCCCGGTCGAACTGGGGGCTGAATTCATTCACGGACGCCCTGTTGAAATATGGAACCTGCTTGAGAAGCGGCGGGTCCGAGCGAAAGAAGTCGTTGGGGACAACTGGTGTGTTCCAAGCGGACGCTTGGTCAAGTGCGATTTCTTCTCCGAAGTGGACGAAATTCTTAAGCAGATGGACGAGCGGACGCCGGATGAGTCATTCGTGGATTTCCTGAAGCATGGTGGTCGCCGGTCGAAAACCAATCGTAGTCTTCAACAGGCCAAAGAGCGGGCGTTGAGTTATGTCACCGGCTTCAACGCCGCGGATCCGTCGCAGGTGAGCGTGCATTGGCTGGTAAAGGGCATGCGCGCTGAGGAACGAATCGAAGGAGAGCGGGCTTTTCGAGCGCAGCATGGATACGCGGATCTGATCGAAATCCTCCAAAAACTGCTCGTCAATGCCGGCGTTTCCCTGCAGCTTGGTATCCGGGTCGACAGCATTCACTGGCGTCCCGGGCATGTTGAAGTAAGAGCAAATGGTTCGACTAGCTTCGCGGCCCCGCGTGTTCTTATCACTCTGCCGCTCGGGGTGCTCCAGGCTTCCGCTGAAGAGAACGGCGCCGTGCGGTTCGCTCCGGAACTGCCTCGCCAAAAAAAGCGCGCACTAAGCAAGCTGGCTATGGGAAAGGTCATTCGCGTCACTGTTCGATTTCGTGAGCGCTTCTGGGTGCGCCTTCCCAAAGATCGCGGTAAAGGGTCCCAGACTTTGGCCAAGATGAGTTTTCTTCTCTCCCAGGACGATTGGTTCCCCACTTGGTGGACGACAATGCCCGAGAAATTGCCGATGATTACTGGTTGGGCACCGTTTCGTTGTGCGGAGAGGCTTTCCGGCCAAAATGAATCGTTTGTGGTTGAACAGGCTCTTCAAACGCTCCATCGCCTGTTGGGCGTCAGCACGCAGGAATTGGAAAGCCTTCTCCAACATGCTTACTTTCACGATTGGCAGAATGATCCATTCTCGCGCGGGGCCTACAGTTATGCAAAAGTCGGCGGAGATGGCGCGCAAGAGGCATTGGCGAGTCCGATGGAGAGCACTTTGTTTTTTGCCGGGGAAGCCACCGACATCTCCGGCCACAATGGGACGGTTCATGGCGCGATCGCGAGTGGCATGAGGGCGGCGAGCGAGATTCGGCGCAGCCTGCGCTGAAGACCATGGTTCTAAGCGGCGTGGCCAAACGCTAAATATCCACTGTTCGTCGAGGTATCG
>Ga0137398_10001240_pt1 | contig 10230 bp, 9 predicted proteins | sample czorhiz216metaG_FD_106659 | JGI IMG/M metagenome (GOLD analysis project Ga0137398, IMG submission 106659) | Vadose zone soil microbial communities from Angelo Coast Range Reserve, California, USA - czorhiz2.16 metaG | ecosystem: Environmental > Terrestrial > Soil > Vadose zone | place: USA...
ACCAAGTCCACGCATCCGAGCCGGGCCCGGCACTAGTCACCTAACAACAAGCCACGGCGCCACCCCTTCCGGGGCGGCGCCGTTTTGGTTTGCGGCCGGGTTTTCGGCGGCATCGACTTCGAGGCCGCGTCACGCCCTGTGGTACGTGGTCGTGATCTCGAAGGTTCTCGGGCCCTGGCCCTCACGCTTCGTCCGGACCACCAGGCGGTGCCCGCGGTTCTCGAGCGCGAAGGTCTGCGTGATCGTGCCGCCTCTCGGGGTCGTGCGCTCCACCACGAGCATCGAGCCGTTCCAGCGGCCCAGGAGATAGTCCGGCCGGCCGTCGCCGTAGCGCGAATCGAACTTGCCGCCGAGCAGGATCGTCTGCAGCGGGCTGTTCCTCGGGTCGGTGATGCGAAGCATGCTCGGTCTCTGATCGATGGTGATCAGGTCCGGGAGCAGCATCTGGCGCATCATCCCGCGACCGCCGCGAGCGTCGCCCGAGTGGTTGTCCGCGACCCAGCGACCGTCCAGGTTCGTCTTGTCGAAGCGGCCACGATCCCCGCCCCAGCCCCGCCCGTCTCCCTGATGGCGTTGGGCGAAGAACGCTGGATTGGCGTTGCGCGAAGCTTGCGACTGGAAGTCTTGTGCCAGGGCCGTTCCGGCCAGGGTCGGGCCGAGCAACGCCGCGGCGGCTGTGAGTGACAGGACCAAGCGTTTCATGGTGGTTCCTCCGCGAAGCCTTTGGGGTCGATCCTGGCCCTCCGGACCTCGTGGTGCCGGAAGTCGCCGGGCGCGGGCCCCCTTGCCCGTGCCTGACCCTATAGACTCCCCGGGGCTTGGCAGAAATGTGGCGACGCCCCGACAATGTGCGGCTTACTCTCAACGGCCGAATGCTCGATCTGGCCGAATATCCAATGGAGAAGCTGGCTTCCCGGGTCGGCACGCCGTTCTACCTCTACGACGGCGGGGCGCTCCGAACCGCCGCGGCGGGATTCGCCGATGCGGTGAGCGGCCATGGGACCTCCGGCCGCTACGCGATGAAGGCGAATTCCGGGCACAGGATTCTCGCCGTCATGCGCGACGCGGGGATGTCGATCGACGCGGTCAGCGGAAACGAGGTGCTCCGCGCGCGCCGCGCCGGGTTCCCCGGGGGGTTCGAGCCGCCCGCGATCCTCCTCACGTCCGATGTCTTTCGCGACAACGCGCTCGAGACGGTGCTCCGGGAGCGCGTCACGCCCAACCTGGGCTCCCCGGGAATGCTCGGGGCGTTGCGGGAGGCGGGATATCGCGGCCCGATCGCGGTGCGGGTGAACCCCGGGTTCGGGCAGGGGCACGTGGAGGCGTGCGACACCGGCGGCCCCTCCTCGAAACACGGAATCTGGCCCGACCGACTCGAGGAGATGAGGCGCGAGGCGTCGAGCGCGGATCTCAGGATCACGCTCCTCCACACGCACGTGGGCACCGGACCCGCGGTGCGCGAGTTCGACACCAACGCCGCACGTCTCGTCGAGTTCTTCGAGCGCCTCCTTCCGGACTTTCGGGACGTCGAGGCGGTCAGCCTGGGGGGTGGGATCCCGCATCCGTACCGCCCCGGCGAGGCGGCCTACGATCTCGTCTCGCTCCGCGCGCTCATGAAGCGCGCCACGGCCTCGCTGAGCGCCAGGGCGGGTAGGCCCATCCGCGTGGAGGTCGAGCCGGGCCGGTTCCTGGTCGCCGGGAGCGCCGCGCTCATCGCGCGGGTCACGGACGTGAAGGAAACCCGCGCGAACGATCGGGGGCCGGGCCACACGTTCGTGATGGTGGATGCCGGCTTCTGCGATCTCCTGCGCCCGGCGTTCTACGGCGCCTACCACCACATCGAGGTCCTGGGGCCGCGCGCTTCGCGTCCCCCCGAGCCCTGCGTCGTGGCCGGCCCTCTCTGCGAGAGCGGGGATGTGTTCACGCGGGGGGAGGAGGAGCTGCTCCAGCCCCGCGAGATGCCGAGGCCCGAGGCCGGCGATCTGATCGCCCTCCACGACGCCGGCGCGTACGGCTCGGCGATGGCCATGAACTACCTCTCGATCGGCCGGGCGCCGGAGGTGTGGTGGGAACGGGGGAGCGCGAGCCTCGTGACCCGACGCGAGGCGCTGGAGGACGTCGTCGCGGCCGAGTGCGACGAGCCGCTCTAGACACCGAAAAATAGGAGAGGCGGCCCGGGAGCCTCTCGGCCGCCCGAACCGCCTCGTCGCCTGTGGTGCGCTTAGTTGATCTTGCGAACGTTCGCCGCCGCGAGGCCCTTCGGGCCGCGCGTGACTTCGAACGTCACTTGATCACCGTCGCCGAGGCTCTTGAAGCCGTCGCCCTCGATCGCGGAGTAGTGGACGAATACGTCCTCACCCTCACTCTGCGCGATGAAGCCGAAGCCCTTCGCCTCGTTGAACCACTTCACGGTGCCAGTATTCACTGGATTCCCTTTCCTGGTCGAACGCCGTCGGACGCGACGGCTGCGCCCCGGTCGGACAGACCGGGCATCGGATCAGAGGACGCGCGACCATGAAAAAAGGCCGTCAGCTCGTCGCTGGCGGCCTGAATCTGCATTCTCGCGGACTTCCACCTGCTACCGAATCACTGCATTGGATGCGGGGGATCGGATCGAGGTTCAGCCATCGGGCTTGCGAAAGCGCCGCGCCGTCGGTACGCTCCGGCCTCCATGCGCCCCATTCTCCTCCTGATCCTCACTCTCGTTCTCGCCCCCGTGGCGCGGGCGGGAGCGGCCGTGCCCTCCGAGGCGCCACTCAGTCCCGGCGCGCACCACATCATGATCGATGGCGTCGAGATCACCTACCATGTGGCCGGCGCGGGGCCCGTGGTCGTCGTGCACCCCGGCGGGCCCGGGATCGAGTGGTCCTTCGTGCGCATGCCACGCCTCGAGAAGCTCGCGACCGCCGTGTACCTCGAGCCCGTCGGCACGGGCGCGTCGGGCCGGCTGACCGATCCACGCGGATACACGATCGATCGCTACGTGGGCGACGTCGAGGGATTGCGCGCCCACCTCCGCCTCCAGAAGTTCGTCTTGCTGGGCCATTCCCACGGCGGGTTCGTGGCGCAGGCCTACGCGCTGGCGCATCCCGACCGCCTTCGCGGCCTCATCCTCTACGACACCTCGCCCACGACCGGCCCGGAATGGCAGAAGGACGTGGAGGCGAACGTGCAGTGGTTCAAGAACGAGCCCTGGTTCGCGGAGGCGCAGGACGGCCTCGCGCACGAGACGTCCGCCAACACGGACGAGGAGATCACGGTGATCTTCCGCCACGAGATGCCGCTCTATTTCGCGAACTGGACGGCGCACGCCAAGGATTACGAGCCCTACCGCGCCAGGGTGCGCCTCTCGGTGGCTCCCGGCAAGGCCACCACCGACACCTCGGCCTCGAACTCCGTCGGCGTGGCGCCTGCCTTCGAGGTCCGCGACCGCCTCGCCTCGATCCACGTCCCGACTCTGGTGATCGTCGGGAAGCGGGACTTCGTGACCTCCGAGAAATTCGGCCGGATGATCCACGACGCCATCCCGGGCTCCCGGTTCCTGCTCCTCGAGCATAGCGGACACATGGGGCACATCGAGGAACCCGGGCCGTTCTTCCAGGGGATCCGATCCTTCCTGAAATCGATTCCGCGCTGAGGCGTTGGCAAGACCAAGGTAGGTAGGGATGATCCAGAGCGCCATCGTTCGCCCGCCCTCCACGACGTTCGCGAATGGAATCACCGCCGCGAATCTGGGCGCGCCCGACCTGGCGCTCGCCCTGGAACAGCACGAGGGTTACGTCCAGGCCCTCCAGCGCGCCGGCGCGCGCCCGATCCGCCTCGAGCCGGACCCCGCCTACCCGGATTCCACGTTCGTGGAGGACACCGCTGTCCTCGGGGACAGCTTCGTGATCCTGACGCGCCCCGGCGCTCCGACCCGGCGCGGGGAGGTGCCGTCCGTGCGGCACGCGCTGGAGCCCTTCGCGGCGCGGATCCACACCATCGAGTCGCCCGGCACCCTGGATGGGGGCGACGTCCTCGAGACCTTCGATCGGATCCTGATCGGGCTCTCGGGTCGAACGAACGAGGAGGGCGCCCGGCAGCTGGCGGGATTCCTCGAGGTGGAAGGGATCGTGTCGACCAGCGTGGACATCCGGGGGATCCCGGGCCTCCTGCACCTGAAGGCGGGCATCTCCTTCCTGGGCAACGATCGCGTGTTCGCGATCCGGGAGCTCCACCACGCCGTGAGGGCTCTGGGCTATGAAATCGTTCCGGTGCCCGAGGGGGAGGACTATGCCGCCAACTCCCTCGACGTGAACGGAAATCTCCTGATCCCGGCCGGGTTCCCGCGATCGAAGGACCTGCTGGGTGACCTGGGTCACACAATCGTGGAGCTGGAGATGTCAGAATTCCGGAAGATGGACGGCGGCTTGAGTTGTCTCTCGCTGCGGATCATGTTGTAGCGCCTCCGTAGTCGTACCTAGTCCTCCGCAGCAGTCCGTGACCGAGGTCACGGAGCCCTCCTTGGAAGAAATTGCCCGCCCGAGAGCGCAAGAGAACGAAACGGAACGCACCACCGGGCCCCTCGACCCAGCGGTGCTCGCCGATCCCCGGTCGGCCTGGCCCACTCGAGACGGCACAGACAATGCAACTCCTTGTGCCGGCGAAGGTCCTATCCGGGCCCTCGCGTAGGACGAGAACCACACGGGCAAGGGTATGAGTCAGGAGGTGCGAGTCTCATGAAGGGATTGATTGCTTTGCTTGTAGGGCTGGGATTGACAGTATCGTTTGTCGGAACGCCCGCGGTGATCGCCGATGAAAACGGCGAGGTTCACTATTCGACGTCCAGCTCCACGTATGTTCCCACGGACGAACGGGCCAAACCCTCGGAGGAGATGGTCCGCGCCGGAACGCCGATGATGGTCTCAGGGGCTCGGGTCTACTTCATCAACGACGACCCCGCCTACGATCTCTCGGGGGCGGGGGACCATTGGTTCCTTCTCGGGGACGGGACCGCGTTCCATGAACAGTCCTGGCGCAGTCCGGCCGCGCTGGCGAGCGCCGGGGCCGTGGCCCACGAAGTCGTGCCGATCTCGGCGGAGTACCGACAGGACTGGCTCGCGGTCTGCGCGGGGGATAGGCCCGTACGCACGTTCACCGCGCCGCGCTACGTGACGGACACGGGCGCCATGGCCTCGAACGCCGAGATGACGCGCACCATGCCGGACAACGATCGGGACGAGGTCCGGTCGGCCCGGAGCGCCGACACGTTCCGGCCGGTTCATCATCCGCGTCATCACCGGACCCACTACACGGCCGCGACGCGTTACCGGACGTACCATCGCAGGCACCACGCGGCGATGACCTCGACGCGCCGCGCGACGTACCACGCCGCCCAGACCACGATGGCCGAGCCTGCCGTGACGACAGAGTCGAACGTGGAGGTCCGGCGCGACGAGATGGGCCACCAGCTCTTCCAGATGGGAAGCTCCTGGTACATGATGGACAACGGCGACTGGTTCCGCTCTGAGTCATGGCGCGGTCCGTTCGTTCACGTGAGGAAGGGAATGGTGCCGCGAGAGGTTCGGATGAGCGAGAAGCATCCGAGTCGGATGGACATGGACTGAGCGGTCACGCGATCGTGATGCTGAAGAGAGGGGCTCTCGGAAGGGAGCCCCTCTTCGTGTGCCTCGGTGCTCGTCCCTCAACTCCTGCCCCACGCGCCTCTTGCCGCGCTCGCCGACAATAAAGTGGCGCACGGTAAATTATTGTGATATATTATATTACGTAGATCGATTCAAGGAAGGTCTCTCGCACTTCCACAGGCCGGTCCCAAGATCCACTGGGATCGGTCGATCCCCGCTGAGCGGAAATCCCGCGACTACGGGTCCAAACTCCCTACCTCAACCAGTCCCAACGCCTCCGGGGTAGCGTCCCGCATGCATCCGCGCGCGCCGCGTGAGTATCGCGACCGTGTGCGTCTCGGGCTGGGAAGGAGTTCAGAATGTCTCTCAAGATGAGCGAGTTCCACGGCATCGATCCGGCCCACGTTACGGCGCTCGCCGCCGCCGGCATCGAGAACACCGACGATCTGATGAAGATCTGGAGCGACAAGGGGCAGCGCGCGGGCCTCGCGGCGCGCACGGGAATCTCCGAGGAAAACTTCATGAGATTCGCCGCCATGGCCCGGTTGGGGCGCGTGAAGGGGATGTCGCTGCAGAATCTGGATTTCCTCGTCGCGGCCGGAATCGACGGGCCGAAGCGCCTCTTCAGCTACTCGGCGGAGGCCCTCGCGAAGTATCTCGGCGCGATGGTGGTCGAGAAGAAGCTGACGGGGACGCCGCCTACGACCGAGGAGATCGCGGCCTGGTTCGCGAATCCCAGGCCCGGGACCAACGGAGCCGTGTCTGCCGATGCGAAGCCCGAGGCGGACGCGAAGCCGGAAGGCGCCATCGTCCACTAGACGGCGAATCGAAAGAGCAGGTTCCAAGGGGAGGCGCCCGCCTTAAACACTTCTCGAGCCTGAAAAGCGCCTCCCAAATGAATCGCGGCCACGATCGCTCGATCGTGGCCGCTTTGATTTTCCTCGGAAAGCGGGTTACTTGGCGAGACCGAAGAGCGGCGAGGGCACCCAGCCCTTGTTGCCCAGCTCGTCGGAAACCTCCCACCAGATGCCGTCCTTCTCGCCGGTGGGATAGAGCGTCATGCCCGCGTCCAGCTCGCGGACCATCTTCGATTTGTTGTCCGCCTTCTCGAACATCTTTCCAGGCTTGGCCATGGTGACGGACTGGGAGACGTTGTTCGCCTTGGCGTCGGGCTGATCCTTCTTGATCTCCTCGACCAGCTTCTTGAACGCGTCGAGGTAGGCCATCGCCACGACCTGGCCGATCTCGGTGTTGGCGTAGCTGCCCGCGCCCGCCGCCGCGAACGCGCCGAAGTACCCACCACCCCCGGCGCCCCATCCGACGTTGGTCTTCTTCGCGTGCCCCTGCACCACGGCCACTTGCTCCGTCGAGCGAACGTCGGTGAGCGTGAGCACCACGTCCGCCGTCTTGCTCTTGAGGTTCACCCCCCCGACGATCGCGCCCACTCCGTGGCCCACCAACCCGCCGAGCGCCCCGCCGAAGTGTTTGCCGCCGGAGTTGGCGTTCTTGTTCGCGATGTCGGGCACGAGCACGTAATCGGCTGCCTTCATCTGGCCCTTGCCGACGTTCGATCCCACGCGCATCTCGCCGTCGGAAGCCAACGCGCGCTCCTTCTTCGCGGCCTCGAGGCCCTTGCCGCGATCCACCAGCGTGAAGCAGTGGCAGTCGGCGGCGTAGACCTTGATCAGGGCCTCGGGCGATTCCAGGTTGTATTGCATCCACCACTTGTTCTCCGGCTCGACGACGGACATGGTCCCGAGCTTCGTGTCACAGGTCGGGATCTCGGGTGCTTCGCCCTCCTTGTCCTTCGCGAGCGCGGGTGAGCCGTGTGCCGCCAGGGCGGCGACCAGGAGCAGCGGAGCACAGAAGCGAGCCTTCGAGCCGAAGCCGATCATATCCAGAGTCCCCCCGTGAGGAAGCGCATGGGAATTGCGAGATCGATGCGGGATCCTTGCGCGGCCCCTAAGGGTTGTCAATGTCAGACTTAGCGCTGTGGAACTCGATCAGGATCGCGGGTATGATCTCTCGCACTATTTCCGCACGACGGACAAGTGCTCCGGCCACCCTCGGCGGGCCGCAACCATGGTGAAGAGGAGGAGCCCAGATGACTCAGGCCAGTCTCAAGACGCTCGATGGGAAGCAGCACGTAAGCTCGGCGGACGACCTCCAGAAGCTGAGGTCCGGATTGCAGGGCAAGCTCTGCCTGCCCGGCGACCCGGGCTACGACGAGGCCCGAACGATCTGGAACGGGATGATCGATCGCAAGCCGGCGGTCATCGTGCGCGCGGCGGTGGCGGCGGACGTGGTGCTCGCGGTCCAGTTCGCGCAACAGCACCACCTTCTGGTCGCGATTCGCGGGGGCGGCCACAACATCGCGGGCAACGCGGTGTGTGAGGGCGGCCTCATGATCGATCTGTCCCTGATGAAGAAGGTGAAGATCGATCCCAAGGCCAAGACGGCGTACGTCGAGCCGGGCGTGACCCTGGGCGAGTTCGACGCCGAGGCGCAGAAGCACGGCCTCGCGACGCCCCTGGGCATCAACTCCACGACCGGCATCGCCGGCTTCACGCTGGGCGGCGGCTTCGGCTGGATCAGCCGCAAGTTCGGGCTCACGGTGGACAACCTGATCTCGGTCGACATCGTGACCGCCGACGGCAAGCTGGTCAGCGCGAGCGAGAAGGAAAACCCGGATCTCTTCTGGGCGGTGCGCGGCGGCGGAGCCAATTTCGGCGTGGTGACCGCGTTCGAGTACAGGTTGCACCCGGTGGGGCCCGAGGTGATCGCCGGGCTGATCGTGCATCCGTTCGCGCAGGCGAAGGAGCTCCTCGAGAGCTATCGCAAGTTCGTGGCCTCCGCCCCCGACGAGGTCACCGCCTGGGTCGTGCTCCGGCAGGCGCCGCCGCTTCCGTTCCTGCCGCCCGAGTGGCACGGCAAGGAGGTTGTGGTGTTCGCCGTGTGCGCCGTGGGCGACAAGGCTGCCGCGGAGAAGGCGGTCGCGCCCCTGCGCGCGATCGGCAAGCCCATCGCCGACGTGATCGGGCCGAGCCCCTTCGCGGGCTGGCAGACCGCGTTCGATCCGCTTCTGACCCCGGGCGCGCGGAATTACTGGAAGTCGCACGACTTCAAGAAGCTCGACGATGGATTCCTCAAGGTGCTGATCGACGGCGTGGGGACCCTGCCGGGCCCGGAGTGCGAGATCTTCCTGGGGCACCTGGGCGGAGCGATCAACCGCGTGAAGCCCGAGGCCACCGCCTATCCGCATCGTGACGTGGAGTTCGTCATGAACATCCACACGCGGTGGCGCGAGGCGGCGGAGGATCAGAAGTACATCGGCTGGACGCGGAGAGTGTTCGAAGCCGCGACGCCGTTCGCGACCGGGGGCGTGTACGTGAACTTCATGCCCGAGGACGAGGGGCAGCGGGTGCCGAAGGGGGCGTACGGGGTGAACTACGAGCGGCTGGCGAAGCTGAAGGCGAAGTACGATCCGAAGAATCTGTTCCGGATGAACCAGAACATCAAGCCCGGGGCCTAGACGCGAGCAGGAACGGATGGCGCTCCTTCCCGATTCCCGGCTCGGACCGTACGAGATCGTGGGCCCTCTCGGTGGGGGAGGCATGGGCGAGGTCTACCGCGCGCGCGACACGCGGCTCGGGCGTGACGTCGCGATCAAGGCGCTGCCGCCCGCGTTCGCCGCCGACCCGGCGCGGCTGTCCCGCTTCCGGCGGGAGGCGCAGACCCTCGCTTCGCTGAATCATCCGAACATCGCGTCGATCTACGGGCTGGAGGAGAGCGGCGGCGCGCCCCACCTGGTCCTCGAGCTCGTCGAGGGCGAGACGCTGGCGGCGCGTCTCAAGCGCGGCGCGCTCCCGCAGACTGAGGCGTTGGCGCTGGGCATCCAGATCGCAGGAGCGATCGAGGCGGCCCACGAGCGGGGCATCGTCCACCGCGATCTCAAGCCGGGGAACGTCATGATCAACCCGGCCGGGACGGCGAAGGTGGTCGATTTCGGGCTCGCGAAGAGCGATTCGGGGCCCGGGTCCGGATCCGACGCCCTGACGGCCGCGGAGCATCCGGACGCGACGGCGGAGGGCGTGATCCTGGGCACCGTGGCCTACATGAGCCCGGAGCAGGCGCGCGGCAAGCCGGTGGACCGGCGGAGCGACGTGTGGTCGTTCGGCTGCGTGCTCTACGAGTGCTACGCCGGGCGCCCGGCCTTCGCCGGCGAGACCGCGTCGGATCTGATCGCGCGAATCCTGGAGCGCGAGCCCGACTGGACGGCGCTGCCGGCGGGGACGCCGCCGAGAATCCGGGAAATCCTGCGACGCTGCCTGCGGAAAAGCGCGGACGAGCGGCCCCGCGACATCCGAGATGTGCGGCTCGAGCTGTGCGACGTCGCGTCGGGCGGGGGTAAGTCGACCGCGGCGCGCGAGAAGTCGATCGCGGTGCTGCCGTTCGAGAACCTGAGCGGGGCCGACGACGAGTTCTTCGCGGACGGAGTCACCGACGAGATCCTGAACGTGCTCGCGCAGGTCGACGGCCTGCGCGTCGCGGCGCGCGCGTCCTGTTTCGCGTTCAAGGGCCGGAGGGAAGATCTGCGCGCGATCGG
>Ga0137398_10001241_pt1 | contig 10221 bp, 12 predicted proteins | sample czorhiz216metaG_FD_106659 | JGI IMG/M metagenome (GOLD analysis project Ga0137398, IMG submission 106659) | Vadose zone soil microbial communities from Angelo Coast Range Reserve, California, USA - czorhiz2.16 metaG | ecosystem: Environmental > Terrestrial > Soil > Vadose zone | place: USA...
ATGCAGGTGATGTTCTGAGCAACAACGTTAAGTGAATTCGCACACGGTTAGGTGATCAAAGCCCGCCGGGAAAGGCTCTGCCGGCAGGCTTTTCACTACACCGCACTCACTGCTGGCGCATGAAAGTAAAGGCAAAGCACAAATAAAAGGCGCCGCACCCGAAGAGCTTTGGCGGGATGGCAACCGAATCAGCGATTCCACGCGAATCATATTAAAAAGGTTTGCTGCTAAATCGTCGTGCCTGACGGGAGCGGCAGACCCCACGCGAGTCGCGTCAGCGGCTTCGCGAAATAGAAAGGGAAATTCAGAAGTCAAGAAAGGGGAGCATCTGATGAAAACACTAATGAAATCCAAGCGCCACAATCGAGGATTGCTGCTGTCGATTCTTTGCGCAGGCGTCCTTGCAACTTTCCTGGGCGGATGTGCAGAGGGACCTTACGTGACGGCGTATGATACGGGTTACTATCCGTATTATAGGACGTCATCGTACTCGTATTACGGTTACCCGTCCTATTACGGGCCGACCTATGATGGTACAATCGTGCGCTCCGGCGTTCGCTATAACGACGCATACGGGCCGCGCTATTACGACAGGACAGTTTACGGCGACTGGTAATAATTCGCAACGCGCGCTTGGTTGACGCATCGGTGCATGTAATTGTGCGCCGATGCGCTCAATTTTTTAGCTTGCGTTTGGTTGCGCCCTCACGTCAAATGAGCGCCCCAAACGCTTGTGACAGCAACGACTAAAAAACGTCGCGATTTGTCGACAGCGATTCTTTCGCTGCTCTGCGCTGCGTTTGTTGCTCTGTCCCTCGGTGGATGCGCCGAAGCCTACTACGTTGATACCAACCGCACACCCGAGGCCCCCTATAACACTTACTACGCGCCAGAGTATTACCCGTACTATCCGTGGTACGGCTATTACGGTGACGCGTACTATTCCGGAGATTGACCTGGCTGATCTAGCGCTTCGTCTCCTTTAACAGGTTCACCAACTCATCTTTCCACAAGGTCGCTATCGTGTGGCTGCCGTGGCCGCGGGTTTTGTCGCTCATCGGAATTAGGATCGCGCGCCCGTGCGGGACGCGTTTGATCTCGCGCTCCAGGATGCCAAGCTCGGGCGGATTGATCAGATCGTCAGCGGAATTGATCGCGAGAAGCGGGACGCGGACTTTCTCGAGATTCGGACCGGGATCATAATCGTGTGATGCTTCAACGGCGTAGAGCACGTCATTTGCGTCGTCGGCTTTGACGATTTGCTCGACGAATTTGTCGAGAACCTCATCCGTTTTCGCCAGCGTGGGCGCTTCTTTTTGCCGCAGCACCGGATTGCTGCTCATGAACCAGAGCAGTTCCCCGGCGGTGCGAAGACTTGGCGGCTGAGTTTTGTATTCGCCGCCGTTCCAAGCGGGATCGTTCCGGATCGCGTCGATGACGGTGCGACGCCAAGCCCGGTTGCGTCCCGAAATCTGCGTCGGCAAACTCGCCAACGGCATGAGTGCGTCCATGAAATCGGGATGTAACTCGCCCCATAGCCACGTGTGCATTCCACCCATCGATGTTCCCATCACGAGGCGCGCGTGATTCACCGCGAGTCCGTCGGTGAGCAAACGGTAATCCGCTTCAATCATGTCGAGATAGCCGTAGCGCGGAAATTTCGCGTGCATACCGTCGCTCGGCTTGCTCGATTTGCCGTGGCCGATCCCGTCCGGCAACACGATGAAAAATTTCGTAGCATCCAGCGGCTGACCAGCACCAAAAAGTTCACCGGCAAATTCCGGTCGAATAAATTGCGCGCCGCTGCCGGTCGTTCCGTGCATGATCAGAACTGCATTGGTCGTTTTGCCCTGCGCATCTTTCTCCGGTTTGCCGAGCGTCTGGTAGTGGACGCGCAACTCCGGCAACGTTTCGCCCGATTGAAATTTAAAACCAGGAATCGTGTAATCGCCCTCTGTCGGTGGGGGATAATCGCCAGCAGACGCGACACTCGCAGCCAGGCCAGATAAGAGAGTTACGAAGATTCGAATTGTTGGATTCATGTTAATGTTCCCGCTGCCGTTCCGCTTGGATTTGTTTAAGCAACTCGGTCTTTGTTCGGTCCAAGTCGTGAGCGAATCTCGCGGTAGCCTCCAGAGCTTGGGGATAGATCTCGAAACGTTTTCGCAATTTCTTGGCCGGATCGTAAAAAAAGGAAATGTCCTGATCCAGATTCGGTACGATCAGTTCGTCGCTTAATTTCTGGTAACGCTGCATGTCGCTGAGGCCCCAGCGAATAACGGACTCAAGCTGCCGCAAGGTCATAAGCGTTTCCACTTCGAGCAATTCAACCCCGCCAGACTGAAGCAGCGTGGCGATGTCGCCTGGACTGTAGTCGGTCGTGAAAACAAACGGACGCAGCGGCGGCATCTCACCCGCGTCGAGCGCGCGCCGGAACTCGGCGGCTTGTCGCTCTTGTTTCGCGCCGGTAATTTTTCCGCTCTCGATTCCTCTGAGGAATTCCTGCTCGACCGAAGCGAGGATCTGATCGTGCCGTTGCGCTTCCGCCCGACGTTGCTGGTAATTGTTCAGCCAAAACGCGGCGTAAACACCCACGAACACCAGCACCAATTCGGCCGCCCAGCGACCGAGACGCGAAAGATGGGAACGCTCTTTGGTTTTCTCACTCATTGTTAAGCCCGGACCTCTTGCGATGCTTAACATCGTCAGCAGCCGGATTCCAGTAAACGGCGTTAAAGCGGAACTCCAAATGCAACTGCCAGCCTGGAGAGCTGCAATCCTGTCTGGGACTTCGACGCCCTGAGTAATCGCAGGCAGGATGGCCGGCCTGGCAAACGAAACGGCGGCGACCGCTTCCGGCAGCGCCGCCGTTCCCCCATCGCTCCCAAAATCGGGAAGCTATTGCTGCATCGCGTCGTGCAGTTCTTTTCTGGCGTTCATCATGTCCTGATGCGCCTTTTGAATCGCATCGAGCTGCTTCTGCTGGTCCGCGTTGAGCAGCGGCCGGATCTGCGACAGCGTGCTGTCCATCACCGTTTTCATTTTTTGCATCGCCTCCTGATGAATGGCGGCGATCTGGGGTTTGGCCTGATCAAGGATCGGTTGAACCTTAGTCTGTTGGTCAGAAGTCAGGTTCAACTTGTCAGTCAGATGCTGCAGGCCGAACGCGTGCCCGTGCCCGCATCCAGCGCCTCCCTGGCCCGGTTGTGCCTGAACAATGGCAAAACCGCCGAGTGCAATCGCACCGGCGGCGATAACTGCTAATAGGTTTCGTTTCATATGCATGTTTGTTCTTTCCCTAGTGCGCTCATCGCGCTTTCAAAGATGATGACCGCATGCGCAGAGCAGCGGTTACAATTTTTCTTTATCTGGCTAATTGTAGAGGCGCTCGTGTCAAGCGCCGGAACCAGCGACATGCGCTTGGCACGAGCAGATCTGGAGACAAACTTGTAACCGCAACGCGCCATTAGCAGTCATTGGTAATGGTGTGGATACGATCTCGACGACATGGATGATTCTGACGCAAGCGCGCTGGTTCAGGCTGCGTTGCAGCATGACGATGAGGCAGCTCGCGCGCTGGTGCGGAAACTGTATCCGCTGGTGGCCAAAATCGTCCGAAGCCATCGACCGCGCCGAACAGCGGAAGAGGACCTTTGCCAAATGATTTTTATCAAAGTTTTCCAGAGACTAAGTCAATTTTCCGGGAACGTGCCGCTTGAGCATTGGGTGTCGCGGATCGCGGTGAACACTTGTCTGAACCAGATCGAGTCGGAGAAAGTCCGCCCTGAATTGCGGCACGCAGACTTGACTGTGGAGGAGCAAGCAGTGATCGAGAATCTGGCGACCTCTGCTGAGGAGCTCGCCCCTGACCGGCGGTTGGCTTCGCGGCAACTGGTAGAGCATCTTTTGACTGCGCTCAAACCGGTCGAGCGGCTGGCCATCGATTTGCTATACTTACAGGGACGTTCGGTCGAAGAGATCCGAAAAATCACCGGCTGGAGCGCGGCGCTGATTAAGGTGCGCGCGTTTCGAGCCCGACAAAAAATGAAACAACAGCTTGCGAAGATTTCGGCAAAAGAAAAACAATGAAGAACGACGAAAAAATCGATCGATTGCTGCGCTCCGCCGCGCAGGCGGGCGAAGAAGCCTCTGCTGGAATGCCATTCGGGTTTGACACCCGTGTGATCGCGCTCTGGCGCGCGGCCAGGTCGACCGCGAACGGCATTGTATCGCTCGTTCGGCGTGTGGCATTAATATCGGCCGCGGTGATCGTGATTTCGACAATCGCCGTCGTTCGTGAAGCGAATCAGAGCCGCGAAATCGGTGAATCTTTTGCGAATGAATTCGCCATCGCGGACACGGCCATTCAAAATGAATTCTCGCAATGAATCAGGCATTGAAATGGAAACTGATCGCGGGATTCATCCTTGTGTTTGTCGCCGGGGGGATTAGTGGCGCGTTCCTTGGAGGATTGTATGCCCGCCATCTTTTCTTTGGATTTCATCGTCCCGAATTAATCGGCGCGCGGATGAAGGAAAGGCTCCGCGCCGAGCTCAACCTGACACCAGAGCAGGTCGCCAAAATTTCGCCGATCATCGATAAAACAGCGGCGCAACTCAGAGACATTCGGCGCGACACGGCCCGGCGCGTTCATGAGACGATAGCCGAAGCGCACCAGCAGATGGCTACCAATCTTAGTGACGAACAGCGCCAGAAACTTCAGCAAATCGAAGAGCGACATCGACGCTGGCGGCATCATCGGTTCCCTCACGAATTTCCTGGCGAATCGCCGGCACCGAGCCCGTAGTGCTGTAGAGTGCGCTGTCCTCAGCGCAGTGTTTTTGCGCACGCGCACTGCCCCATCTCCACTGAAGACAGCGGACGCTACAGCATTGTGATCTCGTCAAAATCGCAATCCGCGCTCAAAAAAGATTCGTTCGCGCTCGACGCTTGCGCCGCGGCTGAGGAAAAGATCGCGCAGCTCGGGCGAGTAGTAATCACCGTTGTAAAGTGGATTCAGCCCAAAAAACACTTTGCCGCCCGGCGTGAGGTGAGCCTGCAAATCGCGCAGAAAAAACTCCCATTCCGCTGTCCCCCATCGTTCTTTCGACGGATGGTAAAGATTGAAATTGACCGAAAACGCAGTGATCCAATCGAATTTCTGACCGAGATCGGGCAACGGCTCAAACGCGCTAATCTTCCAAACTACTCGTGGAACTTCGAAAAGCTCCAGCAACTCCGTAAAAAGAACGACGCGCTCGATGTCGAGTCCCAAAACGGAATGGCCGAGGTTTTTGAGGATGAACAAGAAAAATCCACCCCCACAACCGAGATCGAGCACGCGTTTCGGCGCTGAACGCTGCAGGTTCAAGTCCTGCACCCGTTCCCGATTCAATCGCAACCACGGTTCAATGTTTGCGTATTTGGCGTATCCGGCGGTGGAATTCGCGTATCGCTGCTGGATTTCGCGAGCGCGATCGTGATCGATCTTCGCCACCATCGGCCCAAGCGGCACCCGAAAAATAGATCGTTGGGCCCTGCGCCAGCCCCGCCGGTACATCAGCGGCTCGGTAAACTTAAGAATCTTACGCGAAAGCTTCATTCCTTATCCGTGCGAATCAGAATTGTAGGGCAACCGCTCCGGTTGCCAACCGCAGCAATGGCAGGCGGTGCGCCTGCCCTACAAATTTTTGATAATTTCGCCAATCAATCCCGGCCCGCGATAAATGAATCCGGTATAAAGCTGAACAAGCTGCGCGCCAGCCTCAAATTTCTCCCGCGCCGATTCCGCATCGCAAATTCCACCAGAAGCGATCACCGGAATTGTGGATTTTGCAACAATGTCGCGCACCAGCGCGGTGGCCTTCTCGCGCAGGGGCGCTCCGCTCAAACCACCTTCCTCATTGAGCGCCGGCGAAACTGACGAATGATCGAGTGTTGTGTTCGTCGCGATGATGCCTGCCACTCCGTTTTCTACACATACGTTAAGGATCGCTTCCAATTCGATCGACGAGAGATCAGGCGAGATCTTAATGAGCACCGGTTTTGTCGCGGCCTCGGCCTCATTGCAGATCGCGTGCAGTAGCTCGGAGAGTTTTCGAGGTTCCTGCAACTCGCGCAACCCCGGCGTGTTTGGGGAGCTGACGTTTAGCGTGATGTAATCGGCAAAATCGCGAAGCAATCGAAAGGAGTAGAGATAATCGTCCGTAGCCCGTTCGAGCGGTGTTACCCGGGATTTTCCAATGTTGATGCCGACTGGAATTGCCGGCCATCGCCTGCTTTCGCGCAGTTTGCGCAGCCGTTCCGCGACGACATCCGCGCCGTCGTTGTTGAAACCGAGGCGATTGATTAATGCTTGTTGCTCAGGCAATCGAAAGATGCGGGGCTTGGGATTTCCCGGCTGCGCTTTCGCGGTGACGGTCCCGATCTCGACGAAGCCGAACCCGAGCGCTGCCCATGCGGGAAGTGCAACGCCGTTTTTGTCCAACCCGGCAGCAAGTCCGATGGGATTTGGAAAGTTCAAGCCGAAGAGCGTTTTTGGTTTTGACGACGGCTGAAAGAATCTCAGCCAGTGCAGCGCGAAATCGAAATGCGACGCGGCGCGGAGCAACTCGATGGTGAGACGGTGCGCGGTCTCGGGGTCCAGCGAAAACAGCAGCGATCTGACGAATCGCACGTAGAAGTTTTTCATGCCAACCGCCGCTTTAACACTTCGAATCCAGAGGTCTTCATCATCGCTATGTCATCTTAAGCGAAGCGAAGAATCTCTGGTTAATTCTGGAAGCGATGGCCACGGAAAAAGATCGAGATGTTTCACTTCGCTCAACATGACAGCGAGGTTGTCTGGATTAATTCCAGCATCATTTGCCGATGCAAAACTGGCTGAACACGGAATCGAGAATCTGTTCCACGTCGACTATGCCAATGACTTCGCCGAGAGCGCGCAAGGCCTGATCCAGGTCAACCGCAATGTACTCCTGTGACAATCCTTCGCCCATGGCTGCGCGCGCGCGATCGCAGGATTCCAGCGCCCGTCGCAGGCAATCGCGATGGCGAGTATTGATCGCGACTGCGCTTTCTGGTCGGAGATTTTGCTGCCTGATGCGCGCGAGAATTTCGCTTTGCAGTTCCGGCACGCCTTCGCCGGTCACGCACGAAATCCGCAACGCCGACAAATTTTTCCAGCCCTTGTCCTCAGGCAAATCACTCTTGTTCAAGACAACTATCTCGTTCGAGTCGCCCGCCCCAGCCGATCCAGCCTTCGCAGCGGCTTCGGCGGAGTGCGCGGCTACGGCAGGCAAATTCGTCTGGCCGTTAAACTCCGAAAGCTTTCGTGAGTTGAAATGCGCGGGCTTGGGGGCGTTACGATCTGCGATGTGAAGCCGGAGGTCTGCCAGTTGCAGCGATTCTTCGGTGCGTGCGATCCCTTTGCTCTCCACTTCGCTTTCTGACGTGCGCAGGCCGGCAGTGTCGAGCAATCGGATCGGCACGCCTTCCAGGTTAACCGTCTCTTCGATCGTATCACGCGTCGTGCCGTGGGTGTCGCTGACGATTACGCGATCGTAGCCAAGCAGACGATTGAGCAAACTGGATTTGCCTGCATTGGTCGCTCCGTAAATCACCACGCGCACGCCTTCGCGCAAAACGCGACCCTGATCGGCTGTGGCGAGCAATGCGGCAATCGCTTCCCGAATGGAATCGAGCCGAACGCAGAGTGTTTCGCCTTCATCCGGGCTAATGCCCTCTTCGGGGAAGTCGATTGAGGCGTTGATGTGCGCCAGTAATGCGATCAACTCGTCGCGGATTTTTCGGATTTGATTCCCAAGCCTGCCTTGAAGCTGCTCGGTTGCGGAACGCAGCGCCAGATCAGTCCGGGCGCGGATCAAATCGATCACGGCTTCGGCCTGAGTAAGATCCATTTTTCCGTTGAGAAAGGCGCGCTCCGTGAACTCGCCGGGCCGTGCCGCTCTCGCCCCCGCTCGCAGGCACGCATCCAGAACCTTCGCGGGAACCAGCGTGCCACCGTGACAACTGATTTCGACCAAATCTTCACCCGTGTAACTACCGGGCGCGCGATGGACGGAAAGCACGCCTTGGTCGATCAATTGGTCTTCTGCGCCGACGATTTCGCCCAGATGCTGAACGTGAGAGTCAAATCGGGAAGGCTCTTCTTTTCCGCGAAAGATTTCGTCCGCAATTTCGATCGCATTCGCACCGGAAACGCGGACCAGCGCAATGGCGCCTTCACCGGGTGGCGTCGAGATTGCGGCGATGGTGTCGGAAACCGTCATGGCTTGCACCAATTGTAGGGCAACGGCTTCGGTTGCCAAATTCGCTCGCTTAGCGAACGCGCAGCACGTCACGCAGCAGGGGGATTAACTCTTGTTCTCCTCCATGTCGCGCAGTCGCGGATTCGCCAACTCCAGCATGGAAGTCATGCCCCGGGAGATAAAGTGTGGCGGCAAAACTCTCCAATGGGCTGGTTCTTCTTATTCTTGCTCTTGCTCTTACTCTTGCTCACGCTCAACCACAAGGCCCGCCTCAAAGCGAGCACGAGCAAGAGCAGGAGTAAGAGAATCCCATGGCAGCGGACGAATTCAGTTACTTCGATAACAACGCGACGACTCCGCTGGATCCCGCCGTGATCGAAGAAATGTTGCCATTTCTGACGAAGTACTACGGCAATCCTTCGAGTGGGTACGCCTTTGCTGCAAAGTCGCGAAAAGCTGTCGAGCTGGCACGCCAACGCCTGGCGGCGTTACTCGGATGCGATCCGTCGGAAATTATTTTTACCAGCGGCGGCACTGAATCCAATAATGCCGTGATTCATTCGGCGCTGGCCTACTCCGCCGTGGCGGCTACGAAGGCTGGACAGTCTGAAACTGGTGGAAAATTCGCCACCGGCCGAATCCGCCATGGCGGACGTGTCGTCACGACGGCCGTGGAACACAGCGCCGTTCTTCGACCTTGCCAGGATCTCGAGAGACGCGGCTGTTTCGTGACCTTTCTTGGCGTCGATCGAGAGGGCAATGTCGATGTTGCTGAATTGGAGAACGCGATTGGACCGGAAACGGTGCTCGTTTCAATGATGTGGGCAAACAACGAGACCGGTGTGCTGTTTCCGGTCGAGAAAATCGCTGAAATATGTCGTCAGAAAGATCTGCTCTTTCACACCGACGCAGTGCAAGCGGTCGGGAAAATCCCGATCCGCTTGCGCGACACAGCAATCGATTTTCTTTCCCTTTCCGCGCACAAATTTCATGGGCCAAAGGGTGTGGGCGCGCTTTACATCAATCGGCGTACCCGCTTCAGGCCTTTGATCGCGGGCGGCAGCCAGGAAAATGGAAGACGCGGCGGAACCGAGAATGTTGCGTCGATTGTCGGGCTTGGAAAAGCTGCGGAGCAGGCCGCGAAATATCTTGAAGAGGGAAAATGCAGCATTCGCTCGTTTCGTAATCGGTTTGAAAAATCGGTGCTTGAAAGCGTGAACGGCGCATCTGTGAATGGTGCGGGCGCGCCGCGGATCCCAAATACGTCGAGCTTTTCGTTCGAAGGAATTGAATCGTCCGCCGCGCTCCTGCTGCTGGATCGCCATGGTATTTGCTGCTCGGCTGCGTCTGCCTGTCGAACAGGTTCGCACGACGCATCACATGTGTTACGCGCAATGAACGCGAATGGCGACAGTGCCCGCCGCAGCCTCCGTTTTTCCTTTAGTCGGTTCAACACCGAAGCGGAAATCGACCGCGCCATTGAAGTCGTTCCAAAGGTAATCGGAAAGCTGCGTCAAAGCGCGAGGCCGGGAGCTGTCGCCGCGGCAACCTAGATTTCGGCGCTCCTCACCGACAAATTCCTTGCGGCGCGATGTGGTGCCGAGTTTTGTTATTGTGATGGGATTACCACGAGATCCTGCCGCTTCGCGGTATGAGCACATTGGGAAAGGTCTGCGCCGCAGCGATCTCGATCCCAATCCGATCAAGCAATTTGCGAATTGGTTTACTACCGCGATCGAGACGGGGATCCGCGACGTCAACGCGATGAGCCTTGCCACTGCCGGCCAGGATGCCAAACCATCGGTGCGAATTGTTCTGTTAAAGAGCTTTGACGAGGATGGCTTCGTGTTTTTTACAAACTACGAAAGCGAAAAAGGGAAACAGCTCGAGGCTAATCCGTATGCGGCGTTGGGCTTTTATTGGATCGAGCTGGACCGGCAGATTCGGATCA
>Ga0137398_10001242_pt1 | contig 10220 bp, 12 predicted proteins | sample czorhiz216metaG_FD_106659 | JGI IMG/M metagenome (GOLD analysis project Ga0137398, IMG submission 106659) | Vadose zone soil microbial communities from Angelo Coast Range Reserve, California, USA - czorhiz2.16 metaG | ecosystem: Environmental > Terrestrial > Soil > Vadose zone | place: USA...
CCTGTTCATTGTCACTTGTGGTTTTCCCAGACCCGCCAGTGCCAAGTAGTCCTTTAAGCCGCCGGGAGTGCGTCGAATGCTCGGCTGTTTTGAAGCAAGCCATACCGCATGCTGCAGATCAAGGCCGCGTCAGCTCTGCCTGTTCATAACACCCCGTGCTAAATGCATTTACAAAGGTAGCCGTGAAAAGGGCAACAGGATTTCCGCAATTTATGTTGGTTCGATTCCAGCACCGCGAAAATACCGCGCAGCCTCGGGTCGAAAAATAAACCAGGCAATCACGGCACAGAACAAACAATGGATGGCGAATTCGCGGAACGCATGAAAGGCGCTCAGGATGACGTGGAATGCGATCCAGGCGAGCGCAACCCAGCGCGCCCAGTTGTGGCCTCGGAGCACAAACACTCCACAGAGAATCGCTAAGATCTCGATGAGTTCGACCCAGAGGCCGTCGTATTGGAACGCCAGGAACTCGGTAAAGTGGTCAGCAAAGCCAATTGTGCCGACCCCTATATATAGGCATCCGAGGATCGTTACGGAGAGGGGGCGTTTGTTCCAATTCATGGCAACACTTTCAGCACGGCTCCGCGGAGCTCCAGATCTTGCGCATGAGGCGGTACCACCGCCCTCTGCGTCCAATAACGCCTGGAACGTTCCAGCATAATCTCCCGTATCTCGACGCCAACCATCTCCAGATCCAAATACGGCCGACCGTAGCTGGGCACCGTTGTACTCCGGCGATTTCAATCCGCCAATGCTCGTCTCATCCAGTGGAAGCACTCCGACCCCACCCGCCACGTCCGCGGTAACGAAATCGCTGCGACAGTCCACTCGTCCCAGCTGGGGAAACCGCCGCTTCGGCAGCTGATCAGTGGACGAAGTTGATCGCGATCGCCGGGGTGATCGAGGCATGCGTATTGTGGGTGGCCGGAATCATGCGAGCGCCGACGAGCACGCCCAGATTGGGTTTCCAACTGTATTCAATCGCCGGCGCGAAGCCGAACGCCTCACTGGATCCGGAGTCCAGCTGGAGGCCGGACGGATTCCGCACCCTGTTGGCATCCAGGGTGTTATACCCGGTCGCGCGGGTGTTGCCGTTGTGGCGGTACGTGGCATCGAGCGCCAGCACCCACCTCCGCGTCAGGCTGTATTCCCAGGACGCGTCCACAAAGAAGGAGCTGCCGGGCTTGGCGTGCCCTCGGAAGCCTGCTTCAGTGCCATAGACACTGACGTCTTCTACGTTCACGTTGTTCGAGAGACCCCACGCCACGTTGAAACGCATACGCAGAATGCGATCATTCGGCAGCCAAAAATAAGTCTGAGAGTAGAGCGCCAACGTCGTGGTGTAGGCTCCGCTGCCTAGGCCGTCGCTCGGCCGGTCGCCCAGACGATCGTATTTACCCGTAGGCAACGTTTCTTGCACCGCGACGGAGGTAGTCGGAATCCAGCTGCCTTCATGAAACTTCGTAAGCCGGTACTGAGTTTGCGGAGTGAGATCGCCCAGCCCCACGCCGGAACCGCTCGGGCCGCGGCTCAACTTGTTGAAGCCCGCCGTGGGGATCAGCCCGACCGTCACTCTGTCTAGGAGTCCGTAGTTCACGTAGGTCAGCGAACCGAAGCCGTTTGAATGAACGGCGATCACATCGTACAGATACGGCTCGATCAAGAAGTGTCCGCGTGGTAGCGTTGCGGCCGAAGGCGCCAACATGGGCCCAGTCCACCAAGCATCGTCGAGCGGCTGGCGGACGACAGAAGATGGTTGAGATGCCTCCTGTTGGGCCTCTGCACCCGCACCGCTGGCGAACAGCCAGGCGACCATTAGGACCGCAACGCCTACACACCTCCGCATGATCTGATCTCTTGCCGTCGCTAGCCGTTTGACGCCTGACTGGCCCCGCCGCCCCTGAGCCGAGCCTCGTGGTGCCGAGCAAAGTCCGGGAGAGTGATCCCTTTGATTAGTCTGTCGTCGGGTACGGGCGGCTGAGATTTAATCTCAAGCGGTAATATCCCAGCCCTACCCGCATCACATAGTCGCTCTCGTCGTCCAGCGGCGGTCCACTTCGCATTTTAGAGGAAATTTGGTGAATCGTTTCCCAGTCGTTCGATCCTCTGTCGGGTATGCGACGGAGTTCCGTGCGCTTTGTCAGATTCATCGTTCACTCGTGTCTGGTCCGTAATCCAATTTACTTCCCAAGTTTTGCCCCCATCCTCCGAGAATGACTGTTCGAAATGCGGTGTTTTCGTGGTGGTGTCCGACCACACAAATCGAACCAGGATGGCTCTGCCATCGGGGCCGGACGGTTCCGTGTCGAAAAACTCCCCGCGTCCATTCTTAAATTCGCCGATCGTCGGCGGCCCCATGGCCCCGCTCTTACTCGTTGCCCAATAGAGGCTCCACTGGCGGGATTGGGGATCGTACAAACGGAGGGTCAGACCCTCGATGTGGCCGGCCATCCGGGCTATCGGTTTCGAACTCCTCCAGCTGAGCCCGGCCATTCCAAACCTTTCGGGTGACGGAAGTGCCGTCAAATTCGACCCAGGTAGTGGAGCCCGTTAAGGGATCGAGGAGCCTCTTCAAGTGAATTTTCCAACTGCCCATCTCGAAGTCAAAATCGTGCCGTCCATCCCGTTCCGCCGCAGTGTTTTGAACGCCAGTTTTCGACGCGTCCGAATTCTGCTGTGCCATTCCATGGAGGGGCTCGAAGACGACAGCCAAGCTGAATACCATGAGATAAGCCCGAATGTGTTTGATCATTATCACAGCCTCCTGAGTTCGTCGTTCCGCGGTCATCCCGGTGAAATCAATCACCCAGTATTTGGTTCAGGTTTCGCCGCCATCCATGGAACGGTGACTTTCCCAGGGGCAGAGCGCTCGGTGATGCGAGTCGAGATGAGAGAACGCGCTGCCCAATCTCATCCTCGTACCCGCCGTGAAGATCGATAGCGCTCACACAAGAAAAATTTAACCCAGGTAGCTGGTCTATCACAATAACCACTTCGAGCGTTTGCGTATGACCACTCCGTGCTCTGCACGCCGACCCAATGCGTTTCTGCCGGCTTCCTACCGCCCCAGAAAGGGGACGCTGGATGGAGCTTGCTGCGACTTCGAGTCCGACCGCTCACCCGAGTGCAATTAAGAAAGACTCGGCGTATCTCATTTCGGCTAGTGGGCCTGTAGGCTCATCCTGAGTTTGCCTATGCCATCGTGAATCTGATGTGCGTTGGCGCCCCCATAGCCAAGAATCAGGCCACCCCTTGCCGGGGGTTTCAAGTAACAAACCGACAAGGGCATTGCAGAAATGCCCAACTGGGCGGCTTTCTTCGAAACCGCCACATCGTCGGTGCCGGGCGGCAACAGTGCGACCAGATGAATCCCCGCTTCCGCACCAATTACTTCGGCAGTGTCTCCCATCTGGATTTGGATCGCATTTACCAGCGACCTTCGCCGCTCCATGTAGAGCATTCGCATCCGGCGTATATGGCGAGCGAAGTGTCCCTCACGGATGAAGTCGGTCAAGACTGCCTGATAGAGAGTCGCTGAAAAGACGTCAGCGGCGTCTCGAGCGGCGGAAAAGGCAGGGACCAAATCCTTAGGAACAACCACGTAACCCAAGCGCAAAGCGGGAAAAAGGGCTTTGCTGAAGGTCCCGACATAAATGACCCTCCCATCCGTGTCCAGGCCTTGCAGCGACGCGATCGGGCGGCTTCCAAACCTATACTCGCTGTCGTAATCGTCTTCAATAATCCAAGCCCCGGTGCGCGCCGCCCAATTGAGAAGAAGCATACGGCGAGCGGCACTCATCGCCATGCCCAGGGGATATTGGTGCGATGGCGTGATATAGACGGCACGCGCGTGGTTACCGCGACGAATGATCTCTGCTACATTCATGCCCTCCTGATCCACCCGAACCGGAATCAATTGAGCGCTGACAGTCATGAAAGCCTGGCGCGCGCCGGGATAGCCCGGCTCTTCCATACACACCCGATCTTTGGGATCCAACAGAACTTGTGCAGAAATCTGCAAAGCCTGCTGGGACCCTGTGGTCACCACAATCTGCGATGACTCGCATCGTACCCCGCGAGCTGCGCCCAGATACTCCGCGATGGCTTCGCGGAAGGGCAGATATCCCATGGCATCGCCATAGGCCATGATTCCCCTTTGTGGCCTTCGAGAATGCCGGGCTACCAGCTTCGACCAGAGGCCGATGGGAAACTGGTCGAGGGCGGGCAGGCTTATTCGAAACGCACCCAAGTTGTCCAACCAGGATTGTGCCGGGATGTGCGTCAACGCCACCCCCCGACGTGACAGTCGGCGCGGACCTCGCTTCTCAGCTATTTCTTGTTGCCCCTTCCCCGCTTTCACGGTCGGAGTACTGAGCGTGTCATCGGGGATGGATCGAGCCACACACGTGCCAGCTCCCACGAAAGTCTCGAAATAACCTTCCGCAAGCAATTGCTCGTACGCGTTTAAGACCGGGATGCGTGAAATTTTCAGCTCAGTGGCCAAGCCCCTGCTAGACGGCACTCGTTGTCCCGGCCGCATTTGACCGGCGATGATGGCCCTCCGAAACCAGTCATACAACTGGCGATACATCGGAGTCTTCGTGCGGTAGTCGAGAGAGATCGGTGGGAGAAATGTGGCGGGAACGCGTCTCATCCGGCTACCTTCTTAAAGTGGATATATCCTAACATGTAAAAGTGGTTATTGTAATAGACCACTATGCTGGTTAATGTTCCTCGCATGGCGATCGATTCGCGCACCAATTCGACGCAGTCCAAATCGGATGGCTCATACAAGGCTTTCCGCATCGGATCTCGTGGTGTTGGGATCAGGGCGAAGCCGGCCGTCGTCTAAGGCACGATAGGTGGACGAATTGCGAGAGGCAGGTGTGAGCGCGCTCAAGGGCATTCGGGCTTATCTCACGGTGTCCAGCTGGGCGATCTTCTTGCTAGCAACCTGAGCCTACCCACAGTTGGCACCTTCAACGAATGGACGAGGCGAGTTTTTCGATCGGGAACCATATGACGGCAGAACTATTCTGGTTCCATTTAGCATGCAGTCGATCAGCCCGGATTCAACCTTGTTCTCAACATGCATTCCAGGAGTAGTTTTTCTTGTGCTGTGACCGCTGGAAAGCTTGCGGAACATGGAACGCAGAAAAAGCTAATGATGGTTTTCTCCTCCATTCCTGCTCTGGTCACTCTGGGACTCGCGCTGGCCCAGTTCCTGGTGGCTTCTGCAAGTCCACAAACTAATCCCAAAAAGAAGCCCGTAACTCCCACTGGCACAGTCACCGACTCCAAGTGCGGGGCCAAGCACATGATGACCGGGGATGATGTCAACTGCGTCCGCGCCTGCGTCAAGAATGGATCTCAATATGCACTCGTGGTGAATCAAGAGGTATACCCGCAAAACGGCAGGAGCGAGGAATTAAATGGTCAGGCCGGCCAAAGGGTGATGATCACGGGTGCGCTGGATACCACAGGGCTCGAGGTCGCTTCGTTGAAAAGCGCAGACACCGTTTTGCCAACACAGAGTCAGTCATCCAATGACGCGGCCACAATTGAAGGTCTCGTTCGTGATATCGCGTGCCCGATCCAGAATAAGAATGCAACGGCGACGGTGTTCAATCGGAAGTGCGCGGAGGAATGCGCCAAACTCGGATCCCCACTGATTCTCCTTACAAATGACGGCGTGTTGTACACGCCGATTTCCGCCTCGATGCCAGACCAGGATCAACGCCAGCGGCTGATGCCATTCTTAGGTAAGTATGTTCGGGTGACAGGACAGGTCTTTGAGCGGACCGGAACATACGCCATCGTCATTAGAGAGATACACGAGGTGAAAAACGCCCACTTGATAACCAATGCCGACTAATGGAAATTTTAAGTTCCCTCTTGGATGAGGCCGCCCCCATTGGGATGAAATCGGTCCGGTGGCTCACCAAGCACTCACGAGGGGTCGTCTGTTGAAAAATGCTGGGCGACATCCGGCGATGTGATGGATTCTGGAACAATGTCGTGCGCTTTCCTTGGTTTACGCGCAGGGATCATTTGTTCCAAGGGGATGATGGTGAGGAGACAAGATTGGAGCCAAGATATTGGACCGCCGGAAGCCTTGTCATCTGTGGCCTGTTTCGACTGGATTTCAAATGGATGGACACTGAGGGAGGCATTTCACCATGTTTAGAGCAACTTTGCGAAGCTCCTTGTTCTGCCTGCTTATAGCTGCCATGTCGGGGGTGAGTCCGGCACAATCGCTCGTACTCGATCTGCCTTTCGCCAGCCAGCGGGCAGAGGTCTCACAAACCGTCGGGCTTACCGATATCACGATCAAATATCACCGGCCGCTGGTGAAAGATCGCAAGATCTGGAATGGCCTGGTTCCCTACGGCCAGGTCTGGCGAGCGGGCGCGAATGAAAACACTACTATCAATTTCACCGATCCGGTCCTGATCGAAGGCAAGCCGCTCGATAAGGGAACATACGGATTGCACATGATTCCGAACGCTGAGGACTGGACAATTATTTTTTCCAAAAACTCGACGTCATTCGGATCTTTCACTTACGATCAGGCGGAAGATGCGCTGCGCGTGACCGTGAAGCCCAGTGCAGCGGATATGCATAACGCTCTGACCTACGAGTTCGACCAACTGCAGCCGGAGTCGGTAGTCGTGAAACTGGAGTGGGAGAAGGTCGCGGTCCCGTTTAGGGTCTCAGTGGATGTGCACGATGTGGTGCAGGCGAGCCTGAAGAAACAACTTCGCAACGTTTCCCAGTTCACCTGGATGAGCTGGAACGACGCGGCGAATTACCTGCTCGCGGAAAAGATCGCCCTCGATGAAGCGCTAACATTTGCAAATAAGTCTATCGAGAACGAAGACCGCTACGACAATGAGATCATCAAGTCGAGGATACTCACGGCGCTCAATCGCAAGGACGAAGCTGCAACGGCGCAGAAGAAGGCGCTGGATCTCGCCAGTCCGCTCCAGATCCATCTGTATGCTCGTCAGCTGCAGGGCGAGAGGCGCACTGAAGAAGCATTCGCGATCTTCCATGAGAACGCGAAGAAGCATCCAGACCAGTGGTTCGTGCATACCGGGCTGGCTCGTATCTACTCGTCGCAAGGAAAGTTTGATGACGCAGCCAAAGAGATGAAAGCGGCGCTCGCCGGCGCTCCCGACAATCAAAGGACCTATCTAGATGGGTTAGTGAAACAACTGGAGACTAAGCAGGACATAAACCAGTAGCAACCGGGCAGCGGCGCTGCCCTTTCAGGGACTCGCGCGGCAGAATTCAGTCGCCACGAAAACAGGATCTCAGCCGGCTGTCGCAGAGCGAGATGGCCAACACGATTTTGACTTCAACATTGATACTTGGAAGACTCACATATCGCGCCTTCAGCGTCCTTCAACGGGCTCCACATGTTCGAAATGGCTCTTCGGAGATCACCTCCGGATTCTTGACGTCTGGAACAGGCATTCTCAGATGATGGAGGCAAGACTTGGGAAACGAACCGGGTTATGACATCCACATTGATGAAAGTGGCAGATCGGTTAGCCCGGATTTCTGGATACGAGCCTTGTCGCTCATATCGGATCGTGTGTTGGGGCCAGCCGCACGGGGTTTCGCAAAGCAATCCGTCTAGGCACGATGAAAGACAAAATAGAAGGAGGTAGTGATGAACGGGCTCAAACACATGCGGAACTGTCTTCTCGTGTGCAGCCTGGTTGCCATATTGCAACCCCTCCCTGGACTCGCACAACACAATTCAAGCCCGTCGAGGGCAAGCCTTCAACAAGATCGAACAGAACACGATGGGCAACACGATTTTGACTTCGAGATTGGTACTTGGCAAACTCACCTCAAGCGTCTGGTGCATCCGCTAACTGGATCCACTACCTGGGTCGAGTACGAAGGTACTACGGTCGTCCGGAAGGTCTGGAATGGCCGTGCCAATCTCGTCGAGCTCGAGGTCGATGGTCCCAAAGGCCACATCGAAGCTCTGTCCCTGCGTCTATACAATCCTCAATCCCACCAGTGGAGCCTCAATTTTGCCACCAGCAACGGCGGTACCCTGAGCCAACCTACGATCGGGGAGTTCAAGAATGGGCGCGGCGAATTTTTTGACCAGGAACCACTAAATGGCCGAGCCATCTATGTTCGCTTTGTTATTTCGGATGCGACTCCGGATTCGTGCCGTTTCGAACAGTCATTCTCGGATGATGGGGGCAAAACCTGGGAGGTAAACTGGGTCGCGACTGACACGCGAGTGAAAGATGAAGCTGCTAAAGCGCACAGATGAAGGACTCAGCCGACTACGCTGGTCGCTCTGATATCGCCGCCCTGTTATTTCTGGCAGAATCGTCGGCGCAGAAAACGCAATCGACCATGGCGCTGACGCACGCGAGAGCGAACGCCCCGCATTATGAAAACAGGACTCTTCACGTACGCGGACATGGACCATGGCAAGCAAGTGGAGAAGTAGGACCGGAATCCGGAAGCTCACCCCCATGGCGCCGAGTGAAGCGCGACAAGCAATATTCAGTCACCCGCGTTCGCCGGAGGCGTACAACCCGACAGTCTCCGAGTCGGGCTTGGTTCGGGGGTCTTCGGATTGGGCTCTCCACGGGTCCTTGAGTTTTCGCTGAAGATCACGTTTTAGCGAATGTCAGCCGCCAGGCGGCGGAAAGCTCCGTTGGTTCAGTCTTGGCCGAACAAACCCCGTGTCGGTTCGACCCGTCGGCTGTTCGACCTTTTAGGCGGACGGGACCGTTGCCAGATGACGAGGCCTCAATGCTCTTTGCCTTCTTGGGTCAGGACGAATGAAGATTCCTCACGCAAAGCTCCTTCGACGGAACTGCCGGGGGCAAGCGACCGGCAGCGCATTGACTACCGCACTAACTGATGCTACTGCACACCTGCAAAAAGAGCAGAGTGGTCATCTCAGGTTTCAACAGAATGGTTATCGTCATTAACCATCGGTTGCGCAATACTGACAATGCTGTCTCTTAATTCGGCTCATCGATCTGTTTGCGACAGCCCGCAGGACACAACCAAATTGGCCAAGGGCTCATCAACATGAATTCAGCGATATGAAAACAACCTCGGTTCTGATGGCGATGGTTTTTGCCTCGACAATGAGTGCGCTGCTCGGGCAAATTGCGACCATCCAAACTGAGCCTGAGACTCCAATTCTTGTCGAGTTGTTCACGTCAGAAGGCTGCTCCAGTTGCCCACCTGCCGATGCCCTATTGCAGCGGATGGATGCTTTTCAGCCGGTCTCTGGCGCCCACCTGATTGTCCTTAGCGAGCATGTGAATTATTGGGATCATGACGGTTGGAAGGATCCTTATTCCTCATCCTCCGCCACTGAACGACAGAACCAATATGTTCGCGCCCTTGGAATGGAAACGGCTTACACCCCGCAATTCATCGTCGATGGCACCAGTGAGTTCCAGATTGGAGACGCAGCGCATGCCACGGAAGCTTTTCAAAAAGCTATGACTACCCACAAGGTGCCGGTAAACCTTGGCTCGCCGATCATCGAGGGAACAACAGTGCTGCGAACGCGCGTTGACATCGATGGCACATCGGAGAGACAGAACTCGGATGTTTATGTCGCTGTAGCTCTGGATCACGCTGAATCCCAAGTATTACGAGGAGAGAACGGCGGGAAACGTCTGAAGCATGTAGCTGTGGTGCAACAGCTGAAACGAGTTGGCAAGCTTGAAAAAGGAGGAACCTTCGGTCAGGACGTGGACTTGAAGCTTAAACCCGGCACGGACTCCGCGAATCTCCGGATCATCGTTTTTGTCCAGGAGTCTGGCCCCGGTAGAGTCGTTGGCGCCGCTTCGCGGAAAGTCGCAAATTGATTGCGTTCGCGCTGGTACAACACGTCATTTCAAAGCTGACCTGGTTTCTCCCCTGGGCTCGTGCGGGCCATCGGTTCCCCGCCCAATCCGACGCTCAGTTGCCACGGATTGCGCCATCTTGAATCTGTGTGCGGATAAAGCTCAGCATTACCCTTGATGGGCACGGGCCACCCAAATTGGGCTTCCACAATCTCCTGATGGCGAGGCTGCTAGTTTGGAAGAAGCTCGGCAACGGGCCGAACACGAAGACGGCACCGAGGCATGGGGGACCCGTTGTTCGGAGATTCATCTTACGTTTGGAGTTGCCGGCAACCACTGACACATCCTCCGACGGTCACTCCGAGC
>Ga0137398_10001243_pt1 | contig 10214 bp, 6 predicted proteins | sample czorhiz216metaG_FD_106659 | JGI IMG/M metagenome (GOLD analysis project Ga0137398, IMG submission 106659) | Vadose zone soil microbial communities from Angelo Coast Range Reserve, California, USA - czorhiz2.16 metaG | ecosystem: Environmental > Terrestrial > Soil > Vadose zone | place: USA...
CCAGGTTTTCAAGTCATTGAACTGGATTCGCTTGCGCTCCAGTAACTTCAGATATGGGCTGCAGGCGTATTGGAAGATTCCTTTTTCGACAAAACTCAGGAAGTTTTCCTCGCGCGCCAAGACGCGTTTTCGAATGGAATCATTTGCCTTGGCGAGCGCTTCCTCGGGCGTCATTCGCTGTTCAGCGAATCTTCGAAATCCCTCCACGAATCGGTCGTACTTTCTCATCTAGAAATGAGTCGGGCATTCACGCCGACTGTCTCCTCTGGGGCTCGTCACTCTCCCAAAAGCTGTGTGGGAGGCTGAACTGTTTGTAGGGTCCGTTTACTGTCTGCACCACATGGAGGAGAGAGGCACCTTTGTGACCAATTGTAGGGTCCGTTTACTGTCTGCACCACATGGAGGAGAAAGGCACCTTTGTGACCAAAAATCAGCCTCGAGACTACGCTGTAAGTCGTGGTTTTTCTTTATGTTATGAAAAGCGCGGTCTCCAAGCTCCTCTCTTCAGGGAATCCTAAGGGCAAAAGTGGAAACGGCTTTCCATGGCGTCTCTGGCGCATAAAACCCCAATCATTGACAGTTTCGGTCACTTCATGCGGATTTTGGGGGGCGGTGATCAACGATTCCGAACGACGGCGATAGCGATTCCCTAGATGATCATGATCCGTGTTCCGACCGAAGATGATCAGTGATTCCGGAATGATGGCGATCAGTTGCCCGTGATGTCTGGAATAGTGATCACGATACCCGAAGCGTTCTCCGCAGGCCGAGGTGACGCGGGACATCGCAGTAGGCAAGCTGTTCTCCGAAAGTAACTCAGAGGAGCGAAAGCGTGCCAACCAGGAGAATGTCCATGGCAAGACCAAGGAAGTCCCCCGATACTGGAATGTCTCCTTTCAGGAAAACATTGCCGTGTGACATGCCTTGTCTTGCAGCTAACCCTTTTAGTTACAATGACATATGATGATATGCTATTTGGTAACAGAATTGCTTTTACCAACGTCAGCATCGCCGCAGCGATGTCTATCAGTGTGAATACGGAGAATTGGATGAAACTCTTACGGGTAATTTGGGTTCTAGTTGCACTCATGATCGTGACGCCGCTGGCGCAGGCCGACGGCACGACAAACATGGAGTTCACTGGTGTGAATGGCGCGAATAATGGCGTGTATTACGTCAGCCCGTACACCGGGATAATGAACTACGGGACGTCCAACGCGCAAACGGTGGTCTTGTTTTGCGACGATATCAATAATGAAGTTTCTACGAACCAGGTTTGGAATGCGAACGTGACTGGTCTGGCGTCGGGAATTTTCTCGAATACGCGCTACGGGAATGGCTCCATCAACCCCCATCTCGGTGGCACGAATCCTCAAACTCTGTACGAAGAAGCCGCTTGGCTCGTAACTCAATTCGCTTCTCATTCTGGGGACTACGTCAGCCTGCAATATGCTCTCTGGGACCTTATGACTCCTGGGGCGGAGCCCACGAATTTCGCCAATGCTGATGGCACTACTGTGGCGCAGTGGCTGGCTCTGGCCGCGGCTAATTACGGCCAAATCAATCCAGCGAGCTTTATAATCATCACCAACACAGGGACACTTACCTATAAAGGTCAAGTCCAGGAATTCATCGTGCAGACCCCGGAGCCGGCCACGGCCGTTCTTTTGCTGATCGGAGTCGTTTTGATGTTCCTTCTCATCCGGCGGAGCCCACAGCATTCGGCCTAATTCTGCCAATCCTCTGATTCTGATTCTGCCTCCGTACCTCGATGCGGAGGCACTTCTCTCCCTAAGGCTGGAATTCCTGCCGAAACTGACTCCGCAGCAGTGCGGTCTGGCGGATGCCCCGAATAGAACAGCGATTGGTTAGCTCAGTCGCATCCTAGTAGCATCCCCGTGCCTCCGTTCTTCTCTGCTGTTTGCCCGCCAGCTACGACGCTGGCGAGCATTGGTGATCGTAAAGAGCGCCTCACTGACACCGCCAGAGTAGACGGTGTTATTGAAATATGCTGGTGTCGCCCAAGACCGCCAGAGTCTAACCCGTTCGAAGCGACCTTCCCGGTAGACGGCGTTGTCGTTGTTCGGGTTGCGCTCGCCCAAGGAATCGGGATTCACGACGTAGATGATGGTGTCTTTTCCGGTCTCCAGGGCTAGATGCTAGGTATTACCCACACTATCCTACAGATCAGGCAACACCGGCGCACCGCAGGAGCCCCAATCCTAATCGGCGCTGGATTCCGAAACGGTGTCGTGCACGGTGAAGTAATCGGCCACGTTGAGGGAGTTGCAGCTGGCCCCGATCTTCATAAAGGCATTGCCGTAAACCCCATTCACAGGAAAACCGTGGAGCGTGGGGCGTGGTACAAAGCGTTTCGTTGTCCCAGAGGAAATAGATGTTTCCCGGCGTATCTGCAGCTATACCGCCGCGCTAGACGTCCACACTAAGCTCTCGCTACCGTGGTGCGTAAAGTGAGCACGCCGAGCATTTGCAGCGTGGGCACCGTGCGAAGCCCGCCTCAGATCGATCACGCCCTTAAGTAACAACAGATTACGCGTTCTTTGTACTGCGCAGGATCGAACGTCACCTGACTGGCTGCGTTGCGGAAGGTTGCGTGGACTATCGTCGGGCTGCCGCTCTGCTCCAAGCCTGTCGTGGGTCCAGAACCTGTAAGCGCTGATAGTAACCCCCATTGTTCTTGGACATGGCTACAACAAAGATCGTCCCTGCTGCCAGAATCGAACGTAACAGCCTCTGCATCGACTTTCGGTTCGATTTAGCAGCATAGCAATCATCTTTTTTGCCGATGTGGAGAGAAGAGAGAGGTCGATTCCCAGCGCCCGCTCCAGAATAATTTAAAACGAACTTATGTGAATGTAGCTCCGTTCGGCGCTTGGCTCCAATTGAATTGTTGCGCGACGCTCAATTTTCTGTGCGCGCGTTTGCTGCTCGTTTCTGTGCGTCGTTCCTGTCTTCGTCGTCGCAGATCCAATTGTTTGTTTCTGATTCAGAACTCGCAGCAGGCCACTGCTGAGAGTCGATGAAGTTTCAGTCGGAAAAGAGAACGGTGGAATGTCTTTTTCCACAGCCACTTGTTTCGGCGCTTCCCTAATTCCTGCTATCTTGGCCACTACTTCCTGGAGGAGCCAACATGATCGTCGAGGAACAGATCTCCGCTCGGCAACAGCGCGCCCGGAAAGCGATTCAGAACATTCTTACGGAGCCGGCCGGACAGGCTTATGGCGACTACGTGGTGAAGTCGGCAACCGGCAGGAAGTATCGGGTGGCAATGCGCGGTCCGAGCCTGTTTGAAAACTTTTGCTCGTGCGCCGATTTTGCAGTGAACACCCTCGGCACTTGCAAACACATCGAAGCCCTGCTGCTTCGTCTGCATCGCCGCTTTGGTCGATCCTTTGATCGCCAGCGGTATCAACGAACACGAGCCTCGCTTTCTCTCCACTATGGAGACACTCTAAGCGTGCGTCTCCGACTTCCGTCTGAGCCATCTGCGGATCTCCGAAAGATTGTCTCGGACTACTTCGACTCCAATGGGTTTCTACAAAAGGACAATCTTCGGCGATTCGAGCAAGTCCTCGAGAAGTTGCGGGCCGTGGACGAGACGACCGTTGTTTACAGCGATGTGCTGGATTTCATTGATCATGAAAACGAACTCACCTCGGGTCTTGAAGACGAGCGCCGCTACCTTGCGCAGTTGAAGAAAGGCAAGCGCCCACTCGAAGGCCTCCTGAAAGTGCCCCTTTTCCCCTACCAAATTCGCGGAGCGCTCTTCGCCGCCTGTCGCGGGCGAGTGATCCTCGCCGACGATATGGGTCTTGGCAAAACAATCCAGGCTATCGCTGGCGCTGAGCTGCTGCGGCGCCGTCGAGGCATTGAGAGGGTTCTGGTGGTTGCTCCCGCTTCCGTAAAGTACCAATGGAAGACCGAGATCGAGAAGTTCTGCGAGCTTCCCGCACAAGTCATCGATGGGCAAATGGCGCATCGCAAAAAGCTCTATGCCAGCCCAACGTTCTTCAATCTCACTAGCTACGAACTCGTCCTGAAGGACATCGAAGACATGCACAACATGCGTCCAGACTTGATCATCCTGGATGAAGCCCAGCGCATTCGCAATTGGGCGACAGCCACTGCCCGCATCATCAAACAGTTGAAGAGTCGTTATGCCTTTGTATTGACGGGTACGCCTCTTGAAAACAAACTCGAAGAGCTCTTTTCGGTCGTGGAGTTCGTGGACGGTCGCCGTTTGGGGCCAGCCTTCCGTTTTCTCAAGGAACACCGCATGGAGAACGAAGAAGGGAAATTACTCGGTTATCGGGGCCTGGAGAAAATTCACAAACAACTCGAGCCGATCCTGCTCCGCAGGACTCGGAAAGAGGTGCTTCCCGAACTACCCAAGCGGACGGATCAAATCTTCCGCGTTCGGATGACGCCCGAACAGGCAGGTCCCTATTCAGAACAGAGTGACATTCTCGCGAGGCTGATGCACAAATGGCAGCGACAGGGCTGGCTCTCCGAGATCGACCTGCGTCGCATCACTTGCTGCATCCAGAACATGCGCATGCTTTGCGACTCTACCTTCTTGTTTGACAAAACGACCAATTTCTCCCCCAAGCTTGAGGAGTTCCGCGAGATTGTTCATGAGCTGGCGGTGGAAGAAAAGCGCAAAGTGGTCGTCTTCAGCGAGTACGAGCGAATGACGCACCTGGCCAGTCAGGAACTGACGAAGCTGAAAATTGGCTGGGTGTCGTTGCACGGCAACGTGCCCGCGCGGAAACGTGGCGGGCTGATTGCCCGGTTTGGAAAGGATCCCGACTGCAAGGTGTTTCTTTCGACCGATGCTGGCGGAGTCGGGTTGAACTTGCAGGCGGCCTCGGCAGTCGTGAACTTTGAGCCCCCCTGGAACCCTGCCCGATTAGAGCAACGTGTCGGCCGTGTTCATCGCTTCGGCCAGACGCAGCCCGTACAAGTGATCCATCTGTTGACCGAGAACAGCATCGAGGAACGCGTTTGGGAAACTCTTAGGCTCAAAAAGGCGTTGTTCATGGGATTATTCGATGAAGCGAAGGACGAAATCAGCTTTGAAAAGCTCGGCCGCAAGAGCATGATGCACGTGATCAAAGACGTCTTTAGCGACCAGCCTGGTAGTCCGAAGCCCGTACTCACTCCGGAGGCGCCCCAACCCGTGGCCGTAATGGAAGCAAAGCGGAATGGAAAAGCCGCGGCGAAAAACGGCCACACCCTTGGAGGACCGACAGGGACAGGGGTTCAACTTCCTGCAGATGTGACGATGCGCGTTGCGCAGAGTCCAACCCAAGATGGCAACCCACGGTCCGGCTTGTTCGTGCCGGACGCCAGACAGGCTGTTTCTAAGTTTTTAGAAGCGGGTCTGACCCTCTTGGAGTCGCTCTCATCTCCAAGCGGCGCGGACGGTTTTGGACCGATCGAACGTGGCCTCGCCACGTTGTTGCGGACGGATGCGCAAACCCGACGTCCGACTCTTGAAATTCCCCTACCCGAGTCCATTACTGCCGAACGTCTCACACGGGTGATTACCGGATTTCTCGGCAATTTGAACAGGCCGCATTGATCAGGGAATGCGCCCAGTATGGCGTAATGCTTTGCCCGCCAGTGGCGCGGGATTGTGACCTGGGCGCAGGCTCTGCTGGTGTCTTGTCCTAAAATTCTCCGGCCACTGGCATGAACTCTCCAGGTTCCACAACCTCTGGCATCGACTCGGTGGACTGGGAAGGTCTTTTGTAAGAATCCATTCTGTAGTGATCTACAACGCGAAAAAATGACGTTTGCGCCTGTACCTCTTTCTAAGTAACATTTTTTCAGAGCAGCCAGAGTTCACTAAAATACTTCTGCCGCGTGGTTCAGCCCATGTTGTGACCTGAACTGCAGTCACGAGCCTCCGGAAGAGGCGGTTGAGTAAGGAAAACGAAACGCGGGTGTTTTCTAGGGTTGAGGTGGACCGTCGACCAAGAATTGCTTCCAACTGATAGCCAGAAGACCGTGTCGGCCGGCTAGGGGCTCGTCCCAGGCGCCGTGATGATCAACGGCCGGAACTTCGTATTCCGCCTGCAGAACTCCAGAAGTCCTTGGAGATCGTATAAATCAAAGCCGCCTGTCTTTATTTTGACGGCCCAGTCTCCCCAACTCCCCTCGAACACAGCGTCGAGTTCCAGCGGCTCTTCGCGCCAGTAGATCACCGGCTGCCCTTGGTTAATAGCCACCGCTAATGCATTGCTCACTTCCCCGAATGCCAGTGAGGGGCTCACAACCAGGGAGACCGCCCCGTTTCATTGCAACCTGAGCTTCTTTTGGGTTCACAGGCTCAACAGTGACAAAGCCCGGAACGCCGACGCCTCTTGGGTTTATCACTATTCCAGAGATTTCACCGTCAGGACGCGAGAAAACGTCAACTTGGCAGCCGGCACCGTCTCCGTTCCTGTGGTCTACCTCGACGGTAACTGGTTTGCCAGTCTTGCTTGCCAAGTGCTCAGCCCCGGAGGGGGTCCTGTTCGATACGTGTCGCTAGGCCGCGATGCGAAATCGTACCAAGTCCACCCGACGCCACCGAGCGTGGAAGACGTCAGGGAACAGGGACGCTGGCGGTGGCTTGATTTTCGCTTTCGATTTGAGCCAGTTCTTCGCGCAGTCGTGCCGCTTCCTCGCGATACTTTGCCGCTTCCATATGGTTCTTGACGGCGGGGACGCTGCCGATCGCATTCATAAGCTTGCCAATAGCATCGTTCTTGCCGTTCTTGCCTTTGCCCATGTGTTTGAGGCCGTAGGCAAGATCGTCTTGGTTTTGTGCGTCGCCCTCTAATCCAGCAATGCGGGCTTTAAGATCCTGGATTCTCGCCCAGCGCTGAGCCCGCGCGATGGCGGCATCAGTGACCTGGGAGTTGGCGGCCTCCCAAAGCCCCGTGCCGCGGTCCTCCAGCACCTCTTCGAAAGCGTAGAGATTGTCGATGCCGCGCCGATTGCCCTGATCGGCAGACATGCGGTACCAGGTCACGGCCTTAGCGTCGTCGGGCTCCACGCCTTGCCCGTGTTGATGCATCCAGCCGAGCTGATTTTCCGCGTCGCTGTTCCCATGCGCCGCAGCTTCGACGAACCAATACATGGCCTTGGCGTAATCGGTTTGCACGCCGCGGCCATTCTGAAACATATAGCCAATATTTTCTTTCGCGGTGTCGCTGCCATGTTCCGCGCCTTTGTAATACCAGAAAAGAGCCTCGTCGTAATTCTTCGGTTGGCCCCATCCCTCCTCGGAAAAGTAGCCTAACTGGTTTTCGGCGTCGGAGTTGCCGTGGCCGGCTGCGCGGAGATACCAGGTATGGGCTTGAGCAAAATCACGCTTGACGCCATATCCGCACTGGTAAAAGTAGCCGACTTGCTTTTCCGCCTGCGAGAGATTCTGGTCGGCCGCTTTGCGGTACCAATCAAGCGCTTGCCTGTAATCACGCTTGACGCCAACACCATCCTCGAACATGCCGCCCAGGTTGTACTCCCCGAGCGCATAGCCCTGCTTCGCCGCGGAACGATAGTAGGCCAGGGCGCGCTTATAGTCCCGCGGCACACCAAACTTATGTTGATACATGTAGCCAAGTAGATTCTCTGCAGGAGCGAAGCCCTGGTTCGCGGACTTGCTATACCAGAGCAGCGCCTGGCGGTAGTCTTGCGGAACGCCGACTCCGTAGAAATAGTGGTTCGCCAGGGCGAATTGCGCCTGCGCATCCCCAGCAGCGGCGAGCTGGCGAACAGCGTAGAAGTCATTGTCCGGTGGCAGTGCCGTCGCCTGGGTCGACGTCTGTACCGGTGCTTGCCCTCGCGCCGCGGAAACCAGGGCAAACACAAAGGAAGCGGCGATCGTGGCCTTAGTCAAAAAACTCATAGACATGCCCCCGTCGATAGATTTCAGAAAAACAACCAGGCGGGATGGGACTGGAATGGCGGCTCTCTACCCTATTCGACTTCCTCCGCCACCGGGTTCGGTCAAGACAGCATCCCACCGCAATCAAGTGCCATTTTGAAAGAGCATGGCAGGTGGCAGCTTGTATAACGATAGACCACTAGTACCAAGGGACGAAATGTGCTCAATTTTTTACTTCCAGGGCGGGCAGATGGGTGCTTTCCCGAAGGCAGATTTGCCCGTGCGCAAGGAATGGTCCGGATCGCCAAAGGCATTCCAGAACACCGGCAGGCCGAGCATGACGTAAACCCGCAAAGAGCCAGGGTGGTCGGAGCGGAGGAAGCGCGACCCATCGGTATGATGCCAGGCTCCATGTTCCCATTCGAAGATTCCAACTGAGGCGAGCAGACGCGGTACGCGGTAGAGTGCATTGGGTTGAGTGCCGTTGGCTTTCGCAAGCGCCTCTGTGGATTTGCGGCTGATCACAGAGGGAGGCGGAGGTGTTGATGCCGCGCTTGCGCAGCAGCTTGGAGAGATCGGTGGCGTCCCAGCCGGCGACCTCGATGGTGACAATGGCTGCAAGTTGATTGCCACGGTCCAGGACGCGTATACCTGGCACTGTCGTTAATGGGCTCATTCATGCCAGCTGGCTCAACGAGATAGAAATCGATTTCTCGATTGTCCAACGGAATCGCGCCGAACGATTTCACGCCGCTGATGGACACTCCTCAACGCCTTATGCTTATGGCATCCTCGCATCACTGCAATAGAATACGTTTATATGAAACGGCCTACAAAGTCGGTGTCAAAGTCTGGCAGAGTGGGGAAAGGCTTGCGCGCATCAGCTGGAAGAAAGGGGGCTGCCGCAGTGTGGTGCGGCGAATCGTCGAAATTTCACGTGCTTACTTTCTTCCGCGGGACGGTGTCGTCCCCGAAGAGCCCATCCGGAACCGCGAAAGCGCTTGTCCTAAATTCTGAATGAATCTTTCCGAATCATAAACATCCGGCTCCACGCGTGTGCTTTCCGCGGGTGCAGTTGGTTCGACCTCATCGAGCTGAAATTCATGTGCGACCTCTTCAACGATTTTGGGTGAGATCGGTCGCTGGTGTTCAGCGTAAGCATTGATGAGCGAGTGTTCGCAAAGCAGATTCACCACGCGCGGAATGCCTAAAGAATACGAATGGATAGTGTCAACGGTTTGCGGGCTGAAAATCAGTTCACCGCATGCTCCAGCGATCCTTAGCCGCTCGGCAATGTAGTCATGGGTCTGCTCTTTCGTTAGAGGGCTGGTCTTACAGCGGAGCATGATGCGCTGCCGGAGTTGTCGCAGTTGAGGCAGCTTCAGCTTCTCTTCCAGCTCTTGCTGTCCAGACAATACGATCTGCAGCAGCTTCTCCGTGGATGTCTCGAGGTTGGTCAACAGCCGAATCTCTTCAAGCACAGCTTGGGTCAGGTTTTGTGCTTCGTCCACGATGAGCACGGTCGTTTCACCGGCACGGTAACGATCGAGAAGCCACTGATTGAGTCGCATCAACTGCTGACTCTTGTTCTGGGAGTCGCAGGAAATCCCGAACTCCGCCAGAATGAAATCGAACATTTGATTCGTATTCATCCGGGAATTAAATAGAAACGCAGTCCTAGCCCGCCGTTGACGCAACCAGTCGAGAAGGCGGTTTATGAGGGTGGTTTTTCCTGTACCGACTTCACCGATGAGAGTAATGAAACCTTTGCGATTCTGGACGCCATACATCAGTCCGCTGAGTGCTTCCTCAGCCTCTTTGGTAAGAAAGAGGTAGCGCGGATCTGGATTGACGTTGAACGGGTTTTCTTTTAGCCCGAAAAAGCTCTTGTACATGGTTTCTAGACTCTCGCTATTTCCCGCGATGCTGCCGCATTGCTAGCTGACTTTCTTCTGGCAAACAATTACCCTGCAAACATCAGTATTTTCGCGAATCAGGCCTATCGCAACACGAAGGGTCTAGGATGCCATCGGAGCCCGAGAGTAATCTGGTGCAATGTGAAGTTCGTGCTGCAGGTACCCGCTGCGCAAACGGCTTGATTCGATGCTTGGATTTGGGCTGTGTAACCGATGGTAAAATCGGCATTTCGTCCAAACGGTCGGCTCAGCCCACCGCCTAGGTACCATGAATTATATATCTGTGAAGAACCGGGACTGACAACGCTCCCATTTCGCGAATAGCCCACGTTGAGATTCGCCGCCCACTCCCGGGAGAGTTGACGAGCAAGGCTAAACTGCAGTTGATCTGTGATCGC
>Ga0137398_10001248_pt1 | contig 10201 bp, 9 predicted proteins | sample czorhiz216metaG_FD_106659 | JGI IMG/M metagenome (GOLD analysis project Ga0137398, IMG submission 106659) | Vadose zone soil microbial communities from Angelo Coast Range Reserve, California, USA - czorhiz2.16 metaG | ecosystem: Environmental > Terrestrial > Soil > Vadose zone | place: USA...
AGCGGAAAGGCAGCCTGGCTCCAGTACACGGGTTCTTGCTTCAGAAATAAGGAAAGCGAATATCGCGCTCTGGTCGGGCGCGCCAATCGCTGGCTCCATTGGAAAGAAATGCTGCGGTTCAAGGAAATGGGAATAAAGCGCTATGACTGGGGCGGCCTCTTCGAGGACGAATCCGTACCGGAAAACGCCGGGATCAACAGCTTCAAGAAGGACTTCGGCGGGCAGCAAGTACGCACATACGACTGCACGGTGCCGGTGACCCTTAAAGGCCGCATCTGGCTTCCCCTTCGCGATGCCTGGCGGCGTCGGAATCCACTGCGGCCCAAGCAAGGGGGCGGCGGGAAAGACGCGGGTGAGGCGGGTCTGTGCCAATTAAACTAACAAAATCGCCGCTAAGGTTCGTGAGACAAGGCTTCATCCTCAAAAATATTTAAGAAATTCCCGCCGCCCGCCTGTGCCGCACTAGGGAATTGAATCCAAGATCCAGGAGTTCCGCAATGAGCCTCGTCTCCGTGATCGTCCCGACCTACAACCGCAGGGAAACGATCCAGGCCGCGATCGCGAGCGTGCAGCGGCAGACTTTCTCGGATTGGGAGCTGATCATAGTGGACGACGGTTCCACCGACGATACGGCCGACTTGATCGAAGGCTCGGACCCCCGTCTCGTGCTGATCCGGCAGAAAAACCAGGGTGTTAACGCGGCGCGGAACACCGCCATGCTTCGCGCACGCGGCAGCTACATCGCTTTCGTCGACTCCGACGACGAATGGCTTCCCCACCACCTCGAGCTCAGCATGGCCTTCTTCCGGGCTTTTCCCGGGGAAGACTTTCTCTCCGGGGAATTCTCCGAGGATGGAGGCTCCAGGGGCCTTGTACACTTCCTTCGCAGCGCATTGACCGAGTGGTACCCACCCCTCGCGGAGCAGGCCGGCTCCTCGTTGCTCGAGCCGCCTCCCGGAGAGAGCGACCCCTACCGCAGGGTGTTTGCAAGCGTGGAGCCGATCGGGGACTGGGGGCGGGACATCGTGGCCCGCACGCCCTATCGCGACGCGCGCCTGTACCGGGGACGCGTTTTCGAGCACATGCGCTTCGGCTTCCTCTTCGCCTTGCAACCCACGGTGGTGACGCGCCGCGCCCGGGAAGCGGTGGGCCTGTTCGATACGCGCTACCGGATCGGCGCCGATTACAGCTACCTGGCCAATCTCTGCCGCCGGTTCAACGCTAACTTCTTGCCGCTACCCATGGCGATCAAACACGAGTACGCCCGCGACGGCACACAGCTGAACGAGGGACACCTCTCGACCGGCTCGACGCGGTTCGAATTCGAGCGGGATGTGCTGCACCAGTTCGAGGAATTGTTCGGAGGAGAGCAAAGCGAGGATCCCGAAATCATCGCCCTTCGGCGGGCGAGGCAGCTCATCGTCGGCCGGGCCGCTCTCGGGCAGGGAAACCGCGCCCAGGCCCTGCGCTACTTCGGGGAGGCGAAGCGCGGCCAAGGCCCGTCGCTCTCGGCCGCGCTGTGGTGGCTCGTCCGGGTCGCCCCCACCCCGGCGGTCGCGCACAGGATCTACACCGGACTCCGGCGCACGGAGGTGCTTGGACGGGAGCTCCTCACAAAACGCGCGGCATGGGGTCGTATCGCCCGGAAGCTTTTGGGCCGCTTCCGCGACACGTCTACGCTCGATGTAAAAGCCTGACCGAGCTGCTGCGGAAACCGAGTACCGCTCAAGCGCTGACGACGCTGCGCGAGGTCTGTTGCTGTCGTCTCTGAACCCGGCTCCTGACCCATTCCCGCGCAGGCTTCTCGATCCAGCGGTAAGTGAAATAGGACATGGCGATGATCAGCGCCATGTAGACCGGGTAAGCGATATCGCCGTGCCACAGCCGGGTTCCCAAAAACACGATGTCCTGCCCGTCGATCTCGCGGTGCGTGAAAGCGTCGATATGCCATAGTTTGCCAAGCTGATAACCCGCATCGAACATTCTTCCTGCAATAAAGACGTGCGTCATGTAGATGGAATACGAGACCGTTCCCAAAAAAACCAGCGGTCGCAGCCTGAGGATCGCGCTCGCAGTCCCTGCCCCAAACGCGAAAACGAGCACGACGAGCGCGAATATATAGGGAGCTGCGATCGATAGGAGGGTCGTGCCAGCCGCGCTTACGAACATGACAACGAGTCCGAGTGCGCACCACTCAACAATGCTTCCGGAGAGCCATTTTCTGAGCTTTTCATTCCATTTTTTATAGACGATCCACGACAACACCCCGGCGGCAAATCCGTAGATGCACCGAATAATCGCCCAGTCGTACGTGGTGTCCATGTTGCGCTCGCTCAAGGCCGCGATCAATACCGGACCTCCAATCATGGCGGGGAGTAGAGCGATCCACGCATGCTTGCGGAGCCAGATCAAGCACGCAGCGAAAATGACATAGGTGTAGAACTCGGCGCTGATGCTCCAGCTCGGCACATTCCAGGTCAAGAAATCGTATAGATGTAGGCTCTGGACAAGCAGCAGGTTGGCGAAAATTGTGTTCGGCGCTTCCTGGGGCGTGCTGAACGGTGCCACCGGATTGACCGACAAAAGCGCCGGGATCAGGATCCTCCGTAGAATCCTTAGTAGTTCCGAGGCAATAAAAAGCACTAGCGTTGCAAAATGGAGTGGATACAGCCTCCCCAACCGTAGCAAAAGAAACCGCCCTACGCCAAAGTCGTCGAGCAATCTTTGCTGGTAGTTCGCGGCGATGACAAAGCCGCTCAGCACAAAAAAGAAATCGACGAAGAGCCAGGAGTTGCGCAGGAACGGCACATCGTACAGATGGCTGTAGGCGTAGAGATGGAACAGAGCCACCAGGCATGCAGCGATGCCGCGCCAGCTGTCCAATACGACGAATCGTTCCACGTGTGCCCCGAACGCCCGGCTAAGAACGATGACACGGGCAAAAGAAGGGTTCGAAACCGGCTCATGGTCCGAACGGATTCGGACATGAGCCGTAAGGAGCGCACCCGCTAAGGTGCGGCTGCGATCAGCCGCCGTATTTCCACGGCGTCTCCGCCACGGTCAAGGGCCGCACCCGCTCCTGGCATTCGGCTTCCACCGCCCGCAGGATCACCACCGCGTGATCCCCGTGCGTATCCACGATCTGCTCGAGCTCGCATTCAATGTGCGCCGGCAAGTTGGGCAATACGGGCGCGGCGGTCTTTCCCTCCATGAACGCTTCGCCGTTTATGGTCCCGCACGCCGTGTGGGTCGGGAAGAAAAACCGCCGGGCAATTTCCTGTTGCCGATCGCCGACGATGTGCAGGACGGCGCTGCGGCTTTCGGCCAGGCATTTGAACACGTTGCTTTCCTTGCGGACCGCCGCCATGATCAGCGGCGGCTTGAAGGACGCTTGTGACACCCAGGTGATGGTCGCCGCGCCGTAGCGGCCTTCACTACGCGAGGTCAGGACGTAGACGCCATTCGACAGCATTCGGAGCGTCTTTTGTCTGATTTTCGCATCCACCGCTGTTCCCCTCGGAGTCTAAGGCTCTTCGCAAACCGCTTCCCGATGCGATCTTTCTACCCGATGCCACCGCGCCTCATCGAGCTCCCTGTGCTCGGCAGCGAGCAGGTCGAACAGCAGGCGATCGTACGGCCGGCCGTCGATGGTGTGACACTGCCGTTGCCTGCCGATGAAACGGAAGTTGAGGCGCTTCAAGCTTCGAAGCGACGGGTTGCGGTCCACGATCCAGGTGTTGACCCCATGAAGCCCGAGGTTCCGGAACGCAAGGGTCAGAAACTTCGAGCTGGCGAGGCTCACATATCCTCGACTCGAAAAAGACTTCTCCCCGGCCACCGCCCATAGCGTCCCGGTCCTGAAGGCGCGGTCCACGCTGTTCAGGCCGACGACCCCGATAGGGCGGTCGTCCCTGCCCCAGGTATAGACCCGGAGAAAATGTGTTTCCCGCTGCGCCATGATCTTGAGCAGCGCCGGTGTGACGATTTGTCTGCCGTTTCCGAAGTCCAGCCACTGGTAGTTCTCTTTCTGGCCGAGCCAGCCCGCGACCAGCTCAAGAATTTCGGGCGTGTCGAGGGGTAGCAGCTTCATGTCGCTCCATCGTCGTGTCGAGGCAGCCCGCCGAGATGGCTCTGGCGTATCCGAAACCCAAGACACTGATCTTCAAGAAATGCGCTCCTTGCGGTCGGCGCGGCGCGCTCGGCGTGAAGCCGGTTCAAGTATTCTCGGAGTAGTTCGAGTGGCTTGAGTTCGGAGTCAGAGATCACGACTCGCGTCCAGGTTCGGCTGGCACGGATGAGCGTGGCGTACATGAACTTCGACACCGGCTGCTCGCCCTAATATGTTGTTCTTGTAAAGTAATGTAATAACCCAACCTTGCGTTTTTCCTGTTTTTCTGTGACCAGAGTAGGAGAAATGGTCTGCTTTTTCTTCCGTAGGAACGGCGTCTCCACGGCAACCCAAGACACGTATCCGGCAAGGTAAGTACAGCCAGCTAACAATACAAAGTATTCAGCACGACCAGTTAGCCCCATCTCAACCAATATATTGATCAGCAGTCCATGGTAGATGTAGACACCGTAGGAAATGTCATTACCCCTCAGTATCTTTTGCGAAATGCTTGGCATTGTATAGGCCATCGATACCGTGACAACCCCAAGCAGCAGCATAGTGGGCACATAGGTAACGGGTGCTGCTGGCACAACGTAATAAAACGCAAGATAGGCGGCGAGCCAGTACGCCCCCTTGCCGGCTATCCATTTCGATTTATAAGCCTTTAGCCGCTGCAAAAGTACCCCGCTCATAAATAGGAAAAAATGAGGGAAAAACGAATAGCGAATCAGCTTTTGCAGTATTGGCTCTCCTTCTGGATTCTCCAACGGAGGAAACATCAAACTCGCCGCCAAGCCTATGGCGACGAAGACAAACCACACTTGCCAAAAGCACGAGGTCTCATCCCTTGTACCTTTACGGGTTAACCAATAGAGCGCCGGCAGAAGGAAGTAGAATTGCAGTTCAACTGGAATTGTCCAAAGGCTGCCGTTGTAGGACCCCAAACCGAAATTCTTTAGGAACCCGGGAGTGTAAATGCCGCCTGCAAGTTGACTAATTATCCAAAGGGGGGCCTGGCTGTTGAAAAAACTGAACCCACAGAGGATAGCAACTACAATGGTGGCGAGGACACAGCACCAAAGCCCGGGGTAAATGCGTAGCACGCGATTGCGGCTGTAACTTTTCAGACTGGGACTTCGTTCGTACGACGCTGAAATGAGGAAACCACTAATAACAAAAAAGATCGGCACGCCCGGAAACGCGTGTATCAGCTTAATCAGCCACGGCGGCGTGGCAATATTCAAATGCAAGACGCTGTGGCCCACCAATACCTGGGACGCGGCAAAAATTCGCAGCAGGTCGAAGTTGTTGACTTTGAATTCGTTTTCCACAGATATAACCAACTCGATAGCCCAGTCTTAGACTTGCCGCAAATCCCGAATCGCCCTATGAAAGCATGCATGAGTTTATTGACACTCGTAATGTGTCTCCAGGGGAGGGCGTAGTCCGGTCGGATCAGCCGGTGATTTCTGTGCACGGGATGATTTCACCCTTGAGCCGGAACAAACTGTTCTGAAAACGTAACTCGTGAGTTGGTCTGGTTTTCGGTATTCTGAATTCCCCCTTGGAGGGACGGAATACGTCCTCTGCTTAGAAATGATGTGAACAAAGGTGGGCGGCAATGATTCCCGCCGCAGCTCGATGACCGTTCTCGTTCCAGTGGCCGATCCCCATTCGGGTATTCGGGAAACCATGAAAGTAGGTCCGGCCGCTTTCGGCGAGCCGCTGCATTTCGTAGCTAAGCGGGATCACGGCAATCCCTTGCTTCCGCGCGTACGCCTCGATGCGCCGGTCCGGATAGAACAGGTCGGGAATGCCCAGCTTCGCCTGCTCCGCCTCCCGCACTTGCCGGTCCGGGTGGACCTGGATCGCAAAGGGCGTCGTGACCACGACGAGCGGCACTCCGCGTCTCCCGAGATACTCGTTCATGGCGAGAATCAAGCGCTCCGTCACGGTCCACGCATCCTCCCAAGACGAATCGCGCGGCGCGGCCAGCACTGCGGCGTTCAGGCCCGGCTCGATCGCCGTATCCGGGGTCGCGCGTGGAACGACCGTCCTCTTCATGAATGCGCGAATCAGTTGCAGGACCCTGGAATGGTTGACGACGTTCCTGGCGAACTCCATCAGGGCCGAGGACTGGCGTTGGAATACCTTGGTGGCGACGAAAGAGGCGTCAAGTACCAGCTCCCGCCTCCGGTCGAGCAGGAAGTAGGGGCGCATCCTCTCTGCGTTAAGTGCAATCGAGTTGTCGGTCACGTCGTTTCCGTTCATGAACTGAAGCAGGACGAGATCCGGCCGATAGCGCATAACCGCCGACTCGAGCATCAGGTACTCCTGCACGGTGCCGAATCCGGAAACGCCGAAGTTGATCACCTCCATGCGCTTGCCCGGCTGGTAAGCGCATTGTGTGAGCTTTTCCTCAAGCACCGACCAGAATGCGTCCTTGGCATCGACCTGCATCGCCTCGGAAAAGGAGTCCCCGAGCACCGCGAGCCGGTATACGCTTTCGGGCTTCTCAATCGAATGTTCACGGTCGCGCAGCCCCGCGGAGCTGATCCGCACGTACGCGCGCCCTTCGCTCTTGAACCAGCCTTCGACGCCGGGGCGCAGGACCCCGCCTACGTGCGAGTCGGGCCGGTACCAAATCGGGGCGCTGAATCCGACGATGCGAAGCACGATCTCGAACAGCAGCGCCGCGGCAATCACGGCGCCTGCGATAAGGCCGGCAGGGATCAGTATTCGCTTCATCAATCGAGCTCGAACCTGGCGATGCGGTGGGTCTTGGCCACGTCCGCGACCAGCAGCATGTAAGGACTGTCGGCCGTGGCATTCGAATCGCCGGCGATCAGGCGCGGCCGCCGGCATAAATATCGGGCAATCATCTCGCCCGCCGCTTGATGTCCCCGCTCGTTCCAGTGGCCGGACCCCAATACATTCATGTTCATGCCTAACCTTCGCGTTTTGTCGGGAAATCCATGCAAAAACACCTTGTTCCGCCGCGTGTACTCCGCCAAAGGGCGCGCCAGACTCAAAACTTCAATACCTCTCTGAGTGGCAAACACATGCAATCTGTCGTCTGCGTAAAAAAGGTCCGCCACGCCGTGCCTTTCAGCGGCCTCGGAGGAACGTTTCACGTCCGGATCTACTTGAATTCCGCTCGATAGCGTGACCAGCAGGAACCGCGTCGCGCTTCGTGCCGTCAAGCTCCTCATCTCCTCGATCAGTCTCTCGGCGATGTTCCATGCTTGCTGCCACTCCCGCGTGCGCGGCGGAGCGTAGACTCCAGCCGACAGCCCCGGCTCGGCCGACTTCGCTAGTTGCCCCTGCTTCTCCTCCCGATCCGCTGCAACGAGACGCTTGTAGCGCCACATATCGCGGACGAAGAACGCAGCCTGAACGACCCTGGAAAAATCCGAGGCGCTCAATAACGCGCGATAGATGGTGCTCGACTTGATCCGGAAAGATCGGGTGCCCTCAAACGAACGGTCCCACACTATCTGACCGCTGCCGTTCAGCGTCACGTACGGGCGGGACGCCAGGCTTGGGTCGAGAGCACGCACGTTGTCCGTAATATCGTTACCCGGAAGGAACGCCAGGACGACGACATCGGGCGCGTAACGAAGCACGCGGTCTCGCAGGAGCAAATACTCCTGGGCGGTGCCAAATCCGGATACTCCGAAATTGAGCACTTCCACGCGGCGCCCAGCGCCCGCATCGCACCCGGCCAGCAGGCGCTCGATCACGGACGTAAAACGTTTATCCTCGGCTACCTGCAGCGCATCGGTAAATGAGTCTCCCAGCACCGCTACGCGCCAGACGTTCGCGGGTTTGACGATGCTATGCTCGCGATCTCTCACTCCAGCGGAGGAAATTTGAACTTCCGCCCTCCCCTCGTCGCGGTAGACGCCCTGCGCTCCCGGGCGCCCCGACCAGCCGACCAGTGAATCAGGTTCATAGAGCACCGCTCGAGAGAAACCCAGGGCCCTCAGGGCCAGTTCCATCAATAGCACCGTGAGAAAGCCGATCAGAATTGCGTTCCGCGCAAACATCCACGCCGTGCCGGCACAGCTTCTGCCCGATGTGCCCATTCGTCAATGACCCTTCCCGGTCGAATCAGTCGAACTCGAAGCGCTCCCTGTAGTCCTGCCCGAGAGAACTGTCCTGGCGTTCCTTGCGAAGCAGGCAGTTTCCGACCGCGAGCGTCTCGATCTCGGTGCCCATGAAGCAGCGGAACGCGTCCTCGGGGGTGCACACGATCGGCTCCCCGCGCACGTTGAAGCTGGTGTTGACGAGTACCGGACAGCCGGTGCGCTCCTTGAACCTGGCGATGAGCGCGTGGTAGCGCGGATTCGTCTCCTTGTGCACCGTTTGCACGCGCGCGGGGAGTAGTCGACGTGCGTTACAGCGGGGATTGAGGAACGCGAAATATTCAATTTGTCTATCCCGAACTCCGAACGCTTGGTCGGGACGATGACCTTGATGACGTGAGGACTCACCGTCTCCCCTCCAGAGCCTTGAGCGCGCACGGCAGAACCAAGTCGGCGACGCGACGCGCTCCCTCGTCCGTGAAGTGCAGATCGTCATAGAAGAACTTGGGTGAGGGCTCCATCCCTGGTGCTAGGTCGCATAGAGGGTGCCCTTCCTGCGCAGCGAAAGACTTGAGGAACTCGTTGTAAAGCGATGCGATCTGGATCATGGACTCGAAGTCGAGCGTATACGTCGCCCATGGCGGCGTCATCCAGAAGCGTGACCGAAGGTCGGCGGGAGTCGCCTCGCTGTACGCGTGGGGCTGGGTCATGAAGAGACAAGTCAGGCGGTTTTCCTTGCACAGGCTCGAAATCTCGCGCAGCGTCGCCGCATACTCGGCTGCCACCTCTGTTGGGCGAAATTTGTGCGTCACGGGCCGGTGGAGGGATAGCTGCCCGCTCCTGGTCAAGTCCTCGAGTCCGTCAATGACGTGGGTCTGATCCGACCACGTTTTCCCGGTGATCCTTCGCCGCAGCGGCGAAATCACCGCGCCGTCGAGCACCATGCCCAAGGCGCTGTCACGCAGCGACACGGGCTTCCAGAAATTGCGCTCAAACCGATCTTTGATGTGCTTGGCCCAATCGTTCGCACCGATGAGGAAAATAACCAGGTCGGGCTCCAGCCGGGCAACGACCTTGAGCGTGGCGAGATGATTCGCGGCACGCAGCCCCGACACGCCGGTATTGACTATTTCGGCTGATTTTCCTCGCTTTGCGATATCTTCCTGCACCCGATGAGTCCAGGTCGACTCATCATCAAGTACGATGTCTTCCGTCGTGGAGCCGCCGATCGCGTAGATACGCAATCCATGCTTCGCCCGGTGGTCGACGCGCGGATTTACACGGAAACCTTTTTCATCGGTGGTGATGTGGCGAAGACCGGGCGGCATGCCCGGCAGGTCGACCGCCCGCACGTCGATCGTGCTGTTCATCCGCGGCGGCAGCGTGATGAAATCCCCGCGCAGCCAAGGGGTGAGGAGCGCCTGAAGCACCAAGAACGCCGCGAACCAGAGAGCATAGGTGCGAACCAGTACCCAGCGTGCCCATTGCAGCGCGAGCGGTACGGCAAAGAGCACCAGCGAGCCGATGGCCCAGGTGGGCGAGCCGCGGTCGAAGGTAATGATGCCGTAGGCAAGCATCGACCCGGCTACGAGCCATCGCGCGAAATCGCTCGGACGGCCGCGTACCTCCCCGGGCGTTGTTACGCCGTCCGTGGGCATAGTTTCTCGCTGTCGCGAAGAACCGGGTGAGTTCGCGTAGCGGCGACCACCGCCGCCTGCGGTTAGGCCGGCAGGGATCAGCATTCGCTTCATCAATCGAGCTCGAACTTGCTCTCGTAGTTCTGCCTGAGCGCCGGGTTCTGCTTGCCCCTTCTAAGAAAGCAGTTGCCCATGGCGAGGGTTTCGATCTCGGTGCCCATGAAGCAGCGGAACGCGTCCTCCGGGGTGCACACGATCGGCTCCCCGCGCACGTTGAAGCTGGTGTTGACGATCACCGGACAGCCGGTGCGTTCCTTGAACCTGGCGATGAGCGAGTGGTAGCGCGGATTCGTCTCCTTGTGCAC
>Ga0137398_10001249_pt1 | contig 10201 bp, 9 predicted proteins | sample czorhiz216metaG_FD_106659 | JGI IMG/M metagenome (GOLD analysis project Ga0137398, IMG submission 106659) | Vadose zone soil microbial communities from Angelo Coast Range Reserve, California, USA - czorhiz2.16 metaG | ecosystem: Environmental > Terrestrial > Soil > Vadose zone | place: USA...
ATTCCCCGCACCACGCCGCGCGCAATCAACGTAAAAATAAAGCGATCCGCAAGCACCACCGTCCCTGACCGTAGCGCCGGCAGGATGCGATGCTCGACCTGATCGAAAAAATCCGTTGCGTACATCAGCGAGAGCGTCAGCCGGGTCACCGCGTTTTTGGCAAGCAGCTCATCGATGTCGCGTCCTACCAGATTCGAGCGCCGCAAGCCGCTGGTCTGCACCGCAAATCCTTCCGACTCCAGCCACTCTTGCAAAAGCGCAATCTGCGTCGAACGTCCAGAGCCGTCCATACCCTCAATCACGATCAAGCTGCCGGTAATTTGACTGGGGTCGAAACCGACCAGGGCTTCGCCGTAGAAATATTGCGACGCTTCCTCGTCTGTGGTGTTCTTCCCGGGAGCACCCGGCGCAGGCGCCGACGTGGTGTCCGCAGTGACGGTGCCGACCGCTGCGGGCTTTTCCTTCTCTCTTTCTTGATCGGACATCGCTTATTCCGCTTCCGCAACGCGAGGCGCGAATCGCTTTAGATCAATTTTCGACGCTACGATGTCGCGCATCTGTTTCTGCAATTTGTTGACGGGAATCGTTCCGTCAAGCACTACGAAATTGTCGTTGTCCACCATCTTGTCGTACTCTTCGAGAATTCGCGCCTGGAACAGGCGGAAGCTCTCGGCGCGATCGTACGACAATCCCAAATCCATCCCTGCTTCGTAGTATTTGAGTTTCGGGCGGCCGCTCAGAATACGGTTTACCGCCACATCCAGCGGTGCCCGAAAATAGAACGTGATGTCCGGAACCGGCGCAAACCGGTACAAATTGCGCAGCCAACGCGGCGGGCAGCCTCGCGCGGCATCCCGCGCAAAGGCGGTATATACGTAACGATCCGCCAGCACCAGATAATCGCCCTGCAGCAGCGGCATGATCTGGCGCTCGCAGCGGTCGGCAAAGTCTGCCGCGTGCAGCAGCGAAAACGTCGTCGGCGTCAGCAGCCGGCGCTGCTTCCCGCGTCGCGTGGCGGACTTCACCAGCGGCGATGAATTCCATTCCGTAAAGTGCAGTCGATAGCCACCGATTTCCAGCCAACGCTTCAGCAAATACAGTTGCGTGCTCTTGCCCGAGCCGTCCGTGCCTTCCACCACGATCAGCGCGCCAGGATAGGCCCGGCTGGGCACCGGACGCCCCGGCTGCGGCAACGTCGATTTTGCCGCTTCAGGTCGCGGTGTTTTTTGTTGTGGATCTTGAGTCTCTGTCAGATTTGTCGGCACGATGAACTCGGCGGGCTGGAGCCTATCCCTTCCTTGTTACAAAATCATTACAACACACCGGCCCCCGTACCCGCAAAGCGGCCCAGAGCTAAAAAACCGTGACCTTGAAGTGCAAGAACTTTTTAGGATTCTGCCGAAAATCGCCGATTAGCAAGCGCAAATCACCGGTCAAGCCGGCTAGGTTGTCATACAACTGCGGATCGGAAAACAATTTTCCTGCCGTGGTGGTGTTCTCGTTCAGCTTCGCGGTGGCATTCGCCACGTTGGTGCTGGCATCCCGCACCTTGTTATATAAGCTGTCGTCGGTCACCAACTTGCCCAACGTGCCCTTCCCCGCGCGCACATCGCTGATCATCGCATTGCCACCGCTCAGCGCTTTTTTGGCCTCGTCATACAGACTGGGATCGTATAACAGTTTGCCCAAGGTGCCTTTCTGCGCCCGGACATCTCCCATAATCACGTTCACGTTGTCTACCGCCGTATTCACTTTGCCGTAGAGCTCGTCGGAAACCACCAGCTTCCCCAGCGTGCCCTGTCCCTGTTGAATGCCGCTGACCACCTGATCGGTCTTCTCCAGCACGCCGTTCAAATGCTTGTACACCTGATCGTCGGTCAGGAATTTGCCTAGCGTTCCGCGACCTTGCTGCACGCCGGCGAGCAAGTCCTTCACGTTGTCGGACAACGCCTGCAAATTCGCCAACACGTCCGCGCTGCGCTCCACCACTTCCTTGATGGCTTTCTCTTCCGTGCCGGGAATCTCCTGCCCCTCTTTAAGCGGCACGCCGGTGAACCCGCGGGTCACATTCACAACTCGGTTGCCGAGCAATCCTTCGGTGACCAAACTGGCCGTCGAATCCGTCAAAATGTCTGCTTGAAATCTTCGGTCGATGCGCATCACCACTTCAATATTCTTGTTCTTGTCGGGAACTGTCCCCGGAATACGCGGAACCAATCTGATGATCTCCACATTTCCGACCTCGACGCCGTCTACACGCACCGGAGCGCCGGTGGCTAAGTCGCGTACTTCCGGAAGAAAAGTTCTCAGCCGGTACTTCGGACCGAGGAAAGTCGCGCCGGTTACATAGAAGATTCCAACGGCCAGCACAAATAATCCGACTAGCACGAACAGTCCAACGCGCAGTTCGGTCCACGTCAGTTGTTTGCGCTGCGCCATGAACTTTCCTCCGACCCTCCGCTTCGCGCGCGATAATTAGTCTCACAGCGTATCAAATTCACACTAAGAACCGCTGCAAATACGCATCCTTCGACTCCCTAATCTCCTCCGGCTGGCCTTCAAAATAGACGCGTCCATCCCGATAGACCAGGAAGCGCGTGGTCGGTTCTCCCGGCGCTATCCCGTTGTTTCCATTTTCCGGGATGCGCACCACCCGTTTCGCGTCAGGATCAAATCGAAACTTTGCCAGTGCAAATCCATCCTGTAATCGATGCGTAGCCAGCATGGCGGTAACACCGAATACATCACGCAACCGCAGGATTAACGTGATAATCGTTTGCGCGGTGACCGGATCTAGCCCCGCCGTCGGGGAGTCGTACAGTACAATCGGCGGTCGTGACGCCAGCGCCCGGGCGATCGAAACCCGCCGGCGCATACCTCCCGACAGCTCGGAAGGCAGCATTTCCCCGGTGTGCTCCAGTTCCACAAATTGTAGCGCTTCCGCAACGCGCGGCTCGATCTCCTCATCCTCGAGCCCATCCTCGCGCAACCGGTAGGCCACGTTCTCCCAAACCGTCAGCGAGTCAAACAGCGCACCTTCCTGAAACACAAATCCCACCTGCCTGCGGTACGTCAGCAGTTCGCGCTCGTCCATGGAGGACACTTCCTGCCCCAGCACCGCGATACTCCCCTGCGTGGGACGCAGCAAACCGGCGGCCATTTTCAGTGTAAGTGTTTTCCCCGTTCCCGTTTCGCCCAGCAACACCAGCGTCTCGCGCGGCATCACCTGGAACGAAACTCCGCGCAGGATCTCGCCTTCGTCGAATCCAATTCTTACGTTTGCGAACGTTACGACCGCGGAAGTTTCGTTTTCCGGGGAGGGCATCAAAAGAGCTTGTCTCCGAGATACAACGCAAGTTTTGTCAGGAACACATCCGCGGCGATGATCATCACCGACGCCACCACCACTGCCTGCGTGGTGGCCCGGCCCACGCCCTGCGTACCGCCGCGCACGGTCAGCCCCCGATAACATCCGACGGTCGCCAGTATGAACCCATACACCAGCGGCTTCATCATCCCTTGCATGACGTCGGCGAAATCAAGCGCATTAATGGCCCGCGTCCAGAATTGCACGGCGTTCAAGCGCAGCGAAAATACCGAAGCCACGCATCCCCCCAGCAGGCCCATAAAATCGTTCAGAGCCGTCAATAACGGCAGCATCAGAATCCCCGCGAGCACACGCGGCGTGATCAGCTTGCGGCTCGGATCGGTGCCCATGGCGCGCATCGCGTCCACCTGTTCGGTCACCACCATGGATCCGAGCTCCGAGGCGATCCCCGAGGAACACCGCCCGGCCACCAAAATTCCGGTCAGCGTCGGTCCGAGTTCCCGCACCAGTGCTAGTGCCACGATGTCCCCGGTCAGCGCCGTCTGTCCAAATCGTGTGAATTGCGAACCGGTCTGCAATACCATCACCGCCCCGATGAAGAAACCGGACATCAACACGATCGGCAGTGACCCCACCCCGATATCGTCCATCTGGTCGAGCATGTCCTGGAAATAACGCGGTCCGGTCGCCAAATTAGCCAACGAGCGGCCAGCCATCTCCGAGTAAGCCTGAATATTGGCGAGAAGTTGTTTGAAAGCGTCGGCGAGTACCGCGCCCATGGAAATGCGTTCCACAGGCTTGGCTTCACGTCCTGCGACCTGGAAAGGAGTGTCTGCCACAATTCCCTATCGATTACCGCAACCGACCCCAACCTATTGCAAGACAAACACTAAGCAAGAAGCGTAACCGCGCATGACTATCGCGTCAAGCGCCCCATGTTGGGTCGCAAGTGTTTTACGGCTGCTTTGCTGACTCCGCCGCGGCGTCATTTATGACCCGGAACGCGGTCTCAGAAGGCAATAAAGTGAGCAGGCACGCCTTCACATTGTCCGAACACAGAAGCCGTGCGGCGCGGACCACTGCTGCACGTTGGCGTCGGGAAAAGTTGGCGCGAGCTTCTCGAGTCGAAGACCATAGAGGATACCGCCGAGATCCCCGCCTTGCCGCCAAATTGGCGGACGGCCTTCACTTCCCCTCCCGCGGCCAATACGAAGAGTAGAACCGCATTCCCTTCTTTGGATTGCTTGTTCGGGACTTCCACACCGTGGCCATTATCCCGACCCTTCAACGCCTCACCGACGCGCACCGAGGCCTCCGCGTCGCTACCCAGCAACGCCGCTAATCGCGCGTGGGCTTCTTTTTCATCCGCGCTAACGGGTTGAGGGGGCTCTTGGGGAACGGTTGCGCTCACAACTCTACCGGAAGGCTCATGCGCGCTTATTGACGGCGAACTACCCAGGGCTTTTGCGTACGCTTCGATGGCTTCCGACTCCCGGTTTTGCGCTTCGTAAACACGGCCTAGGTGCATCCAAATCGTGGGGCTGTTGGAAAGATCGCAGGCAGCTTGCAAATACTTCTGCGCGCCCGGGAAGTCGTGCCGCTTGATCTTAATCCAACCGACGGTGCCCCAGGTGACCGTGGCCTGCGTCATTACGCTGGCGCTGCGTTCCCCGAGGTCGCCCTGCTTTACTTGATTAAGCTCCTTCTCTTTCTGTGCCATCGCCAGGCTTGCGTAGACGCTCGCGCGCTCGAGATCTACATCGCTTTCACTCATATAATAAGCGGCATTGTTCAGCGTGAGCCAACTCTGATCGAGTGAGACCGCGCGTTCGAACGCTGCCATCCCCTTGTCGGGCTGCTCCATTCGCACATACGCCCGGCCGAGGCTGGCTTGAAGGCGTTACAGCGCCCGTCGAGTCCAGCCATATCTGCTGCTCGCCGACCTTCAAAAAACTAATTACGTGATCGAATTGCAGCGGCGACGGGATGCCGGGATCAATCTCCCAGTGGCTGTGAAGCAAGACCGGCGACGCCGAGAACCCCACGGCATCCAACATGGCCTCCAGCAGGGTTGCTTTATCCTTGCAATCGCCATACTGATTGGCCAACACCTCGGCAGCCGCGTGCGGCTGGTAGCGTCCGGCTCCGAAGGACAAACTGGCGTAACGAACGTTGCGCACGACATATTCGCAGATCGCTCGTACCTTCTCCATCTCGGTTTTGGCTCCGCGCACAACCTCGTCGGTCTTCGCGCGAACTTCCGCCGTCGGTATTCTCCTGTCTCCCTCGGGCGTGCGTACCATTTAGCGATTTCAAGCCAGTTCGCAAACGTAGAGACCAAAAGGCGCCGCGGCCTGGGCGCGCGTGCACCTTCTAGGAGCCGTACAGGATCGAATTCTTCTGGGAATTTCCATCGCTTTCGGATGCGTCGTATTTGAAGTCGACCAGTGATAGATGCGTCGTCCCGCTTCTTCGCGCACCTCTGACTGGATGCCGGCCGGGCTGTTGACTTTTACTTCACGATCCCACGGCACGTTCAGCTCCACCTGTTCATCCAAGCTGATTGCGTCGCTCACAAAATCCCAGGAGGGCCAGAACTGGCCCGCGAACATTGGCTTTATGGTTGTCGTCAGTGCTTCATACTCCAAAATGTCTCCTGGCGACAGGCCTGTCACGATCACATGCTTTTGGCGTAGATCGGTATACATCGGGGCCGCTTGCGCGACCGGCGAACTCAAGTCTTGAATCGCTCCTTCGTTAGTCATAATTGCGTGCCCGTCGAGCTTGGTCACGCGCACGGTTCGCACCTCAAGTTTTTCGTTTGCGGCATTGTAATTAAAGACGAGCTGGCCGGCCTTCTGTACCCGGGCGTAATCCTGGACGCGCATACGCACATGAATCAAGATCGTTCCAGTCCCGTCGTTTTCAAATCGCAGCGCACCGCGTACCTGCTCATACACCAGCGGCTCGCGTGAGTAATCTTTATCGGGCTCTTGTTTCGGACGGAGCGCCAGCGGATGCTTCATCGAGCTTCTGCGGCGCTGCTATGGGCTGACAAACAAGAAAATGCAAATCGCGAAGAAAACCTGAGGGCGCGATATTGGCTTTAATACGATGTGCAAAGGATAACTTAGGGCCAAGTCTGACGTCATGCGGTTTCTGCTGGTCATACTGGACTCACCGAGGAGCGAACGCTACACTGCTTCTCTTCATCCATGCTAACTACGTCCAAGTTGAGTGCCTAAACGCGGATGCTGCGCTTCTACACCGCCGGTGAATCGCACGGACAGGCGCTCGTCGCCTTCCTCTCCGGCTTGCCGGCTTCCCTCCCCGTCGACCTCGATTTCATCAATCACGAACTGCATCGTCGCCAGCTCGGCTACGGCCGCGGCGGCCGTCAAAAAATCGAAAAGGACCGCGCCGAAATCTTTGCCGGCGTGCGTCACGGCAAGACCATCGGCGCCCCCATCGCCCTGCGCATCGAAAATCGCGACTGGGCCAACTGGGAGAAAGCCCTTCCCGTTGAAGACTCCCCGGAGCTCGCCGGCCACGACAAAAAGCTCGTGGCTCCGCGCCCTGGCCACGCCGATCTTGCTGGCTCGCAAAAATTTAATTTTCACGATGCCCGCTACATCCTCGAACGCGCCTCCGCGCGAGAAACCGCCGCGCGCGTCGCAGCCGCTGCGCTCGCAAAGCTGTTGCTCCGCCAGTTCGACACCGAAATCGCGAGTCACACCGTGCAAGTCGGACACGTCAAGCTTGAGCGTAAAGCCACCTGGGACGAAATTCTGGCCGTGAACGCCGATCTCGATTCCCCGCTGCGTTGTGTAGATTCCGCTGTTCAAGACAGGATGAAAGCGGAGGTCGACGCCGCACTCAAGGCCGGCGACACTGTCGGCGGCATCTTCGAAGTCATCGCCCGTACGGTTCCGGTCGGTCTCGGCAGCCACGCGCAATGGGACGAGAAGCTTGACGGTCGCCTGGCGCAATCGGTCATGAGCATCCAAGCCGTCAAGGCCGTCGAAATCGGCGCGGGCGTGACCGCCGCGGGTTCCTACGGCAGCGAAGTGCAAGACGAGATTTCCTACGACAAAGCCGCCCGGCGTTTTCGCCGCAGCTCCAATCGTGCCGGCGGGCTCGAAGGCGGCATCACCAATGGCGAAGATGTGATCGTCCGCGGCTACCTCAAACCCATCTCCACGCTCCGCCGCGCCCTGGGCACCGCCGATATGGTCACCAAGGAGCCGGTCAAAGCCGCCTACGAGCGCTCCGACTGGTGCGTCGTGCCCGCCGCCGGCGTCGCCGGCGAAGCCATGGTCGCCCTTGTGCTCGCGGATGCTTTTCTGCAAAAATTTGGAGGAGATTCACTCGCCGAGATGCGGCGGAATTTCGACAACTATGCCCGACAAATCGACGAGTTCTGAAGCTAGAGAAACCCCCGATGCCGCTACCTCCGGGACCGTCTCGGCGGCCAGAAAGATCTACAAGATCGTCAAATACGGCGATCCCATTCTCGAAAAACCCACCGCGCCGGTAAAAACCTTCGACGCCAAGCTCGAAGAGCTTGCCGAAGACATGTTCGCTTCCATGTATGCCGCGCAAGGCGTCGGCCTCGCCGCCCCGCAAATCGGTCTCACCCTGCGCATGGCCGTCGTTGACGTTACCGGCGGAAAAAATCCCGAAGCGAAAATCGTCCTGGCCAATCCCGAAGTCATTCACGCCGAGGGCGAAAAGCGCGAAGAAGAAGGTTGCCTATCCATTCCGGGCTTTCGCGGCTACGTCATCCGTCCGCAGTTCGTCACCGTAAGAGCGCAAAATGCCAAGGGCGAAACGTTTGAGGTCCGCGGCGAAGATCTGCTGGCCCGCGCCTTTTGTCACGAGATCGATCATCTCAACGGTATCCTCTTCATCCAGCATCTCAGCATGCTCAAACGCGACCTGATCAAGCGCAAAATCAAAAAGCTAAAAAAACAAGGCGAGTGGTGAGGATGTGGCGCCGCTCCGCCTCCTGTTCTGCGGCACCCCGCACTTCGCCGTCCCCACGCTCCGGCATCTGCTATCGCAGTCGGACTTCGAAATCGCCGCGGTAATCACGCAACCGGACCGTCCCCGCGGCCGCGGCCAGCAAGTCTCCTCCTCCCCGGTCAAGGAAACCGCCAGCGAGGCCAGCATTCCCGTCCATCAACCAGAAAAAATCCGCGCCGCGGAAACACAAACACTCCTTGAGACTCTCGCGCCGGATGTCATCGTGATCATCGCTTACGGCCAAATCATTCCCGCCCGCCTTCTCTCCATTCCCAAGCTTGGCTGGATCAATCTCCATGCCTCACTGCTCCCAAAGTACCGCGGGGCCGCGCCCATCCACTGGGCCATCGCCGACGGCGAAACCGCCTCCGGGCTCACCACCATGCGCATCGACGCGGGAATGGACACCGGCGATATCCTCTTGCAAGAAAAAATCGAAATCGCACACGGGCAGACCGCTCCAGAGCTGGCGAAAAAAATGTCCGAAATCGGCGCACCCCTTATGGCCGAAACTTTGCGCGGCATCGCCAGCGGCAACCTGTCTCCACTGCCGCAAAAGCACGCGGAAGCCACCTATGCGCCGCTACTGAAAAAAGCAGACGGCCGCATCGACTGGAATCGTCCCGCGCAGGAAATCTACAATCGCCTGCGCGGCTTCGATCCCTGGCCCGGCGCATACACTTCTTTCCGCGGGCAAACCTGCCATCTGTGGGCCGAGCCATTTTCCTTACGCACACTAACCGGCAGTGCTCCCGGAACCCTGCTTCTGGAAGGCCGCGAAATCTTAATCGCCTGCGGCCACGCAACCTTATTGCGGCTGCTGTCCGTCAAAGTACAAGGGCGCAAGCAAGTTTCGGCGGTGGAATTTGCCAACGGTGCGCGGTTGACTGAACGTGAACGCTTCGACAACACCTGAATTGCGCCGAGGGGAACGCTGAGTCATACTTTCGTCTGGTTCCACCTCAACAGCTCGATTTCATCAGGGGTCCATAACCCTTTCGGATATCGCTGTACCGGGAGACTGCAGTTCATGAAAATAATTCGGTCCATACCGGCCCAACGGATTTTGCGTTTTCAGGTCACCGAGCTCCTGCGCGTTGCCGCGTGCTGCGCGATGGCTTTGCAACTGGCGTTCGCTCCGGGTCTTTCGGCGGCTCCGGCAACCAAATCCGCCGGCGGGAAAAGCGCGCCGGTAAAAGCCTCGGCCGACCCGATCCTGACGGTCATGCAAAGCGAATTGGCGCGCGCCACCGGCTCGCTCGCGAAAAACGATCCTGCCCCCTATTTCCTCAGCTACACCGTCAATGACCAAAGCATAGTCGTCCTGGTCGGCGCCTATGGCAGCTTGCTGACTGACGCCGCCCTGGAGCGCCGCGAAGCCGACGTCGTCATGCGCGTCGGCTCCCCTGCGCTCGACAACACTCACGGGCAGAGCCGCGCCAGCGGGATGAGTTCCGGCACGCTCCCCCTTGGTGATGATCCCGACGCCATTTCTCGGGTCCTCTGGGAGCTCACCGATCGCGAATACAAGCGCGCCGCTCCCGCGTTCCTCAACGTCAAGACCAACACCGCCGTGCGCGCCGAAGAAGAAGACCGCTCCCCCGATTTCTCCACGGAAGCTCCGCAAGTTCACGCCGGTGAGCCGCTAAAGACCGGCGTTTTGGATCGCGCCGCCTGGGAAAGTGAAGTTCGCCGCCTCTCCGCCGCGTTCCGAAAATATCCCGGCGTTTACTTCGCCAGTGTGGTACTTCAGGTGCAAACTTCCACGGTGCGCATGGTCTCCAGTGAGGGCACGTCGATCGCCGCCCCAAATGCGTCCACCCGCCTGATTCTCGAGGCACAGACGCG
>Ga0137398_10001255_pt1 | contig 10188 bp, 10 predicted proteins | sample czorhiz216metaG_FD_106659 | JGI IMG/M metagenome (GOLD analysis project Ga0137398, IMG submission 106659) | Vadose zone soil microbial communities from Angelo Coast Range Reserve, California, USA - czorhiz2.16 metaG | ecosystem: Environmental > Terrestrial > Soil > Vadose zone | place: USA...
ATTTTCAATTCCAGGCGAGTCTTGGCGCGTGCCATCTCATCGCGCATGGCCTGCAGGGTGTGGTCGTTATCCTGCGGAGCCTGGGCCCCCGCGGCCGCTGGAGACTCCATCGCCATCAGGAGCAGAATCAGTCCTGCCATTTTCTCGGCGTGCTTCACTGCAGGCCTCCGCTCTTGATTACATCGTGCGCGGGAGGCGGCAGGATCGGCGGTCGGTCCGTGGAACTCTCTTTTTTCTGCACTTCCAATTCCGAAGTCAGAATCGCCGGCGACGCGGCGGCCACGGGAACTGATCCCGATTCCGCACCACAGTAGCCGTTAAAGACTTCCGGTGTATCGCCGGTCGCGACAATCTTGGTCAGTGCAGCGAGCGGCGTGCCAACAATATCCACTCCCCGCACCAATTCGTCAGGCCGCCCGTCGGGATAGACCTTGTAGACCACCAGGGGCAGCACCTGGAACGCCTGCGGCTGCCCGCGTCCAGTGAACGTAAATCCGCCTGCAATGTCATCGATCAGCAACCCAAAGGGCTTGCCTTGCGCCTTGATCAATTCAATCAGCTTGGCGCGGAGCTGAGCGTTGGTGACCGTCTTGCTGCTTTGCACAATCAGGTTGCCCTGCCGTGAAACCGGCGTTGCGCCAAGCTGCCGCCGGCCGTGCCCGTTCGAACGGGGAAACCCGACCAGCGGGGACCGCGACATTTCGAAATTCTTAAGCACCCCGTGATCCACCAGCGGCACGCGCTGCGCCGGCACACCTTCATCATCGAACTGGTAGTAGCCCAGTAGGTCCTGCTTTCCGAGCTTTTTCATGGTGGTGTCGTCGGTGATGCTCAGAAAATCCGGCAAGATTTGCTCGCCCACCTTTTTCGAAAACGTTTGTCCTTCGGTTACGTCCTTTTGGCGATGACCTTCGGCGCGATGGCCGAAGACTTCGTGGAAAAACACCGCTGCGGCGCGTCCCGTCAGCAGGGCCGGCCCAACGGTCGGATCGTTGATGGGGGCGGCGACCAGCCCTTCCAATTCCTTGCGCATCGTCGCTTCCGCCGCATGGACCCCCCGGTCGTCCGGTGCGTCCTTGGGGTCGACCCAATCGAAATTGTAGTAGCGGTCGATGTCCATGCCGTCCGGCGCCTTGCCTTGGATGAACAACTCCAGCCGGTAGCGAATTTGCCCGAATTGCAGCTGCGTCCCTTCGCTGGTCACCTGATAGGCGTTTTGTGCTTGCGCCGAGAACGTGACGATGGAATTGATGATTGCCGGCGATTCCCGAAAGGCTTTGGTATAAGCGCGGACTCGTTCCTCCCACGGCTTGCGGTCCACGGCGATGGAAACCTGCGGCCCGATAAAGGTGTGCGCCTCTTCTCGCGAGAAATCCGGTGCGCGACCTTCCGCCGTTTCCACCTTTACTTCCTTGCCCGTCTTGATCTTGATCAGCGCTTCGGACGCGGCCCGGTACTGCCTGTCGGTCTCCAGCCAAATCGTGCGGCGCAGAATTTCGGCGTCGTCGTCGATGGGCACAGGTGCGCCCGGCCCGCCGCTGGCCATCTGCCGCTCACCGACCTTGTGCGAATTGTCCAGCTCGTACCTCCCCGTGCGAACCGAAACCTCCAGCCATCGGTTTCGCGCTTCGTTGCTGTTGAGCAGCGCCCCGTTCGAACCGGACACATCGGCGCGCTGCGTCTCCGTGACGGTATAGCCCATGTAGTAGACCGGAGGGTCCAGCGCGCTCAACGTATTCATCGAGCGCTCCAGCTCTGCTTGTAGTGCCGCGAGCAGTGGGGAGCGCTTGGCCTGCGCATCAGGCGGCGCAGCGTATGTCGCTTCGACCGTCAGAAAGGTCAGGGTTGCGAGTAAAATCACCCCGCAGAAGATGACAACGAAGTGACTACGATTCGAATTGGTCAAGAGCCCTCACTTACAATTTGACGGCACCGCGAAACATTCAGTGTACGCCACCGAGTGCGGACGTACCAAGCCCCGGGCGCGTTATCGCCGTTCGGGTAACCCTTGTTGGACGGCTTTTTGCCTCGGTGCGTTGCATGTCTGGCGGGCCAGGTGCCGCCGCTGTGCCGAAAGACCACAGGCCGCGGCTAGTGCGATCCGCCTGGGCCCTGCAAGCGCAATTCTGCTTGATGCGTTAAATATCAGCAGGCCGCCGGATTGTTCTGGCAGCCGCCTTTTCCTACTACCCTGGTTCCCCCTGCACCACGCGTCAACCCCACACCCAAACCGACTCCGACAGCTCCGGCAACAATTCCAACCGTCCCCCAAACACCAAGGTGCGGCCCCACACCGGGCATGCCCGACGGGGCTCCAGGATCCGTGTCCTTGCTGGAAGCTACCAGCAGATCCAGGGTCGCCGGCTGCGGCGGCAGCGGCCCGGAGTTGTCCCCGCTGCGCACGCTGGTCATTTGCCCGGCCTTGACAAGCACGCAAACGCCGGACAGGTTGCACACTTTTACCAATCCCTCAAAAGCGATCACCGTCATCGTGTTGTTCCCATATTCCACAAAAAAATCAGTTCCCACCACGCCGGCGACGCCTGCCGGTGTGCGCACCTCGAATTTCCCGTCCGGCTTGGCGATCTTTTGCGCCTGCGTCCGGAGCTTCCCGTAGGTCAACTCCAGCTCGGTCTGCTGCGCTCCGAGGTCGTGTTTGACAACCTTCATGGACGATTCCGAGCCCACACTCAACACCGAACCGTCGTCCAGCGCGATGCGCGCGCGCGCATTCACCTGGGTACTTACCAGGTCCAGCCAATCGACGGAGGTCTTCGTCGACGCGGTGATGGTTTTCCCGCGGCGAGCGATACTCACGGCCGGAATCACGCGGGAGACTTCACCGGCGCGCTGTACCGCCGACTGGGGCGCGGCCCAAACCTCCGTGGGGATCGCCACTAGCAGCGAAAGCAGTAAGGCCAGCCCGAAAGCAAACCGCGACTTCATCTTCATCGAGGACTCTCCTGATTTTATGAACCTGTACGAGTAGTGACCCAAGGTTCGAAGAAAGTGGACGTTTTTCTCTCGCCAGGGATTGATCCCATTAGCAGCGGCCTTCACCAACCCATTGAAATCGGTACGGGGTTGACCATGCGAAAAGGTCTTGCCAAGCAAGGACGTCCAATCGTTTGCAACGAAAACGTTGGGACGCTAGTGAGCCTGTATCTATCGTAGTTACTGGAGCGCGCCTGGCCTGTCAACGGCAAACGCGGACCTCTTTGCCCACTCTCTACATGCTTTTGTGGGCACACGCCGCCGGCACCGTTCAACTGCAAAGATGAACGGCGCCACAGCCGTATCGTCCTGCTGTTCCCGCCTGCCCATCCGGTGTACGCCCTCGAATGTCCCTACCGCCAGCACGACGTACGGCGCGGCTGGCAGCGCCTGGCCGGAAAGGTCTTCCAATTCTTCCCTCCGTCGGTTGGAAATAATCGAGGAAATCGGCCATGGACTGGCATTCATGACCAAGCATCACGCCGCCGGCACGCAGCGATGCCCAGGGCAGCGTCACGCTCTGGAGCTCACCAGCCTGTTCGACTCTCAGTTTTTCGAGGGCCCGCAGTTCGAGCGGCGGCGCTGTCGTATTCCTTCGTCTGTCCCCAAGGGGAGCGTTATAGCGGGAGAATTCGGCGATTGGCAGGACTCTAACTGTGCGGCTGAGATACAGTGCGAAAATGGAGAGGGTTGTTTCCTGTACACCTCGTTGTGCGGTTCTGTTGCGGTGGGCAACGGGCAAGGCCACAATTCTACTATGCGTTCTCTTGTTGGCGTTTTGATCGGTGCCGCGCTTCTCTTTGTCGTGTATTACTTCTATTTGAAGAAAATGCCGACTACGGACGAAGGTACCGCTCCGACGCAGGCCATCAGCCTGACCGGCATTCGAAGCGACCTCCTGCAGATCGCCCAGGCGGAACGCGGCTACATGGCCACGAACGGCCATTGCGTCTCTCTCGACGAACTCATCTCCTCCAATTCTCTTTCCATGACGCGCACCGAGCGCGACGGTTATTCCTACACGCTGGAGTGCTCGGGCGGTGAATTCACCGCTGCGGCACGGCATCTGCCTGCGCCGGCCGGCTCCCCCATTCGCTATCCCAATCTCGCCATCGACAGCGCCATGCAAGTCCACGAAATCGAGTGATGCTTCAGCGAGGAATGGCTATTTCCCGCGAGTGGGGCGCTCCGGAGAGAGAGAGTTGCTCCTAATTCCGGGAACTTTTCCCACCTGCTCCGCGTACTTCCTGTTGAAAGCGGTTCCCCAATAAAACGCGCCTTGCCGGCGCCTCAAAGAAAGAAGGAGCACATCATGGGCGGAGAATTGATTGGATTAGTGGCCGTGATACTGGGGATGGGAGTCCCTCTCGGCGCGCTGTATACCTATTACCGGGTGCGCAAGCTGCGCAGCGAAGAGCGGCTCGCAGCGATTGCCCGCGGAGTCGACATTCCGATGGAGCCGGAATTGAATCAGGCGGCGCGCTCCCGCCGCGCGGGCATCCTGCTCGTCAGCGGCGCGCTCGGCTACATCGCTGCACTTGGCTTGATTGCGGGCATCCAAGCGGATCGTGACATCTGGACGGCTGCCGCGGTCGGCATCATTCCTCTTGCTGTCGGAATTGGATATTTTCTCGATTGGTCTTTCATCCGCCGCGAGGCGCACTCCTAGCGGCGAGGAATCCAGCCGGCGTTGAACAGAAAAACGCGGTTTCCCGCGAAGGCCGGTCCGGATTTCATTTGATTTCCAGTGGCGTAAATGTGTCTCCGTGCTTCACCGCCAGCCGGATCGGCCGCGGGGGGCCCTTTTCCGGCACCGTCACCTCGATCCACAATTCTTCACCCGGCTGGCGCCGGGACGGATCGATAGCGTGCTCCGGCAAAAAAAAAGCTACAGGCTCGGAGAGCGCCACGGCTAGGTCTCCGGTGCGCGTTCTCCACTTCGTCACGCGCAGGCCCGTTGGCTGTGTCGCGGGATATGCCACCAAATGCCCGCCCTCTGCGCGCAGATGGACGTCACGTTGGTCGCTCCAAGAATTGACCGGGCTGCCTTTTGGCGGTTCCACGCCGCCATAGACTTGATGCGCATCGACTCGCACTCGCACGCTTAAGTACCGGCCGCGAACCGGCAGATCGGGATCGTAGGCCACGGTCTCGGCCCAAACCCGCGGAAAGCGCACGCGATCGATCGCATATTTCGCTCCCAGGCTGGCCACGAGCGCCAACTGCAGCACCGCCAGGGTGATCCCCTTCCGCGACGGATTCATGGTGTTCCTCCCGCGACACGCGCGACCAGTTGTCGCCGCGCTCGCTCCAGGGCCCATCCACCGAACAAGAACAAGACGCCAAGCCCAATCAGGCTCGCCGAACGCCCCAGCTTATCCATAACGTCCGAGAAATAGAAAATGATCACCGTCAAAGCAAACCCCGCGACTCCCAGGTTGATGCGCTCGCTCCGCCGCTCTTGCAATCCCCAGCCCACCATGCCGAGCGCTCCGACTCCGGCCCAAAAGTAAGGCCCCAGCGAATTCCACGCAAATATCGACAGATGGGCATTGGTATCCCCATGCGTGACGCCGAATGTCCCAATCACCAACACCCAGACCGCCGCGATTGCGTTTGTCCATGCCGCAGTCTTACGCAGCACAAATGCCAGCGCCAGCGGTGCGCAGATCGCGATGGCCCAACCGATGAAGTGCAGCAGAGGCGAAATCCCCGGCCGATTCTGCCAGCCCCACCCCCAGGATTCGCGCCCTTCGACAAACGCCACCACGCTGAGTGGCAATACTGCTAGGGCGCCAATCCAGGCGAGCGCCCGCCGCGCCGCAGAATCTTCTCCGCTCGTTCTTGCGCATAGGTAGGCAATCGCGGTCAGCAGCAGGCCTTCGGTGAGCAAGCGGTTGCTCACGGCAAAACCCACGGTGCGCACTTCCCATTCCCCGGCCAGCCACGCGGGAACCAGCAGCGCCATCAGCGCTGCCTGCGTCCAATGCCGCAAAAGAAGCCAGGCCGCAAGCGCGCCGATGGTCCACATCAGAATCCCGCTCGGCCAGTGCTCCTGCAGATTGAAGACTTGGGCGGTAAGAAAAATTCCCGCACCAACGCAAATCGTTCCGATAGTGTAGAACGTCGTTGACAGCGCTGGAAACCGTTCCTCGGTCATAGCTCCGGCAATGGGAAACACCGCCACCAGGACAAGGACGAGGGTGAATCGCCAGGCCGGGGAGAGTTCGTCCCAATGGGCGGCCACAAACAGCAGCACGCCGGCGCAAAGCAGCAGTCCACCTAGCGCCACCGCCAGCAGGACAGGCCAGCGCAAGCGTTCGCTCGATCCTTGCGATTGTTCCAGCGTTCGAATACGCGCGGCCGTGGTGGCATCGACAACGCCGGCGGAAACCCAGCGCTCCAGCTGTTTATCCAGGGGATTAGCCATGTGGGGCCTCCTCGTCAGCTACTTCTCGCCGACACAGCGCCAAGGCGAAGCTTTTTCCACCGCCGGATATGGAAAGGATCGTGCTGCGTGCCACCCGGTCACGGCGTGCGTTTTTGATCCACCACGAGTACTCCGCCCTCGGCGTAACTGGTCGATGGAACATCGTGAAATGACACGTGAACATTCTCGCGTTTGGCCTTGCCATCTTCGATCAGCGCGGTCGTGACGCGTTCCGCGATTTTCCGCTTTTGCTCGCGTGTGCGTCCCTCCAACCAGGTAATTTGCACGTGCGGCATGTTCACTCCTCCTTAGAACGAGCGACTCCCAAAACCCTTGCATGCAAAAGCGCAGGCATTCTATCCGCCGCCGCGGTTCCCGCAAAGCCCGGCGCGTCCCTGTGCTAGAATTGCTTGTACATGCATCCCGCCATTCCTCACTTGATTGAGCTGCAACGCGTTGACCACCAAATCGCCATGCTGCGCGCGGAACTGGAAGGATTTCCAAAACGGATTCGCGAAGCGGAAGCTAAACTTGGAAACGCCCGTGCTGATGTCGCCTCCGCTAAAGAAGCCCACGTCCGCGTGGTGGCGGAACGCAAGAAGTTTGAGTTCGACGGGCAGCAGTGGAAAGATCGCGCGCGTAAATACCGCGATCAGAGCGGCGCCGTAAAAACCAACGAAGCCTTCAAAGCATTGCAGCACGAAATCGCCAACGCCGAAGCTGAAGTTGCCAAGGCCGATGACCGCCAGCTCGAAGTGATGATGGCCGGGGAAGAAGTAGAACGCCGCGTGAAGATCGTGGAATCGCGGCTGAAAGAAGCCGAGCACGCCGTCGCTGCGGAACGAAAAGAAATTCAGGCGCAAGGGGCGGAGAAGAAGAAAAGGCTGGACGCCGTCACCGCCGAGCGTGAAAAAATCATAGCTCCGGTGCCGGGAGACTTACGCGACCTCTACGCGCGCATTGCCAAGCGCCACAACGGCACCGCCATGGCCGAAGCCCGCGACGGGCAGTGCCGCGGTTGCGGCATGCGCGTCCTGCCGCATATTCTTCAGGAGTTGCGCACGGAAACCAACGAAGAGGTTTACCGCTGTGAGAGTTGCGGCCTGATCCTGTACACTCTCGAACCAATTCCGATCGCGAATCCGGCCGTTGGTTCCGCCAATACATCCTCCACCGCCTCGACAAATTCCTGATGCCGCGCCGCCCGCCAACTCCCCGTGGAAAAGGCCTCTTTGGCGATGCTCCCGCGGAGCCCAAGCCGGCTGCTGCGGCGCATCGCGCAAACATTGACGGCGGCTCTCGCGGCAATCCTGGGCCGGCTGCTTACGGCGTAGTCATTCGCGATGGTCGCGGCGAAATCGTCGCCAAGCTGAAGAAATACATCGGCCGCATGACCAACAACGTCGCCGAGTATTATGGCCTGATTGCGGCGATGGACTACGCACAATCGCACAGTATTCGGGTACTGCACATCGAGAGCGATTCCGAACTCTTGGTGAAGCAGATGCGCGGACAGTACAAAGTGAAGAGCGAGGACCTGCGTCCACTTTTCGAGCGCGCCAAGAAAATGTCACAAGCGTTCGATTCCTTTCGGATCGAGCACGTCTATCGCGAGCAGAACCGCGAAGCCGACGCTCTGGCCAACGAAGCGCTGGATGAAACTGAGGGTCGTGCGCCAAGCCCGCCCCCGGCAAAGAAAACCGAACCGAGCGACTCCAAACTCGAACCTCGGCGGATCCAGGCCCGTTTTCGCGGCGGAGTGCTCTATCTGCTAGAAGATGTCGAATTGCCTGACGGCATGGTCGTCGATGTTTCGATCCACGTGCGTCCCAAGCCCTAGGGCTTCGCTTTCTGCTGTCGATGAACTTGCCGCGGGACTACTTCAGCGCATAACTGCGATAAAGTGTGTCGCGCTGGGCGGGGATGAAGCCGGCGTCGGAGATGATGCGGCGGAGTTCGCCTTCGTTGGTTCTGTTTTTCACTCCGGCGGCAAAGACAACGTTTTCTTCAATAAGAATGCTGCCGACATCGTCGGCGCCGAATTGCAAACCGATCTGGCAGACTTTGATTCCGGGGGTGAGCCAGCTTGACTGGATGTGATCGATGTTGTCGAGATACAGGCGGCTGACCGCCAGCGTTTTCAGATAATCGACCGCCGTGGCTTCCTGGACTTTTTTCCCAAGCGCCGTATTTTCCGTGGCAAACATCCACGGAATGAAGGCTGTGAAGCCGCCGGTATCTTCTTGAATCCGCCGCAGCCTTTCGAGATGGTTGACGCGATGGCGCAACTCTTCGCCGCACCCAAACATCATCGTGGCGGTGGTACGTAGTCCCAGCGAATGGGCCACGCGGTGCATTTCTTCCCAGTCGTCACTAGTACACTTTAAGCGGGCAATCTTCGCGCGTACTTCATCGTCGAGAATTTCCGCGCCGCCGCCCGGGATGGATTGCAGTCCCGCGTCCATGAGCCGCTGAATCGTCTCGCGGATGCTGATTTCAGAGACTTCCGCGATGCACAGAATCTCGGGCGCCGAGAAGCAGTGCAAATGCACTTGCGGATAGCGCGCCTTCAGGGAGCGCAGTAGATTTTCGTAATAGCCGATCTGCAAGTCCGGGTGCAACCCGCCCTGGAGCAAAATTCCGGTGCCCCCAAGCTCGAGCATTTCGTCGATTTTCTTGTAGATCTCCTCGAACGAAAGGAGGTAGCCGTCTCTTGCGCCGAGCGGCCGGTAGAACGCGCAGAAGGAACAATACTCGGTGCAGAAATTCGTGTAGTTGATATTGCGGTCGATCTGGTAGGTGACCACGCGGGGATCGTTTTTCTTCAGGCGCAGCTGGTGCGCGGCCATGCCAAGACCCACAAGGTCATCGCATTCCAGCATGTCCAGAGCTTGTTGTTTCGTCAGTCCCAAGATGTTTGCTCAGCGATCCTCTCGTGCCATTGTAACCACAGCCTCAGGCAACCTCGAAAGAGCAACCGAGAAGGGCGGCACCCGCCGCGGCGCGTGCCCCTACAACTTCACGGCCTCCATTTTCGTGGCCGCCCATTCGAGCGGTTTCACTTGCGGGATCAGGCCAAGCTTTTCGGCGTAATCGAAGTACAACTCCAGCCCGCGACGATTTTCCGCGTCCAGTGAGAAATCAATATTGTGCCGGAGGTACGATTCGACCGCCCGCTCCGGCAATTCCAGGTCGCGCGCCGCTGCGAAGCTGATTTCCGGGAGGCGCGACAAACCGAAATCCCGGGAGATGAGGAAATCGGCGGCCACTTCGGGAGTGGCCAGGTCTCGCCTGGCGGCCCAAACCGCCAGGACGGCAGGCCATCCGGTCAGACTTCGCCATTCGCCGACCACGTCATAGACGTAGAGAAATTCCGGGCCGGTAATCCCGAGCGTTGCCGCCTGGCACACCGTTTGTCCTGGGGCGCCGGGCCAACTATCTTTTTCGATCCCCACGGCAATTCGCAAAGCTGGATCACCAATCAAGAGCGCCGCGTCTGCTTGCGCCAGCATGGCGTCCAGGTCCGGCGAGGCCTCAAAGAACGCCGGTGCGGTCTTCCACTTTTCCGCGCACAGGATGCGCGTAAGCGTTTGAGTGCTGCGCGAACTGCCATCCAGCGCAAAGCTGTTTACCTGTTCGATGGGTTTCTTCGCAATGATCAGCAGGCTTCGCACCTGCTTCTTCGACGCAATGGCCATGTCCGGCAGGACCACCAAATCATCGATGCGCTGGTATTCGATGGCCGGGATAATCGCGACGTCCGC
>Ga0137398_10001256_pt1 | contig 10185 bp, 7 predicted proteins | sample czorhiz216metaG_FD_106659 | JGI IMG/M metagenome (GOLD analysis project Ga0137398, IMG submission 106659) | Vadose zone soil microbial communities from Angelo Coast Range Reserve, California, USA - czorhiz2.16 metaG | ecosystem: Environmental > Terrestrial > Soil > Vadose zone | place: USA...
GGTCCCGCTTCGTCCGCGCGCCCGCCGGTCACCATACGTCCCTGATAGCAAGTACCATCCGGCGTGACGAACGCGTACTGCGGATTATCGCGCGCCAGTGTTTCCGCTGCCGCCGCATTGTCCGTCAAATACGCCGCCTTCAACCGCGGCAAGAACTGCTTCGCCGCCGCTCCGAGCGGATCACGGAATCCGACGAGTTTGTCCAATCGTGAAATCACGCCGTCTTCCGCGCGGAAATGCACAATGGGTTCGTATTCGCTCAGCTTCAAATTGCGCAGCGAATCCACAAAAAATGTCGCGCGCCCGCCCACTTCATCGCGCAACAACGAAACCCCCGCGCGCGCGTGATCGAAGGTCTCCACCACCACATACTCCAGCTCGTCGCGCAGATATTGCTCGATGGCCGCTTCGTGCTGCTCCTCCACCTCCGCATAATCCGCCAGCACGCCAACCGCGTGAAAATCTCGTCCCGCGCCACTCTCATTCGCCGCAAACAACTTCTGTACCGCGTCCGCCGTGTACGACCGGTCATTCAGAACCTGTGTCAGCGTAGCGTGCCGGGCGCGAACTCCTACAACCGAGTCCCGCAACGCGTCCGCTTCCGCACTCAAACGCTCGCGCTCCTGCCGCAGAGTCCCAATGGAGGCCTGGAGCTCCGCGGACTTCACCGCCAGCGCGCTCAATTGCGCGTTCGCCGACTCCCATTCCATCGCCGCGCGTTCCGCGTCGTCGCGAACTTTGATCGACACTTCGAGCAGTTCGGCTTCCGTGGTTTCCAACTTGCGGAGCGCCGCGTCCTGATGCACCAGCGCCTCTTCCGCTTGCTTCTGTTCGCCGTGCAATCGCAGCAGACTCTCTCCGGCTTCTGAAGCCGAAGCCCGCAGCGCCTCGATCCGCAGCTCCGCGTCGCGAACCTGGGATGCCCGCGATTCCGCCCGCGTCGCCAACTCTTCTACCCGCTCCGTGAGCACGCCCGCTTCATCGCGAAGCACCATCATTGACTGCCGTTGCGCCACATTCCGCGCTTCGCATTCGCTGGCCTGCGCCGCCGCTTGCGCGATCTCTCCGGCAATCTGTCCGTGGCGCCCCGCAAGCTCGTCCGCGCGCTGCCGGTTGAAGGCAATGCGGTTCTCGCTGCGATCCACTTCGAGAGCCGTCAAGTTCAGATGATTCTGGTTTTGCCGCAGCTCCGCATCAAGCGTATAAATCCGCTGATTCAGCAAATCCTGTTCGCTCTCCTGCTCCTGAATTTCCCGCGCGTGCTGCATTTCCGCCGCCGTCAATTCCTGGAGCCGTTTTCCAATGCGCTCCGCTTCCGCATCCAGCTCGCGTGCTTTCCCGGCCAGCATCTGCCGCACAATTCCGCGTATCTGGTCGCGAATTTCCGAGTACCGCCGCGCCTTCGCCGCCTGCCGCTTCAACGAGCCCAGCTGCTTCTCCACTTCGACGACAATATCGTTAACGCGCGACAAATTTACCTTCGACGATTCCAGTTTCGCTTCCGCCAGGCGTTTCTTGGTCTTGAATTTCGTGACGCCGGCGGCTTCTTCAATGATCGCGCGCCGCTCCATCGGTTTCGTCGACAATATCAATCCAATGCGTCCCTGCTCGATGATGGCGTACGAATCCGGCCCGAGTCCCACACCCATGAACATTTCTTGAATATCGCGCAAGCGCGCCACACGCCCGTTGATCAAATATTCGCTCTGTCCCGAGCGATACAGCCTACGGCTAACCACCACTTCGCCCGGCTTCATCGCCAACACTGGCTTGTCCGCCGCCTTCTTCCGCCGCTTCCCCTTAGCAAACTCCGCTCCAGTAGCCGCTTCTTCTTCCGACGCCGTGTTCTCGAGTACCGGCCCAGCAAGCTCGGCCCCATCTTGGTTAGAAGCATCAATCCGCATCTCCCCGCCGGTCTCGACGCCCGAACCGTCCGCCCTCGCTTGGGGCAAACTCATCTCCGTGTGCGCGGTGCTCCCTAACTCTGTGAGCGCTGTGTTAGGTCCCGAATTTTCTTCGGCGCTCTCTAAAACAAAGCGCGCGGCCTCGGCCAGCTCCGGGTCCTCCATCGTGATCGTCACTTCCGCTAATCCCATGGGCGGGCGCTTCGTTGTTCCATTGAAAATACAATCGGCCATGCGCTCCGCGCGCAGCGTTTTGTGGCTCTGTTCGCCCAGTACCCACGAAATCGCATCCACCACGTTGGACTTACCGCATCCATTCGGCCCCACGATGCAGGTTGTCCCGGTTCCGCTGAACGTCACCACCGTCCGCTCGCAGAACGACTTAAAGCCTAGGATTTCCACTTTTCGCAGCTTCAGCAAGATGTCCCCTTTAGTCTCTCATTTGCGCGGACCCGAGATTTGATGCCACTTCCTGCGACCTGACCCGGTAAGGACGCAATACTGCCGCGTCCCAAACGCTACGAAATGTTTCGCACATAGAGAAACGGATGCTTTTGTCTTCGGGGGAAGGGATTACCGTCGTCGAAAATCCGACCGTTGCGCGGTCGCCCGACAAAACGTGTGGCAGGTTCTCGATCAGAGCCCAGCCGCCTGGCGCGTGAATGGCGGTACGGGAAAGCACGGTAACACGAACCTCTGACGGTGTAAAGCACCTCGCAACCCGTTGTGGCTATCAAATGAACAGCCACAATCAAAATCCGCTTGGCTCCCCGTATCGAACAACCGCGGCCTACGCCGCCGTTGTTGCACGTTTACGCCAATAGCGCGCCAGTCCTAAAAACGACAAGTTCAGCCCCGCGGTGAGCGCGTGGTGTTCCGCTTCGGCATTGCCGAGGCGCTCCTGCATTTCGCGGTGCGATTTTGCCACAAAGGCTTCTTGTGCCGCCGCGGCATCTGGCGCCGCGCGCAGACAGTCTCTAGCGACTTCCGCCCAATGGTGCAGGCGTTCGCGAAACTCCGCGAGGTGCGGCGCGGGAGTATCCGAGTAGCCAAAATGCGTGAGAAACAACCGCACCGGACGCCGCGCGAGGATGGTGTCCATGGACTTATCCCAAATACTCAAATCAACGTCGGGCGGCGGTGTGGCGGGCAAAATGTACGGCGCATTGTCGATGCGAATGCCCGTGGTGTCTCCCACAAAGGCCACTCCATCCGCATCATCGAAGTAGCTCACGTGATGGGACGCGTGCCCGGGGGTGTACACCACATCGAGGTTGCTTGCGCCGACCGACAGCGTTTCACCTCCTTGCAGGATTTGCAGATTCTCTGCGGGCACGGGAAGCGTCTCGCCGAAAAGTTCGTGCAACGTGTCGGGCCACAGGCGCGCGGCGCTGGCCAGCAGCTTGGAAGGATCCTTCATGTGCGGCGCGCCCAATTCATGGACATGTACGGACAGGCGGGGATTTTCGCGCACCAGCGATCCGGTGGCGCCGCCATGGTCCAGATGAATATGCGTCAGCAGTATGGCGTCGAGATCGGTGACTCGGATGCCGCGCGAGTTCAGTTGCTGCCGCAGTGTGGCGAGCGTTGAGCCCGGCCCGGGATCGACAATCGCGCGGTGCCCATTCGATTCCAGTAGCGCGGCAGCGATTGACCGCGGCCGTCCCATCCAGTTGACGTCCAGTGTAGTGATGTTCATGGCTGCAGCAGAGTATATCTCGCCCACGGGGACAGAGGGAGCGGGAGCGCATGGCAGCGGCCCTGTGGCAAACGTGCCCTAACTACCCGCAAGCGCAACCCCTTTAGATCCCCTACCAGCCGAGAAAGGCGGCACACCCGCACCCGCTCCGACCAGGACCATACCTCAAGGAGTGTATTGCTACCCTGGGAAGCCACTGCTAGGTTCGGATGGCCCCGGCAGATGGCGCTAAACCGGCCGGCCAAGCCAGTCTTCCTGGGAGAAACTCCTTGAGATGGTCTTCCGGCGGTGAGAGCGGGGATATTGAGGACCGTCGCGACGAGAGCGGCGGGGGCGGCGGGTTCCGGTTTGGCGGTATGCACATCGGCATCGGCGGGGCGATTATCCTGCTGATCCTCAGTTTTGTCTTTAAAACCAACCTTTTCACGGTGCTTAATGGTGGCACGGGGGAGCCCGGCACGGCGGCGGTGCGGCAGCCGGATGCGGCGCGCGACGCGGCCGAGAAACCGCTGGTGGAGTTCGTGTCCTTTGCCCTGGATGACACGCAGAAAACGTGGACGCAGATTCTGCCGGAGCAAACCGGGAAGAGCTACCGGCACACGAAACTGGTGCTGTTCCGCGACGATACACAATCCGGATGCGGCGGAGACGATCGGCCACCGGGCCTTTCTATTGTCCCGAAGATGAAAAGGTGTACATCGATCTGGGCTTTTTCGATGAGCTCAGTCGCCGGTTCGGGGCGCCGGGCCAGTTTGCGCAGGCTTACGTTTTAGCGCACGAACTGGGACATCACGTGCAGAAACTGCTGGGCATCGAAGGCAAAGTGCGTCAGATGCAGGAAAGCGACGCGCGCGAAGCGAACCCCTCTCGGTGAGGTTGGAACTGCAAGCGGACTGCTTCGCGGGCGTGTGGGCGCACTCCACACAACAGCGCGGACTGCTGGAGAAGGGAGACGTGGAGTCGGCGCTCGGCGCGGCGTCGGCGGTGGGCGATGACCGCCTGCAAAAAATGTCCACCGGGCATGTGAGCCCAGAGTCGTTCACGCATGGGTCGTCGCGGCAACGGATGCAATGGTTCAACACGGGGCTTGGGAGCGGCAGCGTGGCGGCGTGCAATGCCTTTGGGCGGCCACAGTAGCGCCGTCTCGACGATTAGAGACGCGCTTTCCACTCGACAATCCTTGCGTCTATTAAGCGTGCCACTTTTGATTTTTCGTGGGCCGCTAAAGAATACGCCCCTTCGCGAGTTCCGAGATGCCACTTGACGTATTTGTCCGCTTTGAGCCGGTTCCTGGCAAAGAACAGCAACTACACGAAGAGTTGATGCTGATTCTCGATCCCACACGGGCGGAGCTGGGATGCGTGCGCATTCATCTTTACAAGTCGGCGCGCGGTCCGTGCATATTCTTTATTCACTCCGAGTGGGTGGACCAGGCTGCCTTCGACGCTCATGCGCAGTACCCGCACATGAAGCGCTTCCTGGGCCTGGTGGGCGAACTCACAACCCATGCGGTACAAGCGGTGCGCACCCAACAGATCGGCTAGAGTTCAGAAGGTCGTGAAGCGATAGTGATCTGCGGCGCTCGAAGATTGAGAAGACTTCCTGTCAGTTCAGGAAGGGGGCTGGCCTAGGAGGTCGGCTAGGAGTTGGTGCATGCGGGTTACGGCGTCGAAGAGCTGGTCGACGCCGGGGGTGTCGCGGTTTACTTCCTGTGAGGAGAGATCTTTGACGATGGCGTTGCCGAGCTGTGCGGCGCGGCGGATGCGTTCGCTGGTGAGCAAGGGGATAACAGTTTGGGGATCGTGGTGCTGAATTTGGCGTTCTTGCCACTCCTGCACGGCCCAGGCGGTCTTGCGCACGTGGTCGACGGCATCGCGAAAATCCATGAGGATGCGCTGGTCGATCCCGCCGGTGCGAATGTCGTGCTCGAGGCGGAACAGTTCGGCACTGGTTTTCTTCAACTGAAAATTGACACCCCAAAAGGTCTCGCTGGGAATGAGCAGCTCAACGGCTACGCCGAGAATCACGCCTTCCTTGCGGCGGATGCCCACGACGCGGGCACGATATGTTTCGCTCGAGAGCAGATTGGTCAGCTCCAACTGGCTGCCAACGCTGGGAAACGATTTCATGCTGAGAAGGCCGCCTTGGGCATTAACTTCGCGGGCTTGCGCGGTTTCCATCTGAGTCTTTCCGCTGGCGTCTTGCCACTTGGCTTGAACGGGAACTACGACCGGAAAGCGGCTGCCGCGGCGCTGCTCGGTTTTCGGGCGAAGGGGGTTGAAAACGACGTCTTCCATGGGAATTGAGTGCAGAGTAGCGCTCGTTTCCCATTTTGGTACAGCGCAAAGTGACGTGGACTTGTTCAGTTTAGTACGGCTTCAGAAAGTGCGAGTTCGGACGGAAAGGCGGCGTAGGGAGGAAAGAAGACGAGGAAGCTGAGGGGGGAACCCCTCGGCTTCCTCGCGGAGCCGGAAGGTACGTCAAACTATTCAACCACGATGACCAGGATGCGCACCTCAGGGTGGCGCAGGTCGTACAAATAGTAGTCGTCGCCGATGGACTCGATGTAGAAGTCGTCGCCGTAAGACCAGTCGCTAGGCCACGCTTCAACGTACTCAAAATAGTAGCCACCGTACTGAAAGCGCTGGCCGCCGCCTTCGCCTCTGCCGCCGGATTGGCGCTGTAGGTGGAAGGTGTGCTCGCGACCGAAGGAGGAGCGGAAACGGTCCTCGGCAATGCGCTGGCCGCGGCCATGGCCGCCGGAATTGCGGGCGGATTGCCGATCGCGATCTTGCTGAACGCGGTTGGGATCCTGGCGCTGCGGTTCACCCGAGCGCTGATCACGGTCTTCGCGGGAGGAACGATCGCGATCCGGCTGCTGTGCGCGGTCGCGGTCCTGGCGTTCGCGATCTTGCTGCTGGGCACGATCACGATCCTGTGAGCGGTCGCGATCTTTCGCTTTCTCATCTTGCTGTTTTTTATCATCCTGCCGCTTGCGGTCGTCTTGCTGCCGCTTATCATCTTGCTGCTTCTTTTCGTCCTGGCGTTCCTGCGGCGGCGGATTGTCACGTTTGTCTTTCTCGTTGTCCTGGCGGGGCAGGGCGAGAGAAGAAACGCTGACAAATAAAGACAGGGCCGCGGCGGTAATGATCAACTTCACGATGGACCTCCGATTTAGATTACAGTTTGTGGTTCAGCGGGGCTGGGCGACGCGGCAGGGTGTAGATAAGATGCGCGAGGAAGGCACAAAGGCGCGGAACGAGTCGGGCCAGCGGACGAGCAAGTGGCGCTTGTGGAGGTTTGCGGGATGCGCTATAAGCTTAGCTAAGGGGCTTCCCTACCCTTCATTTCCAATTCCAAGAAGCCCCTGCGTTCGCGGTTTTCCGGCGTTGCGCGACAAAAGCGTCCGATGGCCTTCTGGCAAACGTGCCGGCGCCGGTAAGTGAACGCGCCCGTTTTAAGGTGAAAGGGAGGGAAAAATGTTTGAAGCAGCGCAAGAGCAGAAGCAAGCAAGTTCAAACAAGATGGTAGTGGGAATTTTTGTGGTGATCGCGGCGGTGGCCGTGGGCGGAGTGCTGTACACGATGTCGAAAAATTCGGGGCAGGGTTCCGCGCCGAAGACCGCGACGGCGGCAACGGCGGTGCCCGCGGGCAAGGCGGACGCGGAACACGATCTGAGAATTTTAAGCTCGCGCATGGAGAAGGACCGCTTGGGAACCACAGCGGTGTGGCTGGTGGATATCGACAACAAGTCGAAGACCTACACGTACAGCAGCATTCAGTACGAAACTACCTATGTGGGTCCAAACAATGCGGCCTTGGTGGTGAACAAGGGAACCATTCCAGTGCAATTGGGACCCGGCGATGAAAGAAAGGCGCAGATCCGCGACGTGCTGTATCCAGATGGCACGGCTTGGTACAAGTTCCGGATTATTGGAGCCACGCCCACGGTGCAGTAGAGGCTGGCACCGGCGAAGGCCAGCACTAGCTGGTTCTTCTGCCGCTTGTCGCTCATCGAGTCCTGTGTCCTACTTGTCGTTCCCTTACTGTTTGGGCCTTTATCGCCTTCGCGACTAATACGCCCGCTGCTGACTTCTGCCGCACGATCAGAGTGAACTGTTTCCCTCTCAGTCACGATTCCGTGACATGCAGCAGATCTCCGGAGGTAAGTTCGACCACCTTCGACGCACGACCGCCGGATTTGCCACCAGTGCCTTTGATGGATGTGGGCTTCGCGATCGGTTGCTCGCCTGCCCGGCACCGTAGGCCTCAAATCCAGTTCTTGTTCATCGGCTCGCGTGTTTGCTCCTCCGCGCTTCCTCGAGGTCCCATCTCACGATGTCACCCTTGCGCTTCATTAACCCTTCTCCTCCATCAGGACGAGTAGAGGACTTTCACCTCCAAGTTGTCGAACATGCTCAGCGCACCACAGAGAGCGGGCCGCGCGTGGGACAGCGCGACCCGTGGTTATTTGGGAACACAATCGTTGTTAAGGAGTAGTAGCGCAGGCGTGAAACCTGTTCGAGTATTCGGGCTGAATGGCGTAAGGCTTTCCGTACACGGCGAAGGGGGCGTAGTTGCCGAAGGGCGTCTCGCAGAGATCGCCGATTTCCGCTCCATTATCGATCAACGAATTTTGCGCGAGCCACGCGTCGCCATCGGGATCGGTGATGGTCTCAATCAACTCGTGAGAGAGAGTGCTGGACGTAGAGTCGACGAGCGGACCATTGGGACTGGGCTGCGCGACCGAGCAACCGGGCACATTCTGATAGGGCTCGATGGAAAATAGTACGTGGCCGATGCCGGTGAAGTCCACGCTGCCGTGATAAGCGCAAAAGAGAAAGGTGGAAGGGTTGTTCGGCGAATAGCAAACCTTTGTTGAAAGACAGACGTCCACGCCCCTGGGGAGAAAGACGTGGTAGACGTGGTCGTAGCCGGAGCCGTGAGTGCGTGCGGCGGCGTGGACGATTTGCAGGATGTTGCTTTGCGACAGCGTGCCGGGCAAGGACTCTTTAATGGAGGTGGAGGCGCCCACGGTGTAGCGATTGTTGGCTGTGGTGTGGGTGTATTCGTCGGTGATGTGAACGAAGCGGCTTAAAGCAAGATGCGCGAGGAAGACGGATGGAGTTCCCCAGCAACTAGCTGCGCAATTTACGTAAACATTGTTGGATTGCGCGGAGGCCAGGACCTGGCCGTGAGCAGGATTGCTGAGATCGGCGGGATAGAATCCCGGAGCAGGCACGCCGGGAACGGAGAGCACGGTGGAGGCTGCAGAGTCTGAATCGCCATGGGCGTTTGCGTGCGTCTGACGATTCTCGTCATTTTCAGCAAGCGCGAAGCGGTGGGCAGCGACGGAACGCTGCGGATGAAGATGAACGTGACGGGTAGTCACATCGTCCGCGGCAATTTGATCGACAGCGGAGAGTTGCACGGACACGACGGATTCTTCCGGCGCCCAGGCGTTACTTTGTGCGGCAACGTTGGCAAACTTCAGGAATCCGGCGAGCACGGCGCAACACACAAGCGCAAACGCAGTTCGAGCTATTTGGCACAAATTCATTCTAATCACCCCTTGTTTGTACTTGACTACGGAAATTCCCGGCTGGAGGTACCGCGAGGCTGGAGTATTTAGTGTATGAGCGTGGGAAGGGATGTCAACCGAAACCGACAAGGATTTTGTCGTTTCGTTAGGCATCCGACTCCGAGGGGCGTGTTTTTCGGGAAACGGTGTACCATGGCGGCGCGGAAGCGGCTCCGGTGGTGGGGCCGGCAGAGCGGCCAGAGCGGCCTCTGGGTGGTAGCAAGTTGCGAAGATTTACAGTAAGATTTGGGGAATGGCCTGGGAGCCCCGCTCCAGGTCAGATGGTGGTTCCGCGAAGTGAAACCAGCCCGCTTCTGCCCGGCCCCAAGTAGTCATACACTATACCCACGGGAACCAGCTCAAATTCGAATGGAGGATTACCCTATGAAGCGGGTCATCGAAATAACGATCATGACCGGTGTGTTGTTGCTGTTGGGAGGCTGCGCGACAAAGAAGTACGTAGCGAAGCAGACCGACCCCATCACCGCCAAGGTCAACGAGGTGGAAAAGCAAGCGCAGAACACCCAGAAACAACTGGAGGGCGACGAACCGAAGATCAGCGCAGCGGCAGAAAAGGCGGATTCCGCTGATGCGCGGGCCGGCGATGCGCTGGGCCGAGCGGATGCGGCGTCGAAGAAGACCGACCAAGTGAAGAGCGAGTTGACCACGCAGTTTCACGGCGAATTGAACGAACGCATCGCGAACCTGGACGATTACAAACCGGCGGGCGACGTGGTCGTATTGTTCAAGTTTAATTCGGCGAAGCTGACCGATGATGCCAAGCAGCAACTCGATCAACTGGGCAGCGCGAAAATGGGAAGCATGAAGCGTTATTTCGTGGCCATCCAAGGCTTTACGGACAAGACGGGGACTCCCGAATACAACCTGGATTTGAGCCGGCGGCGCGCGGAGGCGGTGCAGAACTATTTGGTGTCGCAGCACAGCGTCCCGGTGTACCGCATCCAGATCGTGGGCTTGGGCAAAGACAAGCCGGTGAACGA
>Ga0137398_10001260_pt1 | contig 10171 bp, 9 predicted proteins | sample czorhiz216metaG_FD_106659 | JGI IMG/M metagenome (GOLD analysis project Ga0137398, IMG submission 106659) | Vadose zone soil microbial communities from Angelo Coast Range Reserve, California, USA - czorhiz2.16 metaG | ecosystem: Environmental > Terrestrial > Soil > Vadose zone | place: USA...
GGGAAATCTCCTTCTCCCCAAGCTTGGCGCCATCCTCGAATTAGCGCGGGAAGCAGTGTTCGGTACTGATAGGCGCGCCAGGTATTTCCTTCTCCCTGATACCAAATCGCGCCGCGTATCCGAAAGTTCTTCAGCGGAGTAATCATTCCTTCGTACAAGCCTGAGGGAGGCCGATCAGGATCGCCGGCTGGGGTCATGCTGACGATTCGAATGCCAGAAAGACTTTCTGGCGTAAACGGCCTTGCTACGCCCCAGCCTTCCTGCTTCAAATCCTTGAACGATACTGTGATCTGTTTCCATTCGCCGGCTACACGAACGGAATCGATAGAATAATTATCCCAATCGCTGATCGAGGGTTGCAGCAGCTGCACTTGCAACATCCCATTGCCTCGAACCCAAAACCGAATTCCCGAGTATGCGCGTAGGTCCGCCGGCGAGCCGTCCGCGTGAAAACTGCCCAGCAGTTCCGAAGTGCTCGTGCCATCAAGTGTTCCCGCCACTCGCGCAGCGTAAGCCGAACCACTTCGACCAGGCGAAATCAGTTCGAGCGCACTGTTGGGCGCATCCGCCCAAACGTAGGACCACGAACCGCCCGTTGCGGTTCGCGGAGTCCCATCGTCAAAGTTGCTTAGTGGGATGGACGGATTAGAACTAGGATTTTCGGACAGCAGTTCGAAGTCGTCAAACTCCAGGGAGAATTCCGCAGGATGCGCAGCGAACGATTTAACGTCGGCTGGCAAAGCTTCCCACCGCTGAACAATTGGGGCAAGAATTGACTCGCGACGTAGTTCATCTGGAGCAGTCCATTCCTCCGCCGCTGTGCCCGGCCAAGCGCTCAGAACCATACCGATCGGAACATTAAGAGCGCTGTACAAATCACGCGCAAAAAAATACGCCACCGCAGAAAAACGCTTTGCCGTATCCGGCGAACAAAGTTCCCAACTGGCTGGCGGCGTGTCGTCTTGCGGCGTGAGCGAAATTCTCTTGGGTACGGTGAAAAACCGTATCAAAGGATTTACCGCTTTCGGAATTTCGCTTTCCGCGTTGGCCGCTCCACTTAGTGCGTAGGCCATGTTGGACTGTCCTGAGGCCACCCAGATTTCGCCAAACATCACATCTTTGATTACGACAGTTTTCTTTCCGCGAACAGTTAAAGTAAACGGGCCGCCGGCTTGCATGGGACGAAGCGCTACTTTCCATCGGCGATCTTCTCCGGCAACTGTCTCGGCAGCCTGCCCGGCGAGCGTTACCGTAATTTTTTCGCCTGAATCCGCCCAGCCCCAAATCGGTACAGCCACCTCTCTTTGCAAAACCATATGCTCGCTGAACAGGCGTGGAAGAACGGGATCGGCGCGCAGCGATGTTGCATACAACGCTAAAAGACTCAGCCGGCACATTGCAGTCGACTTCCTGAAGCACCATCTGCGCTTCGATTCGCCAAGCGGTTTCTTTGTTTTCAAACTTGTGTGAGGCATCCCTGTATCCAGTTCACGTAACGATTAGATTTGCTCAGCTAACGGCGCGCATTTTTTCCGCGCAACAGCGTACACGAATCACGGTCCGAAACCCGGCACAGCTGTGAGCCAGATTCCGACGGTTTCGAACTCTGATGACGAAATGCAGATTTATTGTTTTCAGATTCCATTTGAAAATAGATCGGCTCACCCAGCGCGCGTCGAACCGCCAGCCCAATTTCTCCTGGGACCGCAAAATCCTGCCACTCTCTCGCGACTGATCCGTCGGGAGCAATAAGGCGCGTCCTTGGGTGTATAGGAGCATCGTTCGCTGCCGAGTGTAATACGTCAAAACCGCTTGTCGCATAATCACGGACCACATTTTCCACGGATTCCTTGCCGAGCGGACCCTTCAAATCCAGTCTCACGCTGGTGCTCAACCCGCTAGGACGAAATTGCCTAGATAAATTCTTTAAGATCACAATCTGTCCGGCTGAAGCCGCATCAAGTAGTCCATCCGATCCGATGCTGGCTGGGAGTTCGGAAACGACGGTCCAGGTCGCAGCCGCGGAGCCGCGCGCGGTACGACGATTCGCTCTGGACAAGGCGCTGCCCGAATGTTCCTTCGGCTGTGATCGCACCTCACCGAGATAAGGAGGCGCGGACATATCAGCTTTCGAGCTACTTCCTTGCTCCTAGCCCGTGGCGGCACGATATTCGTCAAACATATCGTAAGCATGGTTATCGAACGTCCACGTTGCATTGCTGGCTTCGCACGCGGTGTATCGGTTTCGCTGAAAGAGGAAATTTTTGTTGCTGTCGATAACCGAGACGGAACCGGAGTAAATATTCGCTCCCTCCATCTGCTTGTTACGCCGTTTCGTATGCTGATGACGTCGTGACCGTAAATTCTGATTTGACAATCGAATCAGCGAGTGCCGCCGTCGGGTAGTGATCTTGAATCAGCCAAAACAAAGCACAAGCACTTACAAGCGAAAGAAATTCTATTTTCATGTCCTCTTCAACCGGCCGCTCGCAGATTCGCTCCAGGAGTAATCGTAACTCGCTGCTGAAATGATTTTGCCGAAAGTTGCTGGTCTAACCATTCGGCGGAAGCGCAGCGATTGTCAACATCTTACAAGGTGCACGTGAAACGACAAAAAGTCATCCGCTTGGACGAGCAAACCAGTCAGAGGTACATTGACGACATCTCTCGGAACTCCGTCAGCGATGTCTGCCAAATCATCTTGGCAGTAATAAAATGACGCGTATGTACTTGCGAAATTCAGCCTGTCGGATCGGCAAGACTTGAAACGAAGGCGATCAAGTTGGGCAGAGATCGGCGTGGAACCCGATGTGAAGGTTAGAGCCGCGGATGCGCTCGAGACAGCGGAGAAGTTAGCCGAGAGCAAGCTGCAGAGGAAGTAAGGGTCTGGAAACGTGCTGGATAACGGGCTAGTCTGAAGTAACGCGATTAGGTAAGAGTCGCCAACAATCCGTAATCTCGCCTTCTTCGACCCACCCGCGCGTTTACCGACCGAGAACATTTCCGTGCTATTCTCACGCGCTTAAGAGCAAGCGGCACGCCCTTTATCGAGGTGCTCGGCTGCATCAAAGTGACGTTGCCCGCTTTCTGTGAAAGGAAAACGCAGATGACGAAACCTCAGACGAAAATGGAACAAGCAGACCCCCTGAGCCGTGACGCCCTTCAGGCGCTCGACGATTTGTTCGGACTCCACGCGGGCTTTCGCCCCGTACATGCAAAGGGCATTCTCCTGTCCGGCATTTTCACTCCGTCCGCCGGCGCCGGTGCACTAACCAAAGCGCCCCACGTAAGCAGACCTTCGATTCGCGTCGCTGTTCGCTTTTCGGATTTTGCCGGTGTTCCTGCAGTGCCGGATTACGATTTAGAGGGTGCCAGCCCGCGCGGCATCGCTATTCGCTTTTATCTCCAGGATCACGTCCATACGGACATCATCGCCCACTCCGTGGACGGATTTCCCACGCGCACTGCCGAAGAGTTCCTGCAATTCCTTCGCGCCCTCCATGCCAGCGGCCCCAGTGCACCGAAGCCGACACCGATCGAATCCTTTCTTAGTTCGCGTCCCGCTGCGCTGGCCTTCGTTCAGGCGCCCAAGCCCATCCCCACGAGCTTCGCAAAGGAATCCTTTTACTCCGTGAGCGCCTACAAATTCACCAACGGCGCTGCAGTCAGCAAATTCGGGCGTTACCGCGTCGTTCCGCAAGAGGGCAACGAGTACCTCGACTCATCCGCGGCAGCAAAAAAAAGCCCGAATTTTCTCTTCGACGACGTCAAGGACAGAATCGCTCGCGGCACTGTCAAGATGCGCGTTGAAGTTCAAGTGGCGTCGGAGGGAGATGTCGTTGACGATTCCACCGCCCATTGGCCCAGCGAGCGTCCACTCCTGGAATTCGGCATGATCGAGCTGAACGGCCTAGTTCCGGAGGGAGACCATGCCCAACGTCAGATCATTTTCGACCCGATTCCCCGCGTGGATGGCATCGAGCCCTCCGGCGATCCGCTCCTAGATCCCAGAGCCTCGGTCTACCTCGCGAGCGGACACCGCCGCCGCGCAGCCACCGTATAGCGGGAACCAAAAAGGTCGGCCCGCGCCGTAACAACCTTTTCGGCGAAGGTACGCCTGTCGAAAGCGCAACTGCGGAATCCCCACGATTGCTGGTCAGTGGCCGCTCGAAACTTAACGCCAGAAGATCGCGACTGTCGCGGTAGGGACGACCATCGCTGATCGCCCCCGCACAGATCCGTACAAGCACGTCTACGCATACGGTTGTTTTTGCTGGGCTGAGTTGGTCGACCGGCCTCCCACACACGTCGATGAGATAGCAGCCCATATTGCAAAACGATTCAAGGAAGTCAGCACAATCAAGTTGAGGGAGAGCGCTGACAAATGTGTCTCGCATGGCTCGGTAAAGTCCGGAGTCTGCCTGATAGAAAAATCTTCCTGAGGCACGTGGTGCTTCTGACAATAAACAGCAACCGCGGGGATAGACGGGATGTTTTCCTAATCCTGTTCACCGAGAGTTTGGACATACGATTGGCCGTACGGATAGAAGAGTTCCTTGCGGCCTTGCTGCCACGCCGCTTTGAGTTCGGGTGTCGTAATGTCCCAGTCCGGCCGGCATTTCTTGGTAACGGCACGTAGGTCCTGGCGTAGATCTTCCAGAGTGGGCCGGCCGAAGAACCAGTAGCCGTTATAGATCTTATAAATGACAAGGCCGGGCTCGAGGACAATCACGTGAGGGATCATGGGATTGTGGAGTGGATCGGTGTATTCCGCGATGTCGAGATCTTTTTGGACGATGCGCGCGGGATCGGAGAGGAAAGGCCAGTGGGCGCCGACGCCGCTGCGATATTCATTTGTCTCCGTAATATTGTCGGTACTGATTGTGACAAGCCGGCAATAGGCAACCTCAAGCTCGCGATGGAGCTGAACAAGCAGTTCAGACTGCCGGCGGTCCTTGGGGCAGAAACCTCCGCGGCTGAGGACGAGAACCATGGGATGTTGTCGTTGCAATTCGGAGAGCTTCCGGCGTTTCGCGATGTGGTCGGAAAGCTCATAGTCTGGGAAGATGGCCCCGGGAACAATCTCAGATCGCATGTAAAACCCTCCATTAGTTGGTTCCGCGTCTCTGGGTTACGCCTCAATGGTTAGTAACCGCCGTTCTCGCAGTGGTGTCAACCTATGTGCGCCGAAGCCCCTCAACGCGAAGAACCGACAAAGCCTCGCGCCAATGCGGCGATCTCATCTGCCGCCGTGTCCAATGCGAAATGACTTGGGTACTCCCTCACAGATTTGCCTACCCCAAAGCCCTGCAATTCGTTTTTTTCAATCGGCTCAAGAAAATCGAGTTCTGGACGCAATCTACCAGCGACAACACGCGGAAGTGACGTGAGGTTGGAACTCAGCTTTTCTTAGCAAACGGTCCCATCTATTTTTGGTCTGCTTTAGAAACTCTTCCACGAGTCAGACAGTCCAGAAAAGCCAGCCGCGATAGCGTCCATGGGAGATAGCGAGGACGTACGGAAGCCACGGCTCAGGGCTTTCTCGGTCCGCTTGCCATTCAGATTCGCTCAACACACCGTCGATTCTGTTTGGCCGAACTTGTATGCTTCGATCACGGCGCCGACGCCCACGTGATCGACGCTGCTCTCCGACACTTCTTCGACGCGCACCACCCTAGCCCGCCCGCTGATAAATGCGTGGGTGCCTTCTTCCCAGGGAGGCATAATCGAAAATCCGATTTCCATTCCTACAACCAGCCCCTGGCCAATCCTGAAGTAAAAGCCATGAGTCGAAATATCGCGTGTCCTTCCAAAGATTGGCTCGAACTCCCTGAGCTCTGACTCGAGCCTGATTTCGATCTGAAGGGCCAATTTGTAGCGACGAGCTGCCCGACGTTCTCCCAATTTTCCTGGCCGAATGGGTTCACGAACTCATGTCAGCCCCTCACCCTGCGTTCGCAGCCGCGCAGTGGTTGCAAGTTTTACGGTCCAATCAAAAATGCCCGTGATCCTGCACCTCGATGCGACGCCCTTGGCTGCGCTCGCGCTATAGACGGATTCTGCGTCCGTCTGCGGACTGCTTAGCTGTCTTCGGCAGTAAATCCGGCCGAAGGTTCGCCGGTCACGTCCGGCATAATAATCTCCGACCAGGCAACCACCGTCAGAGACTCTCAACATCGCAGTGCCGTAGTGCATGTGCATCGTTTTCATCGCGTCTGCTAGTGGCTGATTCTGATACTGGTAGATCAACGCGACGCCTTCCGGGTCGTCGACTTGAATCACCGCCGCGCAACTGCGTGACATCGATGTTGCTGTCGTGAGGAATACGGCGATATGCGTCCAACTCTGGAAGATAGTGATCACCAAGTGGTAGCGGTTCTCATGGCCATCAAAAGAGGAGACCAGGTAACCATGCCACTGTCCAGCGAGATTCGGGATTCTAACTAGCCCCAATTTGGACACGAGGCCGTTCCGCCAAAGATACCTGTCGAAAAGTGAGTTGAGCGCGCCGTAGAAAGCTAAGCTGGAGGGGGCATCCAGCCACCACGGCACGACGAGGTTCGTGACCGCCAGGATCCTGGACGACACCCACGCCAAAGCAATCGCCACAGACGCGAGCAAAAGAGGAACGACCCTCCTTTCGCCAGAGTCTGTGCTGTAGCCGTGCATACCTCACCCGCTCGGCTCATCCGAGCCGAACAGGCCTTTATGGGCCTGCTGGACCGCGTTTCTACCCCAGTTTGCCGCTGGGACGCATCGGGGAGAAGAACTGACTTCGTCAGTAAAGTAGCTTCCTGAATATTAGAATGCCGACCCTCAAAGAAAGGTTGGATGGCACTGCCGCTGGGATGGACCGCTAAAGATGAAGATCAGGCACGCCACGAGGATGCATCACCTTCGCTACGAGTCAAAGCGCCTCCCGCTACGCCGAAAGAACGGAACTGGCTGCAGGCCCCTGTTTGCTTCGGCTTCTAGCATCGAGTGTTTGACTTCAATGAGCGGATCGCAGGGAATCTGCTTTCCTATCGGCGTGGCAATACTATCGCAGAATCGCTGGTCAACTCCTCATAACACGGGCGAACCGGAGCCCAGTATCCACTTCCCCGGTAACCGCGTTCAATCGTTCGTCGTTTGCGGCAGCGGCACCTCGATGTGATTGAACTCCCAGCACTGCTTCAAACGCCCTAGTAACATTTCGCGTTGTTCCTGATTAATCCCGAACTTGGAGAAATCATGGCGTAACCAGAACAACCAGTTGAGAAATATAGTTTTCCGATTAGCTGATACTTCACACGCAACATCGAAAGTGCTGTATTCCCAACTCTTGTGCAGTGCCACGAATTGAGCGATTGCGTCTTTCCCTTTCAAACCGAACGCATCCGGGACGTGGCCCGTGAAAGCAGGACCGAAAAAGCCATTTTCTAAACGGATGAGACCACGGATGGCGTCGTTGAATGAACTCAGACTTTCTGCTGGAATCCAATATTCCACATGTTGCGAGGAGCCTACAGTGTGTGGCGCGAAGTTTGATAAATAACTTCCGTCCAGTTCAAATGCGGTTACAAACCCAGCGAATCCCGATTTTTCATCCACTATGTTCCAATCTCGTGCAATCTGATGAGCGTATTCTGTGTTTGCGACCGGATAGAAAATCGGCTGGTGTGGCAATCGTGGAGGAAACTCGCGCATCCCTTTGTCCCAGATCAGCCCGAGTTCACGCAAGCCAACTGGACGGAAAAGAATGGTGGTCATAGGCAATTCGCGTTTATATCATGGCTTACCGTCTGCATGATCTGCAGAATTGAGTGGGATTATGCCGACGCAATCAGGCAATGAGTGTGCGATATACAAAGGCCGAGCGTCCGCCTGCTGCCAGAGCACAAAAGTTGGGCGATACGAATTTAGGCTTCTTCAGTTAACCGGCGCATTTTTCCGAACGACGAGTCTGCGCATGTCACGCAGAAGGTCGCCGGTTCGAAGGTTAAAAAATCACTCGTCCGACTGGCCCCTTCATCGGTCATTACAAGGTCTCAACAACCGGAGTGATACACTTTTCCTATCGCACCGCCTGGTCAAAGGTGTGGCGCTAAAAATCGAAAGTAAAAACGCATGTCTGAATTTGTCGTGCAATCTCTCCTGAAAACTCCGACCGTTGCGATCCGGGACACGTACTGCCAGGGCAGCTGCCGGCACCAGACCGCGGAAGAGTGCACGGCTACCACACAACTGGTGTTTCCATATCGCGGTGTCTATGTACGACATCTAGGGAATGACCAGGCCGTAGCCGAGGCGAACCAAGTGCTGTTTTTCAACGCCACCGAAGGCTACCGGATCAGTCACCCGGTGCCGGGTGGCGATGCCAGTCTGACGCTGGTCATCAGCGAACTGCAGCTGCGTGAAATGGCGCCACGTGCTTTTCTGCGCGATGGCGCGGCGCTGGCATTTCGGTGGCAGCGTCTGCGGATTGATGCACGAGCTCAAGCGCTCATGGCACTGCTACGGCACAGCCTGCGCCAAAACATTGCGGAACCTTTGGAAGCGGAGAGTCTGGCCTTGACCCTAGTTCAGCGGGCGCTGGGGCCACGCACCACGCACGCACCCGGCGCCAGTGTCGGACGGCAACGACTGGTGGATCGAGCCAAGCTCGTGCTGGCGAGCGATCTGGCACGACGCTGGACGCTGGCCGAGATCGCCGCCGAAGTGCGCGGCTCCCCGGTTTATCTCACGCAGGTCTTCCAACAAGTGGAAGGCCTGCCGTTGTATCGCTATCAGTTGCGCCTACGGCTAGCGCGGGCGCTGGACCTTCTCGCGCAGTATGACGACCTGACCGCTCTAAGCCTGGACCTCGGCTTCTCGAGCCATAGCCATTTCAGTGCTGCCTTCCGCGAAGCTTACAGCCGTTCGCCTTCGGAGTTCAGGCAGTCGGCGCTGTATCGTTAGTCCTGTTCAAGCAAATCACTAAATATCGCTAAAGATTCTGACAGCGACTCTCTCTTCCTGCGTGGCCTACTGGTCGCACCCGGACTTCGGGTATTCAAGGAGAGGGACATCATGATTGAAACCACATGTGCGGCTTGCGACTGCAAGCTAGATGGGAATCCGATCAAGGTCAAGATCGGCGGCAAGACGGTTGAGGTGTGTTGTGATGAGTGCGCACAGAAGCTGAAGGAAGCGCATTCCTCTACTGCGGCGAGGAAGGTTTGACGATGGACCGAAACAAAATGGCTGTAAGAGTTCTTGACGATCAGTCTCGAGTTGCTCGGCCGGTAGCGGCATTGCTGACCGGCGCGCTGCTCATCGGGTTATCCCTGAGTGCGGTGATGCCGGAGCGTGTAGGAGCGAAGGCGCGGGTGATGCCGCGCACTGAAAGGTTAGGTGTGTTTTCCATGAATGGAAAGAAATCATCGCCGATCCAGCGTAGCGTGCAGACCGGGTCTGGGCGTATCAGCTACACGGAGCAAGGCACAGGACCGGTCGCATTGTTCGTGCATGGCGTGCTGCTGAACGGACATCTGTGGCGCCATCAGCTTGCGGATTTATCCGACATTCGTCGCTGCATAGCTGTGGATCTGCTTGCGCATGGCGACACAGAAATCGCGCCGGATCAGGATGTATCCGTGACCGCCAATGCCAAGATGCTTAAGGAATTTCTTGATGCCCTGCACATCGATCAGGTAGATCTCGTGGGTAACGATAGCGGCGGCGGTATTGCGCAAATTTTCGCCGCGTTGTATCCGGAGCGCGTGCGCAGCCTCACGCTCACCGACTGCGACACTCATGACAACTGGCCACCCGAAGCCTTCAAGCCGTTCCTGGCGATGGCGGCCGCCGGTGGTTTACGTGGAACGCTTGACGCGATGTTGTCGGATAAGAGCGTCTATCGCTCGCCGCAAGCGCTTGGGCCGGCGTATGAACATCCGGAACTTCTGAGTGACGACAGCATCGAAAAGTATCTGCGTCCACTGATTAGAACCGAGCAACGTACCCGTGATCTGCAACGCTTCCTCGCAGCTTTCGACAACAAGCACACGCTCGCCATTGAAGATCGGCTGAAGACGCTGAAAGCGCCGACGCTCATCGTCTGGGGCACAGATGATGTGTATTTCGACGTGAAATGGTCGCATTGGCTAGCCGACAACATTCCCGCCACCCGACGTCGCGTTGAGTTCAA
>Ga0137398_10001261_pt1 | contig 10170 bp, 14 predicted proteins | sample czorhiz216metaG_FD_106659 | JGI IMG/M metagenome (GOLD analysis project Ga0137398, IMG submission 106659) | Vadose zone soil microbial communities from Angelo Coast Range Reserve, California, USA - czorhiz2.16 metaG | ecosystem: Environmental > Terrestrial > Soil > Vadose zone | place: USA...
AAGTACATCTGCGCAAGATGCGTGGTGAAGAAGAGAAACTCAAGGCCATGACCACGAAAGAAAAGGACGAGTACAGAAAGATAGGTGCTCGGCTGACAGGTGGGCGCGTTTCCCCTTTTCGGCTGTCGTTGCCGATCCTCCGTTTTCCAGGACGTCAACTTTTCGAGCGCGACAAGAACCTTGCTGCGTCCGATGCTTCCTTATTGGAAGATGGAACCGTGTCCGTCGATGTAAGACAGTACGAGCGAACAGCGTCAGTGGAGGACGGCGAAGAGGATCGGCTCGAGTTCAGTGATAGCGATTGAGTGCGGCGTCGTTTTGCATCACTGAGAAAACTCGGAGTCGATTCGCGTGTATTGAAGTAAATACACTCCCAATCAATAAGCAGGGAGCATACATGGTCTTTTTCTTTGACCACAAGAGTCTCAGACTCGCTGACAAAAGTTAACGGATACGGGTTGCTCTCAAGCTCCAGCATGAGCTCCTCAGGAGGTGCTCGATTGATAGTTCTGAACCTGTTCCTCCTAACCATCGATCACGGCTTTTGCGCGGATCACGGCAAGCGCACCTATTGGCTGATCATACTAATACCACCTGAGATGCAGACATGGTCCCCAATGACCTGAAAAAACGTTGATCAATAAATACCTTTCAAGATACCTTCATTCTATGGAATTCTTAGAGTAAGTACACGTTGTTTCCACTCGGTTATCATTGCCGTTAACACCCGACGTCCAAATCTGCGGTTTCTCGGCAATCAAACGTGACACACGTACAGGCTTGGATATATGAAATGGTACACTCCGCGAGGCCCCTCAGTGTCGCGCTCAACTGATTGAGAACAGCTCTCTTGAACCGTGCCTATGATTTTGTGGGGGTGCCGTCTCAGGACCTGTGAACGTGAATAGCTCAACCCACCTCTTGTCCGCCATTTCATATGGTATAAGGCGACACTGGTACCCGTGGCACATTATCTCGACTGGTGACCGATCGTGCATGCGCATAACTTAGGACCGCTTCATATTATATGCACGACTTCCGATTCAATCGCAACAATGAACCATTCGGGTATTGGAAATGGAGGAAGCGTGGTGTCAGCATGGACCCGACAGCTGCAAAGACAGATTAAATGAATCATGCATTGCCAATTGCCGCCGAGGAACTTGAGGGTCAGTGTCTCGGACTAAGTGATGATGCAGATTTGAGCGAAGTCAAGCCGTATCCTATTGGTTTATCGGCTCCAACTGAAACGCACCACCAACTCCTCGACGCTTGTCCGCTGTAACAATTATAAAGGGCGAATGAACTGCTCCCGGAACCTCATCGATGCCTCATCCTGTGCCTGCCCAATAACCCCTAAAAATGCGTCTGATATATCATGGAAACACAGAAATAATAATCGATGCTGTCAATCGAGTGACTCGTTCAGATCCGTTGCAACGTGGATCCGCTTGCCCGGTGCAACATCCCTTTTTTTTTTTTTCAGCGTCGTCCCTCAGATATTGCTAGTTTCCCGCCGTGACACAATCCACTCGTGTTCACTCTGCCTTGACACTAGGAAGCTCCCAGGAGGTGAAAACCACCCGGCAGCAGCCGGGAAAGGCATAACCCTGTAGAAGGCCTTCCGAGTCCTGCCAGTGGCCGTTAGCGCTGTAACTGCCCCTGCCACCCTTCTTTTTGTGTTGTTTTCAGCCGCACAAATTGAAAATCGGCAGGTTTAAAAAAATCCACCCTCTGCCCATTTCGTTGTGCGAGGCTGAAACCACCTGGCCCAAGGCTGAATGATGCGTAGGAGGCGACTGATTTCCCGTTGTCATCTGGGGGGTTGATAGCCAATCGATAGGGTAGTTTGTCAGTCTGCCACCTCGAGAAGGGTGCAAATGTGCCGCCTCAAAACGGGGAATGTTCACTCATTGAAAATGGCTGAATATCGCACGCACGAACAATGGCCGATGGCCGAAAACAGTTGAATGTCAAGCAACAAATGTTTAGATTGCTGCACACAAGGTACATACACATAAACATAAACCTATTTATTGGGTGATACCAACATTCGAGGCTGCTAGTCAAGGACTTCTCGGAATGATTGCAGCCACTGCCATGCTTAGAAGTAGGGCACTGAAGACCTAGCTTTTGGGTATAACCAAAAGCATGTCAAGATGACACATGTTAGGAAAACAGAACAAAGGAGCGAGATGAGAGAAAAGCGAGCACATACAAGTGAATGTATTAGGGTAAAGGACAATGATGACGGCGATGACGAAGAGAAAACCGCCGGCAAGGTTGCCTTCGTTTGTTGACTGTGAAAGAGTTGGTGTCGCCTAGCATCTAGGAACGTAGTGTGGTCAAATGATCTATCATGGTAAAAAAAAAACACCGGGAAGTTTACTCACCAACGGCCCAGTTGCCGACGCAGCCAGACCACTCGTCCTGACTATTGCGGTTCAGGCAGCAAGAGGTTGTCAACGACCGCCCACAGGGAGTGGGCAGAGTGAGAGTAATAAGCAAAATGGTCAACTCTGTGTTGACAATTGGTAGCTGCAGGCAGCGCGACGCGAAGAATGCAGAGACGCCAATTGGTCCAGGGTGGGGAGCGAGGGTCTTTAGGCAGGAACAGCTGCCTTCAGGGAATGTTGTGAGATGAACTTGGGCTGGTCGAGTTTGAATCAGATGAACTGGTAGGTACAATAACCATGTGGATAGTGGGGGAGAGACTGAGAAGTAGTACAGGAAGACGGCGTGGATGAGGACAGGGACTTGAACAAGTTGAAGAACCGAACAGATTTCAACCACGAGATCACATGTGAAGCTGACAGCCGCTTTTTTTTTTCATGTCAAGTCAAGCTGGAACTAGATCCAAAGCGGTCCAGCTGGTCCGGATGCCACTGAACGCGCAAGCCTGAGGGTGGCAGTATGACTTCGAATCCCAGTGGGTGGTCACTAGTGTCACTGGTCAGAGCCCTTTCAAATAAACTGTGTTTTAGAAATTTCACAGCAGCACAAAGTGACAACCGCCTTTCAACGAGTACAGTAAATTTTTTCGGCTGTAAGGAGTTAATTTCAACCCCCTGGCGAGGCAATACCAATCGGTGACTGGACCAAATGGCGGTTTCCGAAAACAGCCGTTAACCGCCTGTTCCAGTTTCCGCCCTCACAGGCTCACTCTCTGACACTGTTTGAAATTCTTAGGCGCGATTTCAACAACTTCCCTTCCCTTCTCCGAGTCCTGCCATACGCCAAGTGCGTTGCGACAATCATTACGTTCGAAGGTAGCTGTCTCGCGTAAAGTTTCTGTCACCTTATGTGCACACCTTTCTTTGAATTTTACACTCTTTACGTAGCAATGTGTTCGACGTATTTCACAGCTCTACCACTAATATTGTCGCGGTTTTCAATCTGGCCCACATACTGTACTGTATATCTACGAATGAGCTGCGTAAGGGTATGCTAGTACAGTAGCACTGCCTCTAGTAGCCACGACGGCACGTTTATCTAAATAAATGAACAAACTCCAATTGTCCATCACAGACCAGCAAACACACCCTTCTGCCTCGTCCCCCGGCCTATCCTCCCTCCCTCCCCTTTGTCTTTACAGCCGAGGTGCTCCCTTCCACCTTCTACTAACCATCCATCCACCATTCTTATGTTACGCACAGCCCGCCGCGGTAGATCAATTTTCTCGGCTGTGGCTCTAAACCACTCAAGAGTTGACTGCGATATCCACCTCTTACAACCTTTCCCCGTCGTTTCGAACCAGCCCAAGTGCCCCCCGCCGTGAGTGACCACCAGGATCACCCACTCGTTGTCGGTCTCATAAATGGGAAGGTGCCGCACCATAGGATCGTCGTCCGAGTTGACTGCGAGGTACGGTATGCGTATATCGCCGAGTACATGGTGAGACGCGGCATACGTGTAATAATGTTGTGCGTCCTTGAACGGAAATGGAGGAGATGTACCGCCAGCGTGTACAGTTATTAAGTTATCAAACTGGGCCACTGTAAGGGTTCCCCGGGAGAATAGCTCTGGGAGGGACTGCGCGAGCCGTGAGTCCGGGAACTTCATAATAGTATCGACGTGTCTTGAGACCAGTTTCGTTAGGTTCCCACCCATTTTTTTAGCATAGACATTACGCTTGAACCAATGTCCATGTAGGCTACGAGGGATGTGAGTTTGAGTCTGAAATGTAAATAAGGTGGTGAGCATAGACGCACGCGATTGAGTTTGCTATAAGATCCCATGGCTGAAAGAGGCTCTTAAATGAATCAATTTTATTGAAGGAGGATAAGCTTACACAAGAGAGAGCGCAAGCCGAGATTAGTCTGCATTCTTCTCCTTCTTCCGCGACATATCGTGTCAAGACATTAGCACCTAAAGAGAATCCAAGACCTAGTAATGGTGCCCGGGGATAGCGATATGAGATATAAAGCAAAGCCTGACGGAGATCATCTGTATGACAGGTGGAATAGAGCTGTGGACTGGTCAGTGGAACTCCTGCACCTGATGGCTCCAATAAATGGTCTAGACTTTCATAACCAAGTCGAGAACGTACATCCACGGGAGTTGACAACTACTGCTCTGTATCCAAGGCCACCTTTGTGAGCTGGCATTACTGCGGGAGCAAGAATGGCGCGAACATAAGATTCGTGTGAGCCTACGACTGCGTCAGGGCCAACGATTAAACAAAACTCGGATTTATGAGACCACCAGTCAGGCCGTGTAAAACTACAATGATCGGTGTTTCGTCCGGGAGGACACGGTCTGAAGCAGGCGGCGTGAAATCGAGGCCCCTGTCGCGACAGTAAGCGGAGTTCCTCATGATCAAACCAGATAATCTGACAAGGTTCCGCCATCTTTGGTTTCGAGAAGCCGCCTGCGACAGTGAATATGAGTCGGCGGTTGGTGTAATAATGAGAGACGACTTGCCTATCGTATACAACCGGATCGACGACGGAAAATTTGCCTAGAGCGCCATACATGGTCTGTAAGTGTCCGCTATTTTGCATTAGTACGTGGGGCGAACGAACTGGACATCTACTCGCTTGAATAACCACCAGGCTGGACGGAACGACGACAGAACGCTTGGGCAATGTGACTCGAGCAACGCACGAAGAGAGATGTTCTCTGCGGCGGCGGGTTGCTTCAGCGGGAGATGCGCTGACCTTGGAGAGAAAAATGCCTTTGAAGCAGGCGGATTCGCCACCGTACGGAGGGCGGAGACCATGGCACGATGAAAAGTCAGACCCAGCGAAAAACCCGGCTAATGAGGTAGAATCGGGTCGAGCGTTTTTGAATCGGAACGAATCGGGTGCATCAGTAAATTGCGCAATAACTTTTTGACTTTCCGACTTGCACAAGTAAATAAGTGAAAAAGTTGACACTGACTCACCTGATGAAATGAGTCAAAATGACTGTAAAATGCAGCTTTTTCGACTTTTTTTACTTTTGACAAAGATGCCCAAAATCAACTTTTAGCCAAAACAAAACAGGTTATTTTGGCGCTTATGGTACTTTCCTGCCTTTTTTGGACAAGCTCAAAAAAGGTTTGTGCAGGTTTACTGATGACTGAGTTGGAGTGTCGAGAGCTCACACACGACGCCTAGACCTACGCCTAGACCTTAAGTTCTAGGACACTTTGTAAGGCTTGGCGACTCGGATAACGGATCATCCGTGCGATAAAAAAAAAAAGGAGAAAATCACGTTCGAGCCCCTTCTAAGCCCCTTTAGCTAGGGGTATACCGAAGACGCACTACGAGTGACGCTTTAAATTCGTCCATCAAATGCTACGCGCACATCCTTGAGACCGCCGCGCTTGAAATTTGAAACGAGAAGATATAGAACCCTTGCCCTTTCAGTGGGATATTGAAGTGCTAAGGGCAAAGAATCACAGGGACGAGTGTAGCGCCGCGCGGCAGCGTAGCTTCAACTTGGAAATCAGCCGCGCGCCCGGGCCGCCACACAGGGCCTCCCCTCTTGAGCTTTATTCTGGTCACTACTATCATAGGAACACACTTCAAAATGCAGATGGCTGGGCTGGAGAGAAACATAGAACTTCAATTCGAAACGTCGATATCTTGATCGGTAGACTTTGACCGAGATCAAACTCGGCAGCTCAGCCAGTTCGGACGCGAATTGAGGATGGAACTCTATCGGGTCCTTTCCTCACCTCATTCCTTTGCTGTCGTCTGTCTGTCTCCCAAATAGCTGCTATGGATGCGAGCCATGCGAGCCTGCACTGTCTTCATCTTCCCTCGTTATGGATTTCATCTTGGTCGTTGCTAGTTTGGCCTTCATTGTTCTCGCCGTCGTCTGGATCAGGCAGCTTTTAGGTGCTCGATCCTCACTTCCTCTCCCACCGAGTCCTAAGGGCCTCCCGGTCCTTGGGAACTTACTTGACCTTGCGGGCGATGACGTGCATGTGAAGTGTAGGGATTGGTCTCGCCAGTTTGGTATACTCCTTTCACTGGAAACTGCTTTCCGTGCTCACCTGTGTGTCATTCTCGACTGCAGGGGACGACATCATCTCTCTTAATGTTCTAGGAAGCACCATGGTCGTTCTCAATTCCGCCAAAGCTGTATCAGATATTTTTGACAAGAGGGGTTCCAACTTCTCAGATCGCCCTGATATGCCCATGATTGTCGATTTGTATGCTATCACTAATTCCTTCGTCTCTCTATCTGCATCTCATACCTATATAGAATGGGTTGGGACTGGACGTTTGCACTCATGCGCTACGGTCCCCGTTGGAAGGAACATCGTCGCGTGTTTCACAGTCACTTCAATCATAGCGTGGCGGAACATCAAGTGGTCCAACTCGAGATATCAAAGGAGCTTCTTACTTTGTTGCTGACATCACCGAAGAAGTACCGCGAGCATATGAGACAGTAGGCCTGGATTCGTTTTCGCCCCTGTCTCCGCGTCTCACCGTTCCCCAGTTATACTGCACATGTTATTATGAAGAGAGTGTAAGACTCCATGATCAAAGCTTAACTTTTTTTTATCTTAAACAATTTATCAGATATGGCCACACAGTTGCCGGTAATAATGACCCATATGTGCGGCTTGTAGAAGAGGCATCACAAAGCACTTCGGAAGCTGCTGTGCCCGGAGCTTTCTTGGTCGACCTTTTCCCCAGTCGTACGTCCCTTATTATTATCGATGTTTGATTGTATTCAAAATCTCCCTAGTTAAACACGTTCCCGAGTGGATGCCCGGTGCTGGGTTTAAGACGAAAGCGAAGGAGTGGCGGAAGCTGTCTCAAGCAATGATTAATGTGCCGTATGATATGGTCAAGGAGAAATTCGTGAGCGGGGTCTCGTTCGCATTATTCAGCAGCATATCTCAACTCGCCATTAGGAAAATGGCACTGCGGTCCCTTGTTTCGTCTCTACCTGCTTGGAGCAAAATGCTGCAAGCGCTGCCGCCGGGAAGGGAGAAACTCTTACAGAAGAATTGATCAAGGATTCTGCGGCTGTTTCCTATGCCGCAGGCGCAGATACTAGCGTGTCCACCTTGACGACCTTTATCTTAGCAATGACTCTACATCCAGAGGCTCAAAAACGCGCACAAGCCGAGCTCGACGCCGTTTTGGACGACCGTCTTCCGACGTTCGCTGATAAAGATGACCTTCCATATGTTACAGCCGTCATGAAAGAAGTCTTCCGGTGGATCCCAGTCCTACCCCTTGCTGTCCCTCATAGGGCGATAAACCCGGACCGATACAAAGATCTTCATATCCCCGCGGGCGCGTCTGTACTTGGGAATGCCTGGTATGTGCTTGATGGGAAACATAAGTGGTTTTTCTTGATCTTTACGCCGGTTCCCAGGGCCATACTCCACGACGAGACTGTCTATGTAGAACCGGAGAAGTTCAAGCCTGAGCGCTTCATCGACAATAACCTGCCTGATCCCGCAGACAGCGGAGCATTTGGATTTGGACGCCGGTACGTTGGAAGTTCCTTATAACCCGAAGTGTCATGTGTGACCAAGATGACTCTGTGGCCAGCGCCTGCGCGGGGAAAAGTATGGCCTTGGACACTATCTGGATTGCGATTGCTTCGGTCTTATCGGTGTATAATATAACGAAGGCAGTTGATGAGCGTGGAAACGTTATTACCCCCCAAGTCAAACTCAAACCTGGGACAGTTCGGCATGTCTTCGCCAGCGTCAAAGATGACGCCCTAACGTCTGTAATTAGTCACGCAGCACCCTTCGAATGTGTTATCAAACCAAGATCCGCGGCCGCTTTGGCGCTCATCCAACATGCTCATTTGGAAGCTAAATAAGTCATAGGAGCTTGGCGTTTTTGAAAAGTTTCAAGAGTTGAGACCGGGGTTTAGTTTACGAGCCTAATTCCCAATAGGTTGCATCTAGTTTTGTGTATATATATGAGACGCATATGCGATTTACAACTTCGGTAGTTGGCCAACGGCAGATGGTGCATGGCAGCTTGCGCACGACGTAGCAGAAAATGTGAACTTTTCACTCTTAAGGGCATAAGATAAGGATAAGGTCGACAAGGACCATTTTTCGGTTTAGAATAAAGATATCCCTACCAGGTTGCACTTTTGGACAAGGGTCCGAAAGTAACCCTGCACAAGGGGAGGCGCCAATTAGTTCGGTTTCATGTACGGGCGCGTTGACGCTTCTGGCGTCGTCCGGATTTCGTCTCCTCCTTGAAGACAAGCAAATGATGCAATCATATTTCACAGCTGTAGTAGTTATTCTGGGCTACATTCTCAACCGAACCGAGGTAGAGTCCCGGATATTCAGCACTTCCCAGCTAAACGCTCGGCTCTCTGTTAGAACTCCTCACTCAGGGATATAACGGGGTCCATGGCCAGCCATGAACGCCTCAACCCAGGACTTTACCCCACTAAAAATACCCACCACACCTTGATACGAAGAGTCGACCATGTCTAACAGGTATTGCATTCCAGATAACCTGACGAGCTGGAAATGGCCCCGTCATCTCAATCCTCACTACCCTGAGGTCAAGGCAGCGTCCGCGGCATGGGCAAGAAGTTTCGGGGCCTTCAGTCCTAAAGCTCAATATGCCTATGATCGCTGCGACTTCAGTATGAGCTACCACGTCTTATACAACGGAACACTCTCACTCACCACTCCACAGACCTCCTTGCCTCCCTTGCTTATCCTTTGCTTGATAAGGGTAAGTAGCTGTCGAGACCATGCAGGGAGATTTGCTCATCCTTGAATCAAAGATCGTCTGCGCACCGGCTGCGACCTCATGAACATGTTCTTCGTCTACGACGAATATTCAGACGTCTCGCCCGAGGATGAGGTCCAGATCATGGCCGATATTATCATGGACGCCTTGCGCAACCCACACCAACCTCGCCCCAAAGGGGAGTGGATTGGTGGCGAAGTTACCAGACAGTAAGGCACGCTAGAGGCAACAGAAATATATGCTGACAGAGGCATCGACCCAGATTTTGGGAGCTTGCAATCAAGACAGCCAGTCCCCAGTCACAAAAGCACTTTATCGATACCTTCGCCACTTATACACAGGCGGTTGTACAGCAGGCAGCAGACCGCACTCACAAGCATGTTCGGACCATCGAGGAATATTTGGAAGTAAGAAGAGACACCATTGGCGCCAAGCCGTCTTTTGCGATCCTCGAGACGGCTATGAACCTTCCCGACGAGGCGGTTTACCACCCCGATATCGTGGAGCTGTCGATTTTGTCTATTGACATGATCTTGCTTGGAAATGTGAGCGGTGATACCATTCCGCCACATAACAGGATTAATGGTCCGTTTGCTTGAGTAGGATATCGCCTCGTATAACCTAGAGCAAGCACGCGGGGACGACAACCACAATATCATTACCATCGTCATGCACCACAACAAGACCGACGTCCAAGGCGCGATGGACTGGGTCTATAATTACCACAAGGGGCTCGAAGCAAAGTTCATGGATATTTATGAGAACAAAATTCCAAAATTCGGCGAACCGGTAGACTCAGAGCTAGCCGTGTACGTGGATGGGCTGGGCAACTGGGTGCGAGCGAGTGACCAGTGGGGTTTCGAAAGCGAGAGATACTTTGGAAAGAAGGCTCCGGAGATCCAGAAAACGCGTTGGGTGACCTTGTTACCAAAGGAGCGTTCAGATGAACTCGGGCCCCAGCTTGTTGACGGTTCCCTGCTGTGAA
>Ga0137398_10001262_pt1 | contig 10165 bp, 9 predicted proteins | sample czorhiz216metaG_FD_106659 | JGI IMG/M metagenome (GOLD analysis project Ga0137398, IMG submission 106659) | Vadose zone soil microbial communities from Angelo Coast Range Reserve, California, USA - czorhiz2.16 metaG | ecosystem: Environmental > Terrestrial > Soil > Vadose zone | place: USA...
CCCTGCTGCTTCAACAAGAGGGCGGCCACGGAGGAATCGACCCCCCCGCTCATCGCGGCGGCGACGCGGTTCATGCCATCTCCTGCAGGTCGGGCTCGGCGACCGGCGCGAGGATGAGCATCAGGACCGTGCCGCCGATGCGGAATTCCGCGCGGTTCTCGAGCTCGGTCTGGGCGATTTTCTGATCGTTGATGAAGGTGCCGTTGGTGCTTCCGAGATCTTTGAGCACCACTTTCGAGCCGTGTACCTCGATGGAGGCATGCTGCCGGGAGATCTCCGAGTCATCCAGAATCACGTCGCACTCGGAGCGGCCGAGCACGACGAGCGGCTTGTCGATCGACACGATCCGCCCGCTGTCCTTCCCCTGCAGAACGGCGAGGGAAACCTTGTAGGCGGCGGGCAGGGACAGGTCCCCTCCGGGGACCTTTGCGCGTGTCGGGATCTGGTTGGCGTCGGCGTCGATCCGGGTCGTCTGGTCGCCCGGGTCTGGCGGCGCGCTCACCGGGATCGAGGTGCCGCACCCGGGGCAGCGGAGGGTCGCTTCGCTGCGGCCGGCCAGTTTGGCCGGGTCGAAACGATATCGCTTGTTGCACCCGCCGCACGCAACGATCACGAAACGGCCTGCAGCCGCCGGGATGACGAGGCGCCCCGCATCAGCGTCACGACATCTTTGAGGCGTCGGATGAACTCATCGATCTCCTCCGGCCCGGTTTGCGGGCCGAGACTGACCCGGATCGAGCGGCCCGCCTCATCGTGGAGACCCATCGCGGCCAGGGTCGCCGAGCGGCGGATCGTCCCGGCCGAGCAGGCTGCTCCTGCGGAGACGGCGACCCCCTCGAGGTCGAGTGCGATCACCAGTCCTTCGCCGGTGGCCCCGTCGATCGCGACGCTGCTGACACCAGGCACACGGGGGGCGTCGGCGCCATTGACTCGGAGACCCGGTATCTCCCGCCGCATCCGCTCTTCGAGGCGATCCCTCAGGGCCGCAACGCGGGCCGCTTCCTCCGACATCCCTCGCGCTGCGGCCTCGGCCGCGGCGCCGAATCCGGCGATCGCCGCCACGTTCTCGGTTCCGGGTCGGCGGTTGAGCTCCTGGCCCCCGCCGCGAAGGTGGGGGTGGAGCCGGATCCCCTGCCGGACGTAGAGCGCACCCGCTCCCTGCGGTCCCCCGAACTTATGGGCCGCGACAGTCATGAGATCGACTCCCAGGGTCCGCACATCGACCGGCACCTTGCCCACCGCCTGGGCTGCATCGCTGTGGAGGAGGATTCGGCGCTCGCGCAGGATTCCGGCCAGCTCACCCACCGGTTGAAGGGTGCCCACTTCATTGTTCGCCAGCATCAAGGAGACGAGACAGGTCGCCGGAGTGACCGCCTCGAGCAGGTCGGCGGATCGGACGATCCCGTCGCGCCCGGGAGCGACCCGGACCACCTCGAACCCGCGCGCCGCCAGGTCCTCCATCACGGCGAGCACCGAGGGGTGCTCGAAACCCGATGTCACGACCTGGCGGTACCCGGGCCCCGCCGAGAGCGCCCTGCCGAAAAGCGCCAGGTTGTTCGCTTCGCTGCCGCCGCCCGTAAGGACGATCTCGTCGGCTGTGGCCCCGAGAAGGCGGGCGATCCGCTCCCGGGCCGTCTCGATCGTCATCCGGGCCCGGTGTCCCGGTGCATGAATGCTGCTCGGGTTCGCCTGCGGCTCGACGAGATGGCGCAGCATCGCCTCGCGGGCTTCGACCCGAAGCGGGCTGGTGGCGCCATGATCGAGGTAAATTCGATTCATCTTCGGAAGCTAACACAGGAGCCTCATCCTTGACAACATTCCGACCCCGATGCTAAATTCCGGCCTTCCCCGGTGCGGCCAAATCATTGGCCGTCAACGCGATCGAAGGATTCCGACCCGCATGGACAAGCTCGACCTCAAGTCGACTCTCAATCTCCCGCGGACCGAATTCCCGATGAAGGCGGATCTGCCGAGGCGGGAACCGCGGCTCCTCGACGCCTGGGACTCGGCCGACATCCATGCCATGATCCGGAAGGCGCGACATGGCCGCCCGCTGTTCATCATGCACGATGGGCCGCCATACGCCAACGGACATATTCATCTTGGCCAGGCACTGAATAAGACTTTGAAGGACATCGTCGTGAAATCGCGCACCATGCTCGGCTTCGATGCCCCGTACGTCCCCGGCTGGGACTGCCATGGTCTGCCGATCGAACATCAGGTCGACAAGGATCTGGGACCGAAGAAGGGCTCCATGACGCCTCTCGAGGTGCGTGCGGCCTGCCGCGCCTACGCCGAGAAATTCATCGCGATCCAGCGTGAGGAGTTCCGCCGTCTCGGCGTCTTCGGCGAATGGAAGACGCCATACCTGACGCTCGACCCGGAGTACGAAGGGACGATCGTCGAGGAGATCGGGCGGTTCGCGGCGAACGGACACGTGTACCGGGACAAGCGGTCGGTGCATTGGTGCCCGCAGTGCGCCACGGCCCTGGCGGAGGCCGAGGTCGAGTATGAGGAGCATGTCTCCCCCGCGATCACCGTCCGCTTTCCCCTTGAATCGTCGCGGGTTGAAAAACTCGGCGTGGAGGGTCTCCGGGGCCGGCCGGTCTCGATCCTGATCTGGACCACGACCCCATGGACCCTGCCGGCCAACGTCGCGATCGCCTTTCACCCCGACTTCAGCTATCAGTTCATCGATCTGGGGAGCGAGGTCGTCGTCATCGCCGCCGATCGCGCCCTTGCGGTTCTGGGCCACGGCGCTGGCGGCGCCCTCAACGTGCTGGCGGAGCGGAAGGGGCGCGACCTCGTCGGCCTGGAAGAGGCCAAGGCGCCCTACCCGTTCGCCGCCGGCGGCGTCTCGCGCCTCGTCCTGGCCGATTACGTGACGCGCGACGCCGGGACCGGGGCGGTTCACACCGCACCGGGCCACGGCATGGATGACTTCCAGACCGGCCGGCGTTACGGCCTGCCGATCTTCTCTCCCGTCGATGAACGCGGTCGCTTCCAGAAGGAGGTGGCGCCGTTCGCCGGGATGAAGGTCTTCGACGCCAACGGCCCGATCATGGAGGACCTGAAAGCCCGTGGTCTGCTGTTTCAGGCCAGCACGATCACCCACAGCTACCCGCACTGCTGGCGTTGCAAGCAGCCGATCATCTTCCGGGCCACCGAGCAGTGGTGGATCGCGCTTGATCACAAGGAGCTCCGGCGGCGGTGCCTCGAGGCCATCGACAGGACGCACTGGATTCCACCGGCCGGGTCTCTGCGCATCGGCGGGATGATCGCGACGCGCCCCGATTGGTGTATCTCGCGCCAGCGGGTCTGGGGCGTGCCGCTCCCCTTCCCTTACTGCGCCGGATGTGGACGCGAGGTGGTCGACCCCGGGTTCATCGACAGGACCGCCGCGCTGTTCCGACAGCGCGGCAGCGATGCCTGGTTCGAGCCTGAGTCGTTCGCGCGCCTCGCGCAGGGGGTCGCTTGCCCCGGGTGCGGCGGCCGGCAGCTTCAGGCGCGCCAGGAGATCGTGGATGTCTGGTTCGAGTCGGGGGTCTCCTACCTGGCGCTGATCTCCGGCCGGAAAGAGCTTCCCTGGCCGAGCGATCTCTACCTCGAGGGGAGCGATCAGCATCGAGGCTGGTTCCACTCCTCCCTGCTGGTGGCGGTGAACGGCCGGAACGCGGCGCCCTACAAGAGCGTCCTGACGCACGGGTTCACTCTCGACGGAACCGGCCGGAAGATGTCGAAATCGCTCGGGAACGTCATCGCACCCCAGGAGGTCATCGCCCAGCATGGCGGCGATGTGCTCCGCCTCTGGGTCGCCACGGTCGATTTTCTCGAAGATATGCGTCTGTCCCCGGAGATCCTGGCCCGCAACGCCGAGGCGTACCGCAAGATTCGCAACACCTGCCGGTTCATCCTGGGGAATCTGAGCGACTTCGACCCCCGCCGCGACGCGCTGCCTCTCGACCGCCTCGAGGAGATCGACCGCTGGGCCCTGCAGCAGCTGAACGATCTCGTCGCCCGGGTGCGCGCCGCCTACGAGGCGTACGAATTCCATATCGCCTCGCAGGCGTTGCACCGGTTCAGCACCGTGACGCTGAGCTCGTTCTACCTCGATGTTCTCAAGGACCGCCTTTACACCAGCGCCCCCGCCGATCCGCAGAGACGATCGGCTCAGACGGCGATGCGTCTCATCCTGGAGTCCCTGACCCGGCTGATGGCGCCGATTCTCAGCTTCACCGCCGAGGAAGTCTGGCAGGCCCTGCTCGGACGCCGCGACGGCGAGACGATCCTGACGAGCGTTCACACGGAGGAATTCCCGGCGCCACTGGAGCTGCCGATCGATGCCGATCTGCTGTCCCGGTTCGAGCGCCTGCTCGGGGTTCGCGAAGAGGTGCTCAAGGCGATCGAGACGGTCCGCAACCAGGGTCTTCTCGGAAACGCGCTCGAGGCCCGGGTGACCCTGGATGCCCCCGCCGAGCTCCGGCCCCTTCTGGAACGACACGCGGGCGACCTGCCATTCCTGTTCATCGTCTCCGGGGTGGCCCTCGAAGCGGTCGCCGCGCCCACGCTCGAGAGCGCCCGGATCCCGGGCCTGCGGATCGGCGTCGCCCGGCAGGCAGGCACGAAGTGCGAGCGCTGTTGGAACGTCCGTCAGGACGTCGGCCTGGACCCCGCCCTGCCGACCGTCTGCGGCCGGTGCGTGCGGGCGGTGCAGGCGATCCTGGCGACGCGCGGAGCGCGGGCATGAACCGCGATGCGGCGTGGCGGGCGGCTTACGCCCTGGTCTCCATGACGGTCCTCTCCCTCGATCAGATCACCAAGTGGAAGATCACCTCGACCATGACTCTCTATTCGTCCATCCCGGTGTTGCGGGGCTTCTTTCATCTGACCCTGGTCACGAACCGCGGAGCGCTTTTCGGCCTGTTCCATGACATGGCGGACCCCTACCGGGGCGCCCTGTTCACCTCCATCCCGATCCTGGCCATCCTCCTGATCGTCGTCTTTCAGGTGCGCACCACCGTCGCCGACACCGCGGCGCAGGCGGGGCTCGCGCTGATCCTCGGCGGCGCGCTGGGAAATCTCACCGACCGCCTGAGGCTCGGCTACGTCATTGACTTCCTCGACATCTTCGTCGGCAGCCACCATTGGCCGGCCTTCAACGTCGCCGATGCGTCGATCTGCATCGGCGTGACGTTCCTGGTGCTCGATCTGCTCGCCAAGGGTCCGGAGCATCGTCGCGCCGGAACCACGCCGGAGTCCTGACGATGCATCCGGTCCTGTTCGATCTGCAGCTCGGCCGGTACGGGCATTTCTCCATCGGCACGTACGGGCTGTTCTACGCCCTCGGCTTCCTGCTGGCGCTCCGTCTGGCCATGCGCTATGCCCGCCGGGAAGGACTCGACCCGGCTCGCATCGTCGACCTCGGCATCGTGGCGTTGCTCTCCGGCTTCATCGGCGCCAAGCTGCTCCTCTACATCATCGGCTACCGGACCTACCTGGCCGACCCGATGGCGATGCTGCGCGACCTGCGATCGGCGGGGGTGTTCTACGGCGGCTTCGGCCTGGCGACCCTCACGGTTTATCGGTACGTCCGCAAGCATCGCCTGCCGGTCGGCAGGGTGGCCGATCTGGCGGCGCCCCCTCTCGCGCTCGGCCAGGCGATCGGCCGCATCGGCTGCTTCATGGCGGGCTGCTGCTACGGCAAGGCCTGCGATCTTCCCTGGGCCGTCACCTTCAGCGATGCGCGCGCCTTCGAGCTGACCGGCGTGACTCTTGGGATTCCGCTCCATCCAACGCAGCTTTACCACGCCCTGGCCGACCTTCTGATCCTCGCGATCACCGTCTGGTTCATGAACCGGCGACGCTTCGAGGGTCAGGTCTTCTGGATCTACGTCCTGTCGTATGCGCTGCTGCGCTTCATCGTGGAATTCTACCGTGGCGATTCGGTCCGCGGGCTCTTCTTCGGGGCCAGCCTCTCGACCTCGCAGCTGATCGCCCTGCCCCTCGCCGTCGGCGCCACGTTGGCCCTGATCCTGATACCGCGATGGCGTCGAGGCGCGGCGAGTTCCGCGGGCTCCGCCGCGCGCGGCTGAGGCGAGCGCATGATCGCACCCCGGCTTCCGGAACAACGGATCGCGATCGAGCTGGGCGAGGAGAGCGCCGGCGGGCGCATCGATCAGACTCTGGCCGCCCGTCTTCCGGACCTCAGCCGGGCAACGCTCCAGCGCCTGATCCGGGACGGGCTCGTCCTGGTCGGCGGCCTTCCGGTGCGGGCCTCGCAGAAGGTCCGCGGGGGCGAGAAGGTCACCGTCACGATCCCACCCCCGCGCCCTGCCGGCCCTCTCCCCGAGGTGCGCGATCTGGCGATCCTTCATGAGGACCCCGATCTGATCGTCCTCGACAAGCCGGCAGGCGTGGTGGTCCACCCCGGTGCCGGCGCGCGCTCCGGCACCCTGGTGAACTTCCTGCTGCACCATTGCCGCGATCTTTCGGGCATCGGAGGAGAGGAACGGCCCGGCATCGTGCATCGTCTCGATAGGGACACGACCGGCGTCCTGGTGGTTGCGAAGAACGACGCCTCCCATCGCAGTCTCTCCTCCCAGTTCCAGGAGAGGCAGGTGCGGAAGACCTATGAGGCGCTGGTCTGGGGAGAGCCGCGCCGCGATCCGGGCACGATCGACGCGCCGATCGGGCGCCACCCCGGGGCCCGGGTCAAGATGGCCGTTGTCGCCTCGGGAAGAGCCGCCCGCACCACGTACCGTGTGGCCGAGCGGCTCGGTGTCGTCTCCCTCCTCGAAGCCCAGCCGGAGACGGGACGGACGCATCAGATCCGCGTCCATCTCACCTCAATCGGCCACCCCGTGGTCGGAGATCCTGTCTACGGACCGCGTCGCGCGGAGTCTGCGGTCGATGAGCCGACCCGCGGACTGATCTCGGCATACACCGGAATGGCGCTCCATGCCCGCCGCCTCGGCTTCACGCATCCGCGCACCGGTGTCTGGATTCAGTTCGAGGCGCCGAGGCCGGAAGCGCTCGAGCGACTGATCGAGGCGCTCATGAGACGGCGCCCGTTGATACCGGAGCCGAAGCGCCGATGAACCGCCAGCGCATGACCTTTTCGATCCTTGGGGCCGGCCGTCTCGGCCGGACGCTTGGAAGAGTCCTGATCCGCCGAGGTCTGGTGCCGCTCGGTATCTCCTGCCGGACCCTGCGTTCGGCCCGGCAGGCGGTCGCCTTCATCGGCGGCGGCCACCCCACGACTTCGAACCCGAAAGCCGCGGCGGGCGCCGGGCTGATCCTCATCGCCACCCCCGACCGGGCGATCTCCCCTCTGGCGCGGGAGCTGGCCGACGCCGGTCTGGTCCTTCGGGGAAAGATTGTCGCGCATACCAGCGGCGCCCTCGCCTCCTCGACGCTCGACCCGATCCGACAGCGAGGCGCCCTGGTGGCATCGATCCACCCTTTGGCGAGCATCGCCGATCCGCGGGAGGTCCTGAGGCGTTTCCAGGGGATCCCTTTCGCCATCGAAGGCGATCCTGGAGCGGTCCGCCAGCTCCGGAGGCTGGTCGTGTCGCTCGGCGGTCTGCCGATCACCATTCCGCGCGAATCGAAGGCGCTCTATCACCTGATCGCCTGCCTTCTCTCGAACGACCTTGTCGCACTTCTGGCGTTCGGTCTCGATGCCGCTCGAGCGCTCGGGCTCGGCCGGAGACAGGCGGCCCGCCTGTATCTGCCGCTCGTCCGGGGCACGATCGACAATGTCGTGAGGCTGGGACCGGTCAAGGCTTTGACCGGCCCGATCTCGCGCGGCGACGTCACGACGCTCAGGCTGCACGGAGATGCCCTCCGATCGCTGCCCGCCGACCTCCGGCGCCTTCACCGGCTGCTGGCGATCCGATCGACCGGACTGGCCCTCGAGGCGAAGACGATCAACCCCGAGACCGCGGCACGGCTCGTCCGTCTTCTCGGCAATCTTCCCTAGGGCCTCTCCCGGACGGGGCCACGCCGTGACGGCCGCGGCATCGGCCCCACAACTTGATCCGTCCCTGTCAGGACCCTAGATTTCAGTATCGGGATCGGAAACCGGGAGGAATTCCCTTTAATGCGGTCGCAACACGATTCGAGAGAGCGCGCGCCGGAACCAGATCTCCCGCGCTCAGCCGGAGATCTGCTGGTTGCACCACCCGTCAGGGGTGAGAGGGCCGTAGATCCCCGGCAACCCTCGACAGATGCCATTTTCGCTCGTCGCCGCCGTCACGCCATTGGCCTCGACACAGCAGGCGCAAGGGTCACCGGTGCAGGCGGCCGTTGTCAGCGAGGTTGTCAAGTTCTGATTCTGGGAGGCGGTCGTGAGATTCCCCTGCTTGTCAACCACCTGAATCTTCAGCGAGATTGGCTCGCTATTGGCAACCCCGGAGTACGGGACCTCATGATTCTGCTTTGCGATGCAGTCCTTGAAGAAATTCCCGATATCGTGGTCCGGGGGCTTCACGAACGCGAAACTTCTGGTGTAGATCCCGTCGTTGACGGTCGCATCTCCGGAGGTCAGATCAAAACTGGCATTCGAGCAGGTGACCCCGCCGGTGAGCGGATCCAGGATGCAGGCCAGAGGTACGGTGGCCGTTTGCGGCCAGACCAGGGCTTGGCTCCTGTCACTCTGGATCGGACTCCCGTCGTCGAAGAGGACAATCGTGTTGATGTTCGTCGAATCGGGAACGACATACGAGGCGCTCACCAAAAGAATATTGGTCAGATCGCTGGTCGTTCCCTTGCTATCGGGGTCGGTCACCTCGACCGTGAGCTTGATATTGCTGTAGGTCCCGCCGATGGAAGTCGGTTGCTCCATCTGCCCCTGGTAGTAAAAAGTCAGCGCTTCGGTGAAATCACAACTCACCTGAGCGGGGGTCGTATCCAAGTGAACGCTCACGATGACAGGGGGATTCCCGAACAGACGCGTTCCGGGGGTGGTGTCCTGAGTCTTGCTGCAGGCACCGACCGTCACGGCGACCAGAATCAGGCCGGCGAGAATCGAACCGCGCTGGGTCAAATCGAGAACTCCACGAGCCGTTTGCGGGACCTGCCTCGCCGGCTCGAGACCCGCCGTCGAAGTCGTATTCACTTTGAAAGAGGGGCGCATTCTAGAGAACTGACCTCCTCGCGTCAAGCAGGCGGAGCCGCCGGTATACCGTTCGTCGCCTTCCCCAAACCGCCTGGAAGCAAAGCCTTCGGGCTGTTTTCGCCCCTCTTGAGCGGGCTAAGTGTACGGGGGGGGTGGGGGTCTGTCAAGGTTGAATCCAGGGCCTCCGCGGCATGGATACAGCACTCCCGCGCAGGGGCTTCCGGGAACGTTTCTCGGATCGAGCGGCCCGCGGGACGGGCTTTCTGATGCCCCCCAAGAGCGTTCTCAGCGGCGATCTCGGGTCGTTCAGCCTGGCCGATGTTTTCACCTTGCTCGGGATCGGCAGGAAAGGCGGGGTGCTCCGGCTCACCCGGGGAGCCGAAACCCGGACGCTTCACTGGGAGGCGGGCGAGATCGTCTTCGCGCGCTCCAATTCGGTGCGAGACAGCCTCGGAAATTTCCTGGTCCGCAAGGGAATTATCACTCCGGAACAGAACGCGGTCTCCGCCTCGAAGATCGACGAGGCGACACGCCATGGAAAAGTGCTCGTCCGGATGGGGTTCATCACCGCCGACCAGCTGCTCTGGGCGGTGAAGCAGCAGGTGATCGAGATCATCTATTCGCTGTTCCATTGGCGGAGCGGATTCTTCGAGTTCGTCGACGGTGAGGTCGAGAGCAAGGAGAAGATCACGCTCTCGATGTCCACCACCAAGATCGTCATGGAAGGGATCCACCGCCTCGACGAGTGGGGGAAGATTCGCGCCACCTTCCCGGCGGACACTCTGGTGCTGGAGCCGAGCCTGCCGCCGGGCGAGGTGGCGGGCAAACCCGATCTGAGCTCCGAAGAGAAGAGTCTCTATCCTCTCGTCAACGGCTCTCGAACGCTCTCCGAAATCGCCAATCTTGCCCGTCTGGGCGAGTTCGAGTGCTACTCCGCCCTGTTCAACCTCTATTCCGCCGGAGCCCTGCGTCTGCATGGAGCCAGGGAGGCCCCCCGGAAGGCTGCCCGCTGACCGGTCAGGAGGGGCGGACGAGAGACGCGATGCA
>Ga0137398_10001263_pt1 | contig 10160 bp, 10 predicted proteins | sample czorhiz216metaG_FD_106659 | JGI IMG/M metagenome (GOLD analysis project Ga0137398, IMG submission 106659) | Vadose zone soil microbial communities from Angelo Coast Range Reserve, California, USA - czorhiz2.16 metaG | ecosystem: Environmental > Terrestrial > Soil > Vadose zone | place: USA...
CAGCTGCGCGCCGGCGGAATTCACCACCGTGTGCCACTTGGTGATCCCGCCAGTCAGCGCGACAAGATAGACGAGCAGCACCGCGATGAAGCGTGAGAGTGGAACTCGCGCCAGTGCATTCTGGAGCGGCTCTACCGGGAGGAGAAAAAAAAGAATTCCAAGAATCAGCAGGGCCACCGCCCAGCGCACTCCGAGAAGAATCCAGCGCCGGCTGGATTTTGGCGGTTGGTGGTCTGTGCTCATTTGAAGACGAAGGCTTTCAACAAGGAGCCGTCACTCACCGAAGATTTCGTTGATTTTTCCCGCCAGCGTGAAGTCGTAGTCGCTGATGCCTTTTACGCTGTGTGTATTCAGATCGATCACCACCTTGTTCCACACGTTGAACCATTCCGGATGATGGTTCATCGCCTCGGCGACGAGCGCGACGCGCGTCATATTGCCGAACGCCGCAACGAAATCCTTGCACGTAAATTCTCGGTGCAGCTTGCCGTTCACCACGCCCCATCCCTTGGTCTTGGGGAGCATCGTGGTAATTTCAGCTTCGGAAAGTTTTTTTGCAGGCATGGAGCGTTCCTCCGGATTCGGCTGAAGTTCTCTCCCGCCATTATGCGGCGCAAGCCCTGCCCCGGCAACAATTCCCGCTTTGCCGCCGTCAGCGGCGGTTCTTCGTTGAATGCGCGCGTGAATTCCATTATCGTAGGGGTTTCCTTTGCAGCCAAAATGCGCCTTGTGCGCGCATTCGAACTGAAAGCGGAGAGCGACGTGAAAAAGAAAATTCGCGCCATTCAGTATGGTGTTGGCCCTATCGGCGCATCCATCGCGCGTTTGATGCGGGAAAAACAGGCCATTGAAATTATCGGCGCCATCGACACCGATCCCGCGAAAATCGGGCGTGACCTCGGCGAAGTCGTCGGCGCCAAGGATGCGCCGTGGGGTGTATCCGTTTCCGCGGAAGCCAGGGAAGTGCTGGAACAAAACGCCGACGTGGTGATCCACTCGACGTCGTCGTCGCTCGAGAGAGTGATGGATTAATTGTTGATGTGCCTGGAAGCCGAGTCCAGTATTGTTTCGACTTGCGAGGAATTGTCGTACCCCTTTCGAACGCATCCGGAACTCGCCGCGAAACTGGACGCGGCGGCGAAAGAATCAGGCGTCGCGCTGGTCGGCACCGGCGTAAATCCCGGTTTCGTGATGGACAAACTCCTCGTGACGCTTGCTGCCGTGTCGCAGCGCATCGAGCACGCGAAAGCGCTGCGCGTGGTTGACGCTTCGAAGCGGCGGCTGACGCTGCAGAAAAAAATCGGCGCGGGAATGACCGTGGAAGAATTCCGCGCGCAAGTGAAAGCCGGCGTCATCAAGCACGTCGGCTTGCCTGAATCGGTGGCCATGGTCGCGGACAGCTTGAATCTCCCGGTCGAGCAAATCATCGAAACGATCGAGCCTAAAGTTGCCACCGAACGCGTGCAGACAGAATATCTTACGGTCGAGGCCGGTCAGGCCGCGGGTGTGCACCAGATTGCGCGCGGCCTTTCGAAAGACGGCAAGGAACTTGTTTATCTTGAATTGCAGATGTACGTCGGCGCGAAAGATCCTGCCGATACGATTTCGCTGACCGGGCATCCCGACATCAGCCTCACGATTCCCGGCGGCTCGCATGGCGACATCGCCACCGCTTCGGTGGTCGTGAATTCGATTCCCGTAATTCTTGATGCTCCGGCAGGTCTACGCTCCGCGCGTGATCTGCCGATTGGATTTTTCTCTCCTAACGCCCGGCCATGACAGCGTAAATTCCCGGCTGTTCCATTCCCTGGGACAAAGTTACCGTCTCGCAGCAACGCGCAAAATTTCTCGTCCACCTAGCAACCGCGGAGAGATGATGTGGGTAAGCCCAGAAAGGCTGGCGCTCCATGAATCTCCCAGACGCCAAGTCCAACAAACAAGCATGGTATATGGCTAGCAGCGTCGTGCTGGTCATTGGCGGATTGCTCCTCGCGCAGTTCCTGATCGTGAAGGCGGCGCAGTGGTTCAAGGAAACTCGGGAACGCCGCATCACGAAGGCCAGCGATAGTGTGATGCCCGATCGTTTGATCACGCGCTGCGGCGCGGCGGCGGAAGACACAACGGCGGATGTATATCCGGTCGTCAAACGGACCATGAGCTACAAAGCGAGCGGCCAGCGAACGTTAGTCTTCACCTTCACCAGGACGGCCGACGAGCCGCAGAACTGGGTATTGCTCTCCGTGAGAGACTCGGTCGGAAACGCGTCGTACGATACGCCTGACGCGAGGATCTCTGCTCTCTCATGCTTGGACTCTTCCAAATAGCTCCAGCTCGGCTGGGTTCGCATTCCGCGTGATTGCTTCTACGGCTTCACCCCTCGCAGCGCCCGGAACCAAAACCGGATCAACAAGTTCGTTCAGTTGTGCTTTACGAATTCTCCTTTGTGGCCGGTGAGGGAGTTGTAGAGCGTCTCGATAAAGGCGTCCTCGCTGACGAAATCGCCTTTCCATTTTACCCAGGGGGCGAGAGTCTTTTCCTGCTTCATTTGGTCCAACGTTTTGTGATCGTTGATAGCTTTTTGCACGACGGCGGAAGTTTCCTTCAGCATTTTGGTGAAAGCGCGGACGTCATCGAGATTCGAGAGCGCGCCGTGGCCGGGGATGACCTTTACATCGGCGGGCAACTGCGCGGTGGCTTTTTCCATGGCATCAATCATGCCCTGCACGCTGCCACCGCTGGCCACATCAATAAACGGGAATCCGTAGCGCACGAAATCGTCGCCCATGTGTACGACGTTGTTCTTCGGGAAAAAAATGATGGAGTCGCCGTCCGTGTGTCCGGACGGAAAATGCAGCGCGCGTATGTCTTCGCCATTCAGATGCACGGTGACATCGTGCTCAAAAGTGATGATCGGAAGTGCTGCCTTCTCCGCGGGCTTTACGTCCATCTTGATCGAGCCGCCGTTGCCTGCGGTGCCGCCGGATTCGAGACGTTTGCGGACGTTGTCCTGCGCGATAAGCGTGGAACCGGAGTTGTTGAACGGCACGTTGCCGCCGGTATGGTCTCCGTGGTAGTGCGTGTTGATGACGAAGCGCACAGGCTTGTCGGTAATCTTCAAGTCCTTCAACGCAGTCTGAATTTTTTCCGCCAGCGGCGCGAATTGGTCGTCCACAATGACGATGCCGTCTTCGCCCACGGAAGCGGCGATGTTTCCACCCTGCCCTTCCAGCATGTAGATGTTGCCGGAAACCTTGGTCACCTTGATTTGAACCTTGGAAAAGTCGGGTGGCTGTTGCGCCGCGGCGGCTGGCCCGCAAACCAGTGCTACCCCTGCCAGTGCGAGAACCATCCTTTGGTGTACCTTCCTGCTCATTTCGCTCCTCCTCAGAAAACCGCCGGGCATTCTATCACTGAGGCGGTGACCTGCGCTCCTTGCGCCGCGGCGGATGAGATCCCTGCGCACTAAGCGCTCTTGGTGAAACAGACGAAAATTGTTGCTATACGGATCGCCAGTTCTTGCAACGCTCTCACACATCGCGCCAGCGTGGAAGAGGGCGGCGGGCAAGGAGGGCTTGGGCGGCCCACTGGCCGAGGTAGACGGAAAGGGCGACGCCATGGCCGTTGTAGCCTGCGAGGATCATCACTTGTTCGCTGCGCGGATGGCGGCGAAAGACGGGGCGCATTCCTTCGGTGAGAAGAATGGGTCCGCCCCAGCGATTAGTAATACGCACAGAGGCGAGGGCAGGGTGCAGGTTACGGACGCGATCTTCAAGCGAGCGGAGACGGGCGGCGGGTTCGCCGTGGCGGACGTCATAGCGGCGCAAATCGTATGCGGTGTTTTTGCTCGAGCGGGCGCCAAGTGGAAAGCGAGATGGGGTGCCTACATAGGCGGGGACGAGACCGGCGCCAAAAATGGCGCCATTCGAATCGAGCAAGCGTCCCCACAAATAAGGAAGGTCTACGGTATAAAACGGACGGCGCGAGGAAAGGCCAATGGCTTTAAGCTGCGCAGCGGAGAGCGGAGCGGTAGCAAGCGCAAATGTGAGTTTCGGGACGGCAGCGGCGCGAAGGCCGGATAATTTCAGGGAAAAAGCGTTGGTAGCGACAAGCACTTGCCCGGCGCGGATTTCCTTCTCTTGGATGCGGCCACGGAGTTTGCGGCGTACGCTCAGGCGAAGCGGATTGGAGAAGTCTAGCGAGCGAACTTCGGCGTGCTCTACAATCCGGGCGCCGGTGCTTTCCGCAGCGCGCGCCAGACCCGCGAGCACTTTGCCGGGATCAACCGTGCCGCCGGGCACGCGACGGACGACTTTCAGATTTCCGGAATCGCTCCAGGAAATCGGCGAATGCTCTTCGACCGGGGCGGAACTTTCCCGACCCGGTCGGGACGGCTCGGCCACCGGAGCGGGGCGGCCAAGCTCCAAGACGCCGGGGAGCGTTAGTCGCGAGTCAATCCGCAAGTTGCGGAGAATTTTCTTATAGCCAGCGAGCACGTCGCCGAGGCCCGGGAGGCTACCCGCCGCAGTTTCCGCAAGCGCCATGCCGCCGGTGCGGCCACTAGCGCCGGCACCGAGCGAAGCAGAGTCCAACACCAGGACGGACCGCCCAGGAGCAAGCCGGCGCAACCACGCCGCCGCGGAAAGGCCCGAAAAGCCGCCGCCAACAATGGCGAAATCCACGTGATCCGGAAGCGCGCGCTGAGCAGGACGGAAACCAACCGTCCAGGGCGGCACGCCCCATGGATGAGGCTTTCGGGGCGCGACGTTTCGATGCACTTTGCGGGGCATGGCATTTCTTTGATGATCAGGCCCATGACGGCGTGACACAGGAAAGAGGAGCGCCGACAGGAGCGAGGGAAACTCGCTTGGCCCTTCGCTTTCAAGATAAGTTCCTGTCCGGCGCGCGAGTGCAACGATTTCGATCGTAAGAACACAATTCTTCTAGAAAGCTCGCTTGACGTTCACTCAGGGCAAGCAGGGCAAACAAGAGTAGCTATGTCTCAAGCGCCAACCTGAATACCCGCCGAATCACGCCCCCCGGCATTACGAGAGGGACGGCCTTCCTCTATCGGTGCGAACGGCAAGAACGAGGCTGCTAACGAGCAACGGCGGCGCTCGTCTATGCATTCGCACCACTATGTCGCCACGCGACATAGATGATGACATGTTGGGATTTGGGAGGAGGCAGGATGATTCTCGATCACCCGGTTGTTCCGCTGCTCGGGCGGCTGATGATGACGTACATTTTCGCGACGAGCGGCATCGCGAAGGTTTTTGGATGGTCCGGAAACGTGACGTACATGAGCACGAGACACTTGCCGATGATTCCGGTGCTGCTGGCTGTGGCGCTCTTGATCGAAGTGGCAGGTTCGGTTTGCCTGGTGACGGGATACCAGGCCCGGATCGCGGCGTTTGTGATGTTCGGGTACACGACGGCGGTTACGGTGATCTTTCACAACTACTGGGCGTCGAGCGAAATGATGGCCGCAATGCAGGAGACGCACTTTCGCAAGAATCTGGCGATCATGGGCGGTTTGCTGATGCTGGCGTACAGCGGGCCGGGAAGATGGGCGCTGGGGCGACGTGCGGGCGCGAACGCCAGACATTAACCCGGCTAGGGGAGCAAGGAACGACTCGGGGAAAAACCTGCGTCCAAGATGCAGACTTTCCATAATTGCCGGGCCGCGTCGGGAATGATACTGAATGATCGAAATCGGGGTGTCCGGACAGGCATTCGAGGAAATCGCCGAATCATTCCGTTAGCAGGGAGTGGACATTGCTGAGGAAAAAGCTGCTGACCGCCGGTATTTCGGCCGGCGCGGAACTCTTATTGCTGCTGGCCTTCGTGGTCGGAGGGACGGCCGTTAACCGCGCGCGAACCGGAACGGTCAAACCGTGGAACGACAAGGCCTTCAAGGCGAAGTACGCGGCGAGCCAACTGAAGCAAGGAGGCAACGGGTCGGCCACGCTTACGCTTTCCTATGAATTGGAGAACTTGACGGACGTGGATTTTCATCTGGCCGAGGGCTCCGGGCTGGTGATCGCGAGAAAACTGCTTTCCGGCGACGGCCTGAGCCAGGAAGAACCGATACGCCTCGGCTACCCCGCGTTCTTGCCGGCAGGGCAACGCGCGCGGATAGCGATTGAAATCACGCAAACCTTTCGATGGCCGCAGGAGGATGACCCTGCCTACGTATCCAGACTCAGAGATTTCGTAAAGGAACGACTGGCAAACACGAGGGAGTTTGTTGTCTTTGATGAGGCGAGCCGTTGCCAGATCGAACTTCCGAGCGCTTGGGAAGAACTGCAGGAGACGGCGCAAGCAAGCTATTGAGTGCCGGGCGTGACTCTGGAAGGCGGCTGTGCCGGGGGAATGTTGGGCCCTCAAAGGAGCAAGGAAAACGCTGGCTAGCGGAGATAGGCGGAGCGGCGAATCAATTCATGTCCACTTCAGCTACATTTCTTGAAGAGAACAGCAAGTCCGGAAACCGGCGGGGTTGCCGGAGGGAACCGCTCAAATGGGTGGTCCTGGTTTATTTCGGCGAGAACAACTGGGGTAAGCTGCTGAACTTGAATGAAACCGGGATGTGCCTCGAATTTGCGGACGCTCCGTCGCAGGGAGAGCGCATTGGTTTTACGCTCCAAGCAATGGGCCGGATGCCGGAAGCATTCGGCGGAGAAATCATCAGCGAAACGTTCGCGGCGGCAGGTGAGATCAAATGGACGCGCGAGTTCGAAAGAACGGCGGGAGTGCAGTTCGCGGAGTTGAAAGAAGAAAGCAGGGAGCAGATTCGGCACTGGCTATCGTTCGAGGCATGCATCGGCAGCCATCGGCAGGGCAACGAAACGAGTACGACTGCGGAAGCACCAAGCCCGCGGAGCGAGCTGGCAGAGCCGATGGAGGTGTTTCTAGGGCCTCCACTTGAAAAAGTTGAGCTCGATGAAACGTTGAGCGAAGGGGGCAAATCCGAGTCGAGTATTGAGCGAGTCGGAACACTCGAAACCAGTCTGGTGGAAAGGATTCTGGAAGCGCCCGCCTTTGAGGCGTGCGGCAAGGTCACGGAGGAGGAAATACAAAATCGTAAAGCTGCACCCGGTTTAGATAGATGGAGGAAGCGGATCGGGGTAACGGCGGTGCCAGGACTTGTGGCAGTCCTCATTGTGGTGGCCGTCTTGAAAATGATTCTGCCGGTGGGGACGCGCAAATCGCGGGCGGCTGAGAGGTTGCCAGCCCGCACGGTAGTTCCAACGGCGCCGGTCAGCGCAAAATACCACGAGGGCGCCGGAAATCGGACCCCGTTCCTGGTGGAAGTGCAGGACGCGGAAAATCGGCGCTGGCTTTTGTGGTTCGATCACAATTCCGCTGAAACGGTGTCCGTCCAAACGGCCCCTACATCTATTGCAGCGTCTTCGCGTGTAACGCTGTCAGAAGGCGTCTCTCGGCGACAAGCTGCATCCGCAAGATCGGAGCCGGCTCGTAAGTTCGCGCTCGTCACACCCACGGTGAATCGCCCGAAGACGAATGGTTTGTCCGAGGCTTCCATTTCCACCGCCCCTGTCGTTTCTGGTGAGGCGCCGCCGCTCGATGCGGCTTTGGGTGGAATTCTGATGAGGGAAGTGAAGCCGCCGCCCGCGACTGGAGCCCTTCCCGCAGCCAACGAAGTTCAGCAAGCCCGCCTGATCAAGGCCGTGCCTCCCGCCTACCCTGCGCTGGCGAAGGCAAATCATGTCACCGGGGACGTCACCCTAGACGCGCTCATCGACGCGAATGGCAGAGTAACGGAAGTGAAGGTGGTCGCTGGTCCTGGTCTTTTGAGAGAAGCAGCCGTGAATGCGATGCGGTTGTGGAAGTACGAGCCAGCCCGATTGGGCGGGCGCCCTGTCCCGAGCCACCTCAGTGTGACCGTGAAGTTCCATTTCGATTAGCAGCGCAAGTTCGGCGTGCGGCTGACTCTGATATATCTTGAAACTGGTTCAAGGGCGCGTGCCGGTGCCGATGACGATTTCGAGCGGCATGTTCAGTTCCTTGCCATTCCAGAATTTCCTAAGGGCGGCGAAGATTTCGGATTGTGCTTGAACCATTTTTTCGGGTGTGAATTGGTCAAGAAGCAGGCGGAACTGCGCCGTCACTTCGGTGAATTGCTCCCAGTATTTTTCGATGGACAAGGCCCAGCGTCCAGCGATGATACGGTCTTCTTCGTGAACATTGGTGAAGCCAGCTGCTTCGAGCGCGCGCCGGAGCCGGTCGCGCTCGCCAAACATGAAGGGGCTCGGTGCATCAGGATCGGGCGGCGCGGGTGGTACCGGAGCGTGCTTCAGAATAATTCCCGACGTGGTAGTGAAAAATGGTTGTTCCTTCTTGCCCCAGGCGACAAACACCGCTCGGCCGCCAGGTTTTAACACGCGAAGACATTCGCGAAGCGCCCTGGGAAGATCCGGAAAAAACATGATCCCGAAACGGCAGGTAAGCACGTCGAAGGATTCATCCGGAAAGGGGAGCGCTTCGGCGCTGGCTTCGCGGAATTCAATGTTTGTAAGATTCTTTTCGCGCGCCATTTCTTCCGCGAGCGACATCATTCCCGGGCCGAGATCTGTGGCTGTGACATGGCCTGTGGGACTTACTTCCGCGGCGACCGAAAGCGCTGGATCTCCAACTCCGCTGGCAAGATCGAGAACCCTCATACCGGGGCGAAGATGAGCGCCTTCGAGGATGGCGTCGGTCGCACCCCGCGTGAACGCCGCGATTTGCGCCTGCCACTTGCGCCAGGCGGCCACTTTCCGTGCACCAGTCCATTCCTGATGAAGGTCTTCGCGAAACTTTTGGATTTTCGATGGGTCAGGCGCGCTCATGATCGACCTCCACGGCGGAAAAGTTTAGCAAAGTGTCTAGCTGGATGCCGAAGCGAAATGCAGGGAGATCATATCCACGGGCGCGAGGTGGAAGACGATTTCTTCACCCGGTTCGACCCAGATCGGCGGAATGATCGAACCGGTGATGATGATTTGACCTGCTTGCAGCTTCTCGCCGAAAACGGCGAGCAGGTTGGCGGTGTGACGAACGATGTCGACGAGTTCGCCGGTCAAGTTTTGCAGGCCCTGTGGGTCGTTGATGCCGGCAATTTCAGTTCCGTTGCGGAGGACGCGGGCGGCCAGGCCGCCGAGAACGCCGCCGGTTCGCGCTGGATCGCAGCGGCCAAGAATGACGTGCCGTTGATAAATGTCAGAAGCAAGCGTTCCTTCAACGTCGTCGGAGGGATGATCAACATCGGCGACTTCGATGGCGGGGCCTAGTCCGGCAATGGCGGCTTTGGCTGTGTCGCGGTCCGCGCCCGCAGGCAAGTTTTTGCCAAGATGCATGGTGATTTCGGGCTCAGCGGCTGGTTTCGTCCAACCGGCCAGGGAAAGCATCGAGCCGGAGGACACGAGCGCGCGATCGGTGAGAAAGCCGACGAGGGGCGCGTTGATGTGAAGCCGCTCGAGGGCCGCGGGACCGCCAAACGCAAGTTTCCAGCCGAGAGCTTTGTGGCCGGAATCGAGGAGCTCTCGACGACGGCGGAGCTGGGCGGCCATTCCGCGAGAGATGCGCGGGTCTTCCCAAGCTGCGGTCATGAAGAGATGGCCATGAGAAGTTCAGTAGCCTTCGGGCGGAATTTCGTAGCCAGCGGCTTCGAGCGAGCCCGCGCCGCTCCAGCCCCAGACGAGGACCACGTCTTCGCTGCCGGTGTTGTCGAAACCGTGCCAATGGCCGCGCGGCGTGAAAATCACATCACCTTGGCCTGAAGGCTCGCGCCCGGTGTCGGTATAGACGAATCCACTCCCCTTGATGACAATGAAAAATTCATCCACGTTGGGATGGCGATGTTTGTCGTGACGCGCACCCGGCGGAAGAATAGTCCAGCCGACGAGAAGTTTTTCCGAGCCGGCAGTCTTCTGATCGATCAGAAACCGTACCTGCATGTTGACCCAGCCTTCGTCGCGCGAAAGCCCGCCGACTTGCGGCACATCGCGAAGGTTGGTGCGGTAAGGCTTCATTTCGACATTCCTCCCAGGCGGCGATAGACCTCGTAGACGGCGACAAAATCGTGATGCGCAAGGCCGAGACCCCGGCAAGCATTCAATATTTCGTTGGCCGCGGCACCGAGCGGAACGGGAACGCCCATC
>Ga0137398_10001264_pt1 | contig 10160 bp, 9 predicted proteins | sample czorhiz216metaG_FD_106659 | JGI IMG/M metagenome (GOLD analysis project Ga0137398, IMG submission 106659) | Vadose zone soil microbial communities from Angelo Coast Range Reserve, California, USA - czorhiz2.16 metaG | ecosystem: Environmental > Terrestrial > Soil > Vadose zone | place: USA...
AGAATCATCACTTCGATGCTGGTGCGTGAGTCAAGATTCCCGGTAGGTTCATCCGCCAAAATAAGTCGAGGATTCATTATCATGGCGCGAGCCAGCGCTACGCGCTGCTGTTGGCCCCCGGATAGTTGATTCGGACGATGGTCCATACGGCTTCCGAGTCCCACGCGCGTGAGGGCCTCTGCCGCGCGGCGATGACGCTCCTCGGCCGGAACGCCCGCGTACAGCATGGGCAGCACTACTTGTTCCAGTGCGGTGGCACGCGGAAGAAGATTGAAATTCTGAAAGACGAAGCCAAGCTTGCGGTTTCGGACGTCAGCCAAAGTATCGCGATCGAAATCCGATACCAGATGTTTGCCCAGAAAATATCGGCCGGAGGTCGGCCAGTCCAGGCAGCCGATAATGTTCATCATGGTCGATTTTCCTGAGCCGGATGAACCCATAATCGCGACGAACTCTCCTTCGTCGATTCGCAACGAAACGTCCAGCAAAGCCGACACCGTCACGTCTCCCATGCGATACATTTTCTTGACTCGCTCGAGTTGGATGATGGCTGGCATGCGCGTCAGTCCTGGCTAAAATAAGTTGCTTTGCCGATTCACAGTCATATCCGTGATGAGCACGTCTCCCGCCTGGATGTGTCCCTGCACCAACTCGGACCATGTGCCGTCGCTTACTCCAGTGGAAACGGCGACCGATACGGGTTTGCCGTCTCGAAGTACCCACACCTTCTTGCGACTCAGGTCCTGAGCGGCACCCGACGGCAGCGGCGAATCTTTCACGCCAATGCGCGTGAGGAGTTGCGGTTCAGGTGCGAAACGCAGAGCCGCGTTGCGCAAACGAACGACATTGTCCTTCTGTGCGGCGACGAAAGTAATGTTGGCCGTCATGCCGGGCCGCAGCAGTAAATCGGGATTCTCGACGTCGATGACCCCGTCATAGGTCACCACGTTTTGCAGAGTCTGGGCCGCATTCCGAATCTGCCGGAGCTTGCCGGTAAATTCGTAATTGGGAAACGCATCCACGGTGAATGTTGCGGTCATGCCCGCGTACAGCCTCCCGACGTCGGCCTCGCCGACATTCGTATCCACCTGCATGTGCCGTAAATCGCGCGCGATTACGAAAAGTGTCGGCGCCTGAAACGAAGCGGCCACGGTCTGGCCCACATCCACATTGCGTGAGATAACCGTGCCATCAATGGGAGAAATAATGGTGGTGTAGTCCAGGTTCACCTGGGCCTGATTCAGCAGCGCGCGAGCCGATTCCAGATTGCTCTGATCCGCTTCGACCTGCGCTTTAGCGGCGGCCAAATTCGCCGATGCCGTGTCCAGATCGGCTCGCGCCATCACCTGCGCTTCCTGCAGCGCTTTTGTGCGATTGAAAATGGCTTGAATATTGATCTCTTGCGCCTGGTCCTTTTTCAGAACGCCCTCGAGGCTGAGCAGATTCGCGTGAGCCTGCGCCAATGCCGCTTCAAAGAGGACGGGATCCAGCCTGGCGATCGGCTCGCCTTTTTTCACTGTCGAGTTGTAATCGACATACAAATACTGCACACGGCCCGACACTTGGCTGCCCACTTGCACAGTGAGCAGGGCGGACAGATTTCCAGTCGCGGTAACTTTTGCGGCGATGTTACCTCGATCCACGGCGGCAGTTTCATAGTGCACGACAGGAGCCGCATGGGAACGGCGGTAAAAGACGAGCACGCTCGCGCCCACGATCAGTAGCACGAGCGTTCCCAACAGTGCCGCGCGCCACATGCGCCTCAAGCGAGAAGATTCCTGCGGCAGAAAATCATCCGCCGGCGCATACGAATTTTCTTTCACCTCAGTATCCAGTTCCGTGGACATTGATTCTCCCCGAGTCACGTATTACCCGTATCTTTATTTCTCGTTCTCTTTAAATTCATCGTAATTAGCGCGGAGACGCCGGCGCAAATGGTGGATCGCGTGATGTTTGCGCAAGCGTAGCGCGATCTCGCTGACTCCGGTTTCCACAGCCATCTGTTTAAAACTACGGCCCTCAAGTTCGTGAGCGATGAACGCACCGCGCTGTCCTTCGGTAAGCGTTTGTAAAGCAGTGTCCAGTCTTTCAAACAAGACACTTCGCGCGTAGCTCGCCGCAGGCCCAGCATGTCGCGAGGGAAGAGAATTTTCGATTTCCAGCCATTCACCGTCCTCTCCCCGCCCCAGCGCAAGGCTCGAGAAGTTCTCAGGTTTCTTCTTGCGAAAGACGTCGATGATTCGATTGCGGGCTACGCGGTATAGCCATACGGTTGCATGCTCCATCGGCTTCATCAGCCGATAAGCTCCCACGAGTTCGCAAAAAACATCCTGAAGCACATCTTCCGCGTCACTATCGCTCATCACGCGCCTGCGGATGAAGTTCTGCAATTGGTTCCCCTCGCGGCGGACGATTTCCGAGATTTGCTGGTTCTGATCGATTGTCACGCTCATTGCATTGGCAAATTCCGGGGGCGCTTGCAATTTGGTTTAGTGGCTCACTCCGTGAGAGGTAATTCAAGCTCCACCAGGAGCCCGCCACCTTGCGCGTTAGAAGCTCTTACCCTTCCTCCGTGCATCCGCACGATACGTTCGGTAATCGCCAGTCCCAGGCCGGCGCCTGATGCCTCCGCACCATCGACCCCTGGTACGCGATAAAAAGGAAGAAAGATTTTCGCGAGATGAACCGTTGGTACTCCCAAGCCGTGGTCGCGAACTTGAATCACAGCCCTGGAAGCAGAATTCGTTCCCTCCCGGCGCATGCTGATTTCTACATCAGTACTTGGCTTGGTGTAGCGAATGGCATTGCGAACAACATTTTCAAGGGCGCGACGAAGTTGCTCCGTTACTCCCGTGGTCGTGCAGGTATCCCCGGAAGCTACGCTCACGGTGCAGTGCCGAGCCTGGGCTTCAAAATTTCCATCCGCCGCGACTTCCTGGAGCAGGTTTGTCAGCTCAATCCTTTCCTTTTGATTCGCTTCGGTGTTGCTATCGATTCGCGCGAGTGCCAGGAGCTGTCCGATCAATTTGTCCAGATTCTGTGTTTCCAGCTCAATGCGGTCCAGATATTCCGCTCTGTCTTCTGGGGAACATTGCCGCAGCAAACCCAACGCAAGCGACAAACGAGTCAGGGGAGAACGCAACTCATGGGAAACATCTCCCAGCAAGCGGCGTTGTGCTTCGACAAGCGACTCGATTCGATTTGCCATGCGGTCGAAGCTGCGAGCGAGCCCGCCAATTTCATCCAGCCGCCACAAAATGAAATTGTCGCTGCGCGCACCAAGCTGACCGTCCGCGATCCGTCCGGCCACGTCACTGAGCCGGGCCACTGGCCGAGTGATGCTCCGAGTGAGCATCCAACAAAGGATTCCCCCTACGAACAGAACCATAAGGAGGCGAGCGAAGGCCGCGAAACCGAGCCCTTTGAGCAACGCGAGAAAAGAAACATGAGAGAAAATGAGAAGGATCGTGTATTTGCGGCCGCTTGGGCCTGTCGCCTGCTGAGCCGCAAATGTGCCGTTACCAATATGATCGCTGAATCGAGGAGTATCTTCGGTCGCGGCGCTTGCGAACTCAACAGCCCGCGACCCTGGGTTGCGGTCGAAAACTTCGTTCCCGGCCGCGTCGAATAAGTAGGGCTCGAAAAACGCAGTCTCCCGCAGGCCGTCAAAATGATTTTTAAGGCCGGTCTTGCCTTCCAGATCGTATGTTTCAGCCGCACGCTTGGCCTCAACGGGCAAGTAGATCGAGAGTTTGGCTCTTGCTTCACGCTGTGCGTTTTGGCTCAAGGGACTTATCACTGCTGTGACAACCATCGTCACGCCAACGATCACAACAGTCAGCCAAAACCACACGAAAATTTTCCAAAATAAGCTAATCATGGATTCTACTTGTTCCCGGATATTTCGGGTAAGGCATAGAAATAACCAACGCCGCGGATACCCTTTATGCGCTCTGTTCCACCAAGGGCTGTGCCGATTTTCTTGCGCAGACTCCAGATATGAGTGTCTATGCCGCGGTCAAATGGTGAAAATTCCCGCCCAAGTACTTCTCGCGTCAGCTCCTCGCGACCGATCACCCGCCCCGGAGAGGTCATTAATTTATTGAGCAGATCAAATTCGACGACCGTTAACTTGACAAGCTCACTCCCTCGGCGCACTGTTCGTGCCCCACTGTTCAGCTCCAGATCGCCTATCTTGATAGGGCTGGCCACCGGCTGAGCGTCAACCGCGCTGGCCGACTTTGCCCGCCGCAAAATTGCGCGAATGCGTCCCGCCAGCTCGCGCGGGTTAAAAGGCTTCGGGAGGTAGTCGTCGGCGCCAATCTCCAAACCCAGAATCCGGTCGAGGTCGTCGCCTTTGGCTGTCAGCATCAAAACGGGAGTGTTCGATTTCGCGCGGATTCGCCGCAACACTTCAAAACCGTCCAGGCCCGGCAGCATTACATCCAGCACGACCAAATCATGTTCTCCGCGGAGTACGAGGTCGATGCCCCGTCCACTGTCATGAATCGTGTCGACGGCATAACCGTCCGACCGGAGAAAGCGCGACACCAACTTGCAAAGCTCGACATCATCATCGATTACCAGGATGCGCGCTGCAGCTGTCTCCGATTTACGATCCATCACTATCCCCGCTGTCACTTTGCCATCCATTCAGTACTGCTTAGTGCTTTCTCAAGAGGCACGACCAAGATTCATTCTAGACCTCTTAAGACCGGCGTGCCGTCCAGAAATGTCAAAACCGTCTTGACAAATCTCAACACAGATTTGACTGAGTCTTGACCGACAGGAATACAACACCTGCATCTAAGACCAAATACAGTTTCAGGCAATGGTCTGATCGATGGGACCAAGATAGGTGGAAAATTGAAAATATATGCAGCTCTTTGGTTATACCCGGCATTATTGATGTTCGGCTCACAAATTGCGGCGCAGCAAAACGGCAGTCCGATACCAGGTGCGACCCCGGCCTTGCAAACTCCAACATCTTCAGCGGAGGGAGAAGCGAGCGTATCAGGCGTGTTGCTGGACAGCAGCGGAGCTACTGTTCGAGACGCAAAGGTCAGCTTGACGTCTCTTGACGGCTCAAGGCGCCGCACGCTTACATCTGGAGCGAACGGAGAATTTACATTTAAGAAGATGGCTTCAGGCTCCTATGTCGTCATTGTGGAGGCCACGGGTCTTGAGCCCTTCACGTCCGCTGAGTTCGTACTCGGAGCCCAGGAGTCCTATCAAATGCCTCGCATTATCTTATCGGTTGCGGCGTTAGTTACCCAGGTAACGGTTCGTCCCACCGAAGAGATTGCGGCTGAGCAGATAAAAGCGGAAGAGAAGCAACGTATAATCGGTCTCATTCCAAATTTTTACACAAGCTACATCCACGATGCGGCTCCGCTCACCGCCAAACAGAAATTCTCCCTCGCCACGCACGATACGTTCGATCCCGTTCCCTTAATCGGCATCGCCATCACTGCTGGTATCGAGCAGGCGAATAATAGCTTTGCTGGATACGGGCAAGGCGCCGCGGGATACGCCAAACGTTATGCCGCAAGATTTGTCGATGGACGCACGAGCGACTTTTTTAGTCATGCAGTATTCCCGTCGCTCCTTCACCAGGATCCGCGCTACTACTACCAGGGCACCGGTTCCTTCAAGTCTCGCCTCTTTCATGCCATGAGCTTCGCATTCGTCACACGCAGCGATAGTGGACATACCGTGCCGAATTATTCTTATCTTCTTGGCGATCTGGCCTCAGGAGGACTGTCCAACCTGTATTATCCCCGCGCTGACCGGGGAGCGAAGCTGGTCTTCACCAACGCGGCCGTTGGTATTGCCGGAAGGATGGGTGCGAGTATTATCCGCGAGTTCTTTTCGAAACGACTTACGACAAACGTCCCCGACGATGGAAAACCATAAATGCTGCTACCGTTATTTCATCGCAGCGAAATTAAAAAACTAGAGCCTTACCGTTAGTCAGGATTCCAAATATATCGAGAGGCCGAAGAAGATGGCTTTGAATCTTGCTGCGTGTCCCGCCGCTGATGGTATGAATCTGCGGATCAAGCTCCTGCCCCGAAGCTGTCGTCCGAGACCCTGATCTGAATAGACAAGAATTCCACAAACATGTAAAGAAATGTGAAGCAGCCGTACGGCAGCTAAACAAAACTTGACTCCTCTTTGACCATTCTTGACCGCCACCAGCTCCGTACTCCTGTATGGTCGGCACTAACGGTGACTCTCGATGAAACCACTCATCGCGACACCGCAAATTCCGAATCCAAGGAGGATCGAATGGAAGCAACAAGGAAATTGGGATTGGTTTTCTGTATGGCGATTTTGGTCGTAACATTTGGTTCGCCTGTAAAAGCAGATGAGCACGACAAGCTGACCATCTTAACTTTCAGCGCGCCGGTGGAGCTACCTGGCAACGTCGTTCTCTCGGCCGGGACTTATGTCTTCAAAATTCTCGACATTCCGAGTACTCGCAACGTTGTTGAAATTCTTAACCAGGAACAAACGCAAATCTGTGCCACCATTCTCACAATTCCCGCCGAACGCCTTCGCCAGACTGACAAGACCATAGTTGAATTCTATCAACCCGGACCCAGCGCCCCAAGTGCGCTCAAATCGTGGTTCTACCCCGGAAATACGCAAGGACAAGAGTTCGTCTACCCGAGAGCGCGGGCAGCTGAGCTGACCAACACTGCTATACGATCCGTAACCGTCAGCTCTTCAAATCTAACTTCATCACACGAGCAGCCGTGATGGCAGCCGGTGTGTGCGGAAATACAGGAGAAGTTATGTCACAACATTTCCTCGCATTTCATTCTGGCTCGACGGTTCGCCGATCTGCAAAACGTACCTACAACAATCAAGGAACCTCACAGAGTCTCGTCACAATACTTAGGCTGGACGCCAAGACCATTTACTTCACGCCATCCAGTCGAAGGAGAGGTCTTTTTCTTGACGCGCCTGACGGCCAGCAAAATCTCAAAGCCTTCCGTCGCAGTCAACCCCTTAACGATGTAGGCTTGTGTCGGCGACACCGCCGACAGGATTTCGTCACTTTGTCAGTATTTAGTCACATTTGTCCGAGTGCACCGTTTCTTCTATCGCAATGCCCACCGCTAAATTGTTCGAAATCAATGCAGAAGCTGCAATTGCTCAACCCAGTGATCGTGGAACGTGGAATGCAATTACACGTGCGTAGTTAAGTGATTTCGCGTTTAGCCGAATTCATAATTTAAGGAGAACAATGAAGATGCCTCTCAAGAATCGTTACGTGTCGCTGACGAAGGCGACAGTGATCAGTATCCTTTTGTCATTGTCAGTCGTGCCTTTGAGTGCGCAAGACCGCTCACCTGAGCCCCGATCTGGCCAATGGCGAATCGCCGGACAGAATCTAGACAATACTTGGAGTCAGCCGGATGAGCGCTCCATCAGCCCTGCCAACGTCAATGGTCTCAGCCCAAAATGGGTGTTCACAACGGGTGGCGATGTTTCTGCGACTCCGACCGTGGATGGTAACGCTGTCTACTTCCCCGATTGGGCCGGCAATCTATTCGCGGTCGAGAAAGACAGCGGTCGGCTTATCTGGTCTCACAAGATCTCCGACTACGATGGCGTCACCGGAGCCATCTCACGTGTCAGTCCTGCGGTAGATGGCAACCAGGTGATTATTGGAGACATTCTTAATGGAAAGCAGGTTCACAATGGCGCGAACGTGATCTCAGTCGATCGCGAAACAGGAACAATCCGGTGGATGACACAAGTGGATACTCATCCGGCTGCAATCATTACTGGATCTCCGGTTGTTTTCGACGGCGTCGTTTACATTGGAGTCTCTTCGAGTGAAGAAACTTTGGCACTGAATGCGGCATATCCATGCTGCAGCTTTCGGGGCAGTATCGTGGCGCTCAATGCGAAGAACGGCGCGATGCTTTGGAAAACCTTCGACATGCCTGACAATGGCGGCCAGCCGGGGGGATACAGCGGCGGCGCAGTTTGGCAACCACCCGCCATTGATCCAAAGCGCGGTATGCTCTTCATCGGTACCGGAAACAACTACACCGCACCCGCAGCAGTGGAAGCCTGCCAAAACGCAACCCCTACAGCAGACTGCGCTGCGGCTGACGATTTCTTCGACACCGCGCTTGCATTGGATTTAAAAACAGGGCAGATCAAGTGGGCGAAGAGGCTGCAAGGCTTTGACACTTGGACCGTAGCGTGTCACCTCCCTACGGGAGCAAACCCGAACTGTCCGGTACCCACCAGTCAGGATTTCGATCTTGGAGGAGCAGGTCCGAATCTGCTGGGTAACATCGTCGGCTTTGGCCAGAAGAGTGGCATTTTTTGGGCACTCAATCCCGATAACGACAAGATCGTTTGGAGCACACCAGTTGGGCCAGGCGCTTCGCTCGGAGGCATCGAGTGGGGCACGGCGACCGATGGTCAGCGCATTTATGTTGCCATCGCGAATAGCGACCATCTCCCCTACACCTTGGTGCCATCAGGACAGCAGATAACCTGGGGTTCATGGAGCGCTCTTGATGTTGCCACCGGGAAGATCCTTCGGCAGACGGCAGACCCCACTGCAGGCGCCATTGACAGGGGCTCGGTGAGTGTTGCAAACGGAGTCCTGTATGCCGGCTCTAATTCAGGACAGATGTACGCGCTGGACACGAGAACCGGAAATATTCTCTGGAACTTCGCGAGCGGGGGCTCAGTGATCGACGGGCCATCCATCGTGGACGGCACCCTCTATTGGGGATCCGGTTACCGGGAGGTCGCTGGAACCGGAAATAACAAAGTGTACGCGTTTACTGTGCCAGACTCGGACGGTCGAGGCGAACATTCAGGCAATGAAGGCAGGCGAGACTAATGGCTGCATTGAATGCATCGCAGAGATCGTGGTCGCTGTAGTTCTCAGTCCTCATGACGGTAGTTAGAAATGCTTGACATCACCGCCATCCTGCCATCACCCCGATGGCAGGGTGGCCCACCAAATCAGTGAAGATCTTCGGCGATCTAATGAATCGTCGAAGTTTCTTAGGCAGTGTTATTGCACTCGCTGGCACGAAATCGTCTGTTGAGATGCGGGCAGAGTTCGACATGAGAAATAATCTGCAACTTCAGTTTTGCTACAATTGCGGCGATGCCGTAAAACGAATAGCAGCGTGTCGGGGTCTGACGAGGAATAGTCGCGTGCTCAGAGCCTTTCGCGCATTTGCATTCGCGTTGTTGCCCCTAGCTGTGGGGTTCCTACTATCTCTCTCCGCCAACGCCCGACAAGTGCGAAAGGAACTGCAACCTCCTACCAACGAACGACCGCTACTGCAGGTGCATGCCAAGGGCGATCAAATCTACACCTGCAAAGTGGATGGCGCACAATTTGCTTGGACGTTGGAAGCTCCCGATGCACAGCTCTTCGATAAAAGTGGCAAGGCGTTCGGAAAGCATTTCGCAGGGCCGTCCTGGGAAGCCAACGATGGCAGCCGCATCACGGGAAAAGCTGTGGCTAACGCACCTTCGCCCGATTCCGAATCGATCCCATGGTTGCTGGTCTCGGTGGTTAGCCATAACGGAGTGGGCGTGCTCGCGCGTGTCACATCCATCCAGCGCCTCAACACCAAGGGTGGCAAGGCACCTGCATCCGGCTGTGACGCCGCGCATGTCAGCCAGGAAAGCCGCGTACCCTATTCTGCCAACTATGTATTCTTCGCCCCGAAATAAAAGTCCATATCGTTTTGGCCGCAACCGGTAAAAGGCTTCGCGAGAGCATGAACTGCGGAACTGGCGCGGAGTTATTTGACGATCAGCGGAGATCTTGTACGAGGGATGAGTCGTCTGAAGGCGATCTACCGAAGCTGGGGGATTGCTTATACGGGAAAGCAAGTCTATGCGCCGCGCTATCGCTCGGAGTGGCTCGGCAAGATCACCGAGGCTGGTGTGCGCCGCCAGGCGGAGTTCTACTACCAACAACTCGATGCGCTGAGAGCGCTGCGCCAGCAAGTGCGGCGCGAGTTATTGGCTGAGAACGGGAAACACAAGGCGTCGAAACTGCTGTGCCAAATCCCCTCGATTGGGCCGATCCGTGCGGCCCTGTTGATCGCGATTCTACAGACACCACATCGCTTCCGCACCAAGCGGCAGCTGTGGGC
>Ga0137398_10001267_pt1 | contig 10154 bp, 8 predicted proteins | sample czorhiz216metaG_FD_106659 | JGI IMG/M metagenome (GOLD analysis project Ga0137398, IMG submission 106659) | Vadose zone soil microbial communities from Angelo Coast Range Reserve, California, USA - czorhiz2.16 metaG | ecosystem: Environmental > Terrestrial > Soil > Vadose zone | place: USA...
ATCCCCCCGAGGGAATGGAGGACGGGGTCAACCGGCTCGAGGCGGGGGCCGACCGGGGCGTCGCCGAGCAGTGGGAGCAGGGGGGGGGGGGCGGGGGGCGGGCGTCGCGGGCGCTGCGGTTGGCGCGTCGGTGGGCCCCGCGGGTGCTCGGGCTCCCGGGGCTGCGCGACCCGATGTCGGGCTTCATGGCGCTGCGCCTGATCGTGCTGCGGCAGTCGTTGCGGAGCGACGGCACGCGGCTGCTGCTCACCGACGGCTGGTGCGCGAGCGCGGAGCTCGTCGCCCGGCTCACCCGCCATGCCCGCCGTCTCGATACCGTTCCCGCGGCCGTCCGCTACGACCTGGTGCAACGGCCTTCCCGGGTCCGGCCGTGGCGCCAGCTGCTCGAGGCGTGGCGGGCGCGTCCCATCATTCGCGCCGCCCATACCGCGGCCGCGCTGCTGGTGATCGCGGCCTCGCTCCGCGCGCAGGCGGACACGGGGCGGGCCGACTCGACGCGGCCCGCCCGGACATCGGCGTCGCTGACGGTGACCGCGAGTGCGCCCGCCCCTTCCGCAACCGCGGTGCCGTTTGCCGTGGGCGAGCGCCTGGTGTACGGGGCGCGGTACGGGCCGTTCAGCGTCGGCACGGCCACCATGGAGGTGGCGGGCGTCGATACGATCCGCGCCGCGGAGGCTGTGCACTTCCGGTTCTTGATCGACGGCGGTGCGCTGTGGTACCACATTCATCAGAACCTCGAGTCGTGGGTAGGGCGCCGCGATTTCCGGTCGCGCCGGTTTCTGAATCAGACTGAGGAAAAGGGCAAGGCGTGGGAGCGGAAGTTCGAGATCTACCCCGACTCCGGGATGTACCGCGAGGCGGGGCGCGACAGCGCGGCACCGACGGTCGCCGAGCCGCTCGACGACGCCGCGTTCCTTTACTGGATCCGCACGGTGCCGCTCGAGATCGGCAAGCGCTACGAGTACCAGCGCTATTTCCGGCCCGAGCGCAATCCGGTCATCGTCGAAGTGTTGAAGCGCGAGCGCGTCAACGTGGCGGGCAGGAAGTGGAACGCGATCGTGATCCGTCCGCGCATCCCGAACGGCGGCGGCATCTTCGCCGAGAAGGCCGACGCCCGCATGTGGCTCTCCGACGAACAACCGCGCATCATGCTCGCGCTGCAGTCGAATTTCTCATTCGGCCAGGTGACCCTGAAGCTCAAGGAGTACAACGCCCCCCCTGCCGAGCATCCATGACCGACTACGGCGAGGCGGACTTTTCGCGACTGAAGACCGTTCCCATCGCGCAGCGCCCGAACAAAGTCGATCCGACCCTGCTCGCCCAACCGCCCGGCGCCGACCAGAGTTTCGCCACTTTTTGGGACTCGCTGCCGGATGTGCTCGCCGCCAAGGACGCGCGTGAGGTTGCGCGCGCGGTGGCGCGCGCCACCGGCCGGCGCGGCGTGGTCGTGATGCTGGGCGGCCACGTGATCAAGGTCGGGCTGGGGCCCCTGCTCGGGTCGCTCGTGCGGCGCGGCGTGATCACCCACCTCGCCCTGAACGGTAGCGCCGCCATCCACGACTTCGAGCTCGCCGCCTACGGCGGGACGAGCGAGGACGTGGCAGCCGGATTGGCCGACGGCACGTTCGGGATGGTGGAGGAAACGGGGCGCGACATGAACGCCGCCATCGCCGAGGGCGCGCGCGCGGGCCGGGGCATGGGCGAGGCGCTGGTGGAGGCGCTGCGGCGCCGCTCCGGGCTCGCCGCACCGGAGGCGTCGCTGCTGCTCGCCGCCCGAGAGCGGGGCGTCCCGGTGACCGTGCACGCGGCCGTCGGCGCCGACATCATCCACCAGCACCCCACGGCCGACGGGGCCGCTCTCGGCGCCACCAGCCACCGCGACTTCAAGCGCCTCGCGGCGTCGTTGCCGGCGCTCGACGACGGCGGCGTGGTGCTGAATCTCGGGAGCGCCGTGGTGATGCCCGAGGTTTTTCTCAAGGCGCTCACGGTGGCGCGCAATCTGAGCGGGGGAAAGCCGACGGGGTTCACGGCGTGCGACTGCGACATGCAGCGCCACTACCGCCCGCGGATGAACGTGGTCGAGCGTCCGACGCTCGCCGGTGGCCGGGGGATCCAGCTCACCGGCCACCACGAGATCCTGATCCCGCTGCTCGCGTGGGCGGTGTTGCGCGAGCTGGACGCCCGCTAGCTACGCGTCGGCCGGACGGCCCTTGATCATCTCGCGGATCTTGTCCGCGGTGGCGGGGCTGACAAGCCGGAGCGCGAAGTAGAGAATGAAGCCGATGGCGGCGAGCTTCAGGATCCAGAACGCGATCCCGACGAAGCCCGCGAGCAGCCCGAAGAAGATATTGAGGGCCACGAACGCGAGCGCGGCAATGATGGCGAATCCGAGAATGCTGCGGAACATAGGGTCAACCTCCGTGGAGCCCCGACGCGAGGGCCGTACGACGCAATCTAGCAGCCGGTTTCACGCGGGCGCCAGCACGTGAGCAGTGCCGACGTCGCCGTGATCGGGGGCGGCGCCATCGGGGCCGCCTGCGCCCGGGCGGCGGCGCTGCGGGGCCTCGCGGTCGCCATTTTCGAGCCCGGCCCCGACCCGGCCGCGGCGTCCCCCGCCTCGGCGGGCTTGCTCGCCCCCCAAATCGAGCCCGCCGACGACGCGCTGGTGGCCCTGTCGGTACGGGGGCGCGATCTGTACGAGCCCCTCGCTCCGGCGCTGCGGGAAACGACCGGCATCGACATCGGCTTCTGGAGGTCCGGAATCGCCGCCGTCGCATTCGACGAGCCCGACGCCGTCCGCCTCAAAGAAGAGGTGGCGCGGCAGCGCCAGGCGGGGCTGCGGTGCGACTGGCTGGAGGCGGACGAGGTGCGCGAGCGCTGGCCCGGCGCGGCGCCCGAGTGCCACGGGGCCCTGTTTGCACCGGAGGACGGCGCCCTCGACCCCCAGGCGCTCACCCGCGCCTGCCTGGCGGACGCCCGCCGGCTCGGCGCCGCGCTGCACCCCGAGCTGGTGGAGTCGATCCAGGTCGCGCAGGGGCGGGTCACCGGCGTGGTCACGGCTGGGGGCACGACCACCGTGGAGCACACGGTGCTCGCGGCGGGTGTCTGGTCCCCACGCATCCGCGGGCTGCCCCGCGCGCTCCCCGTCGAGCCGTTGCGGGGTCAAATGGCGGCTACCGCATGGCCCGACGGCTGCCCGCCTTCCATTCTCTATCACGACCACGGCTACGTGCTCGCCCGCGCCGGCGCGGCGCTCTTGGGCAGCACGATGGAGCGCGCCGGCTACGACGCGCACGTCACGAACGAGGGGCTCGCGCAGGTGTTCCGCGGCGCCGTCCGCCTGCTCCCCCCGTTGCTCACCCAAGCAGTGCAGCGCGTCTGGGCCGGCCTCCGACCCGCCACGCCCGACGGCCGGCCGATCCTGGGGCGCGACCCCGACGTCGAGCGGCTGTGGTACGCCACCGGCCATGGCCGCAACGGCATCCTGCTCGCAGCGCTCACGGGAGAGATCATCGCGGACCTCGTCACCAAGGGCGCGACCGACGTCGAGATCGCGCCGCTCGGTGTCGACCGCTTCACCCTGACCTCGAGCCCCTAGCCGCGATCCCCTAACCCCGATGTTCCGGACTTGCGCCTTCTGCAACGGCAAGCTCGACGGTGACGGCGGCCCCACGGACCTCGGGGTGGGACGCCGGCTCGCGTTCGACGAGTGGAAGGGGCGGCTGTGGGTGATCTGTCCCAGGTGCTCCCGCTGGAACCTGGCGCCGCTCGACGACCGCTTGGAGCGAATCGAGGTACTGGCCCGCGCCGCGGGCGACGGCCGCGTCGCGGCCGCGACCGACCAGGTCGCGCTGATCCGCTGGCGCGGCTATGACCTGGTACGCGTCGGCAAGCCGCGGCGCCTCGAGTTGGCCACGTGGCGCTACGGCGAACGCCTGCGGGCGCGGCGCCAGGAGCAGCTCAAGTTCGTCGTGCCCATGACGGTCGCGGCGGTGGGGCTCGCCGTGGCGGTGAACGTGGCGGCGGGCGGCTCGGTGGGCGTTTTTGTGTGGAACACACCACGGCTCGTCAAGCGGATCTACGTCGAAATGGTCGGCCGCCGCAAGATCGTGCTGGTCGAGCCGCCGATCTGCGAGCGCTGCGGCAGCGTGATGCTGTTGCGGGCGCGGCATCTGGAGCGCGCCCGCGTCACCACGACGGCGCGCGAGGGTATGGCGCTGTTGCTCACCTGTTCGAGCTGTGGAGCCGAGGGGACGATGCTTACCGGCGCCGACGCACAGTTCGCGCTGCGGCGGGGTCTGACCTACCTCAACCTGGCCCGCGGGGGCCGGCAGCGCGCCGAGGACGCGGCCCGCCTGGTCGAAGGCGCGGGCGGCCCGCACCAGCTCATCCGCGACGTGGCGCGCCGCGAGCTCACCCTGCGAAGCCTCGCCCCGGACCGGCGTCTCGCCCTGGAAATGGCGGTCGACGAGCGGGCCGAGGTGGAGGAGCTGGAGCGTCAGTGGAAGGAGGCCGATGAGATCGCCGAAATCGCCGACGGCATGCTCAGCTCCGACTCGGGGATCGACGAGGAGCTGCGCCAGCTCAGAGAGCGGCTCGACAAAAAGAAGAAACCGTGAGGCGCCGGCTCTGAATCAACCGCACGGTTGAAATTTCGCCGGCGCGGCTACCAGACCCCCCGCGAACTCGCTATTTTGTGGCTAGTTATGGCCAGCCCTCCCCTCGTCCAACTGCAGCGCCACCGTCCCGCTCGCCCCCCTCAGGTGCCAGATCGCAAGCCGCCGTGGCTCAAGGTTCCGGCGCCCGGCGGGCCCAATTACGTCGCTCTGAAGCAGCTGATGCGAGACCACGGGCTCCATACCGTGTGCGAGGAGGCCCACTGCCCCAACATCGGCGAGTGCTGGGAGCACCGCGCCGCCACGTTCATGATCCTGGGCGACGTGTGCACGCGCAACTGCGCGTATTGCGCCGTCGCGCACGGCACGCCCACCGGCCTCGACGAAGCCGAGCCGCTGCGGCTCGCCGCCGCGGTCGAGCGCATGGAGCTCGCGCACGTGGTAATCACCTCGGTCGATCGCGACGATCTACCGAACGGCGGCGCGGAAATCTTCGCGGCCGCGATCGCCGAGATCCGGCGGCGCGCGCCGGACACCTCGGTCGAGGTGCTGATCCCCGATTTCAAAGGCAGCGAGCAGGCGCTGCGCATCGTCGTCGAGGCCCAGCCCGACATTCTCAATCACAATCTCGAAACGATCGATCGGCTGTATCGGCTGGCCCGGCCGGGGGGCCGCTACGCCCGGGCGCTCGAGCTCTTGGGTCGTGCCAAACGGCTCGACCCCGCCATGCTGACGAAGTCCGGCATCATGTGCGGCCTGGGCGAGGAGTGGGACGAACTGCTCGGGGCGATGCGCGACGTGCGCGCCCGGGGCGTGGACATCTTGACGCTGGGGCAGTACCTGCGGCCGTCGCGCGATCACCTGCCGATCGCCCGCTACTACACCCCCGACGAGTTCGCCGAGCTGCGCCGGCTCGGCCGCGAGATGGGGTATCGCCACGTGGAGGCAGGTCCGCTGGTCCGCTCGAGCTACCACGCGTGGGAGCAGGTGGAGCAGGCGACCGCATAATGGCCACCGCCGCTACCCGGACCGCGAAGCCGAACGCCCAGACGGAGCTGGAGCGGCGCATGCTGCGGCAAATGCTCCTGATCCGCCGGTTCGAAGAAAAAGCCGCTGAGGCGTACGCCCTCGGCAAGATCGGCGGGTTCTGCCATCTCTACATCGGGCAGGAAGCCGTTGCGGTCGGCTCGCTCGCGGCGTTGCGGGACGACGATTACGTGATCTCCTCGTACCGCGAGCATGGTCAAGCCCTGACGCGCGGCGTGTCCGCGAACGCCGTGATGGCCGAGCTGTACGGCAAGGCGACGGGCTGCTCGAAGGGCAAGGGCGGCTCGATGCATCTGTTCGATGCCGGGCGGCGGTTCATGGGCGGCCACGGGATCGTGGGCGGGCACATCCCGCTCGCCGCGGGAATCGGATTCGCGATCCGGTACAAGAAGGGCGACCAGGTCTGCATCTGCTACTTCGGCGAAGCGGCCGTCAACATCGGCGCCTTCCACGAAGCCCTCAACATGGCCTCCGTCTACAAGCTCCCCGTCATCTTCTGCTGCGAGAACAACCGCTACGGCATGGGCACCGCGTTCGAGCGCGTAGCGGCGGTGACGGACGTGGTGGAGCACGCCTGCAGCTACGACATGGCGGCCGAAGTCGTGGACGGGATGGACGCCCTCGCCGTGTACGCGGCCACCGAGCGCGCCGCGGACCGGGCCCGGAACGGCGGCCACCCCACACTGCTCGAGGTGCGCACGTACCGCTACATGGGGCACTCGATGTCGGACCCGCTGCACGGCGTCTATCGTACCAAGGAAGAAGTCGAGGAACAGCGCAAGCGCGACCCGATCTCGCAGCTCTCGCTGAAGCTGAAGGAAGAGGGCGCGCTCGACGACGCGGCACTCGCCGCGCTCGATGCCGAGGTGCGGGCCGAGACCGACGAAGCGACGCGCTTCGCCGAGCAGAGCCCGGACCCCGATCCCACCGAGCTGACCACCCACGTGCTCACCGACTGATGGCCACGCTCACCTACCGCGACGCGCTGAACCAGGCGTTGCGCGAGGAGATGCAGCGCGACCCGAACGTCTTCCTGATGGGGGAAGAGGTCGGCGTCTATCAGGGCGCCTACAAAGTGAGCCGCGGCCTGCTGGAGGAGTTCGGGCCCCAGCGCATCGTGGACACGCCGATCGCCGAGCTGGGCTTTGCGGGGATCGGCGTGGGCGCGGCCATGGCGGGCCTCCGTCCGGTGATCGAGTTCATGACGTGGAACTTCGCCGTCCTCGCCCTCGACCAGATCGTCAACTCCGCCGCCAAGATCCTGTACGAGTCCGGCGGCCAGGTGCCCATCCCGATCGTGTTCCGGGGACCGAACGGCGCCGCGTTGCAGCTCGCGGCCCAGCACTCCCAGGCATGGGAGTCGTGGCTGTCGCACATCCCCGGCCTGAAGGTCGTCGCACCCGCGACGCCGGCCGACGCGAAAGGGCTGCTCAAGGCGGCGATCCGCGACAACAATCCGGTCATCGTGCTCGAAGGCGAGATGTTGTACAACATCAAGGGCGAGGTACCGGAGGGGGAGCACATCGTGCCGATCGGACGGGCCGAGGTGAAGCGGCCGGGGAGCGATGTGACGCTCATCTGTCACTCGAAGACCGTCACGGTCGCGCTCAAGGCCGCCGAGCAGCTGGCGGGGCACGAAGGCGCGTCCGCCGAAGTGCTCGACTTGCGGTCACTGCGTCCCCTGGACGAGGCGGCCATTCTCGAGTCGGTGGCGCGCACCAACCGCGCCGTCGTGGTCGAAGAGGGGTGGCCGCACTGCGGCATCGGTGCCCAGGTGGTCGACGTGATCCAGCGCGACGCCTTCGACCAGCTCGACGCCCCGGTGCTGCGCGTCACCCAGGCCGACGTTCCCATGCCCTACAACAAGCAGCTCGAGCGCCTCGCGAAGCCCTCTCCCGAGCGCGTGGTCGCTGCCGCGCGCCGCGTGCTCTACCTCGACTGATACCGTGGCCACCAACGTCTATATGGAAGCGCTCTCGCCCACCATGGAGGAAGGGCGCGTGGCCAAGTGGCACAAGCGGGAAGGCGACGCCGTGAAGGCGGGAGACACGCTGGCTGAGGTCGAGACCGACAAGGCGATAATGGACCTGGTGGCGCGGACGGACGGCGTGCTGCGCCAGGTGGCGGTGGCCGAGGGGCAGACGGTGCCAGTGGGGAGTGTCGTCGCCGTCATCGCGGCGCCGGGAGAGACCGTGGGCGCGGCACCAGCCTCTGCACCGCGGACGGCGGCCCCGCCGTCGGGAAGCGGGAAACGGGAAACGGGAAACGTTGGCGTCGCGACCGCCTCCGCGCCAGTAGCAGTCGCCACGCTGTCATCCGCCCCTCCGAGCGATGCCACGCGGGTGAAGGCTTCCCCTCTCGCGCGGAGAATCGCGAAGGAGGCGGGCGTAGACCTGAAGCTCGTGGCAGGGTCAGGGCCGGGTGGCCGCGTAGTCAAGAAGGATCTCGAGCGCACACCCAGCCAGGGCGCCTCAGCGGCGCCGACCGCAGCGGCGGCGGCAACCTTTCCCGTTTCCCGTTTCCCGATTCCCGAGCGCTCCGGAGCTCCGTATGAAGACGTCCCCCTGACCCAAATTCGCAAAACGATCGCGAAGCGCCTGGCGACGTCGCTCGGCCCCATTCCCCACTTCTTTCTCACGAGCGAAGTGGACATGGAGCGGGCGGCCGAAGCGCGCGAGGCTCTCAACCAGCAGCTCGGCGAGCAGGCAGGGGGCAAAGTCTCGTTCAACGACATCGTCATCAAGGCAACCGGGCTGGCGCTCGCCAAGCATCGGGCCTGTAACGCCTGGTTCCAGGAGGATCACATCCGTTACTGGAACGAGGTGCACATCGGCATGGCGGTGGCGGTGGAGGACGGACTCATCACGCCGGTGATCCGAAACGCGGACGTCAAGTCGCTCGCCGAAATCGGCCGGGAAGCCAAGGAGCTCGCCGACAAGGCCCGCAGCCGGCGGCTCCAGCCCAGTGAGTACACGGGATCGACGTTTTCTGTTTCGAATCTGGGGATGTTCGACATCGATCAGTTCACCGCGGTCATCAATCCGCCCGAGGCGGGGATCATCGCGGTGGGCTCGATCGTTCAGAAGCCGGTGGTGTTGGATGGTCAGGTAACGGCGCGGCGCCGCATGCGCCTCACGATGAGCTGCGACCACCGCGTGATCGACGGAGCCACTGGGGCCGCGTTCTTACGCACCCTGAAGCAGATGCTCGAGAACCCGCTGGCGATGCTCTTGTGAACGAGAGGGAAATTGGCCAGTCAATTTGACGTCGTCATCCTCGGCGGGGGGCCGGCGGGCTACGTCGCCGCCATCCGCGCGGCCCAGCTCGGTATGAGCACCGCCGTGATCGAGAAGGAGAAGCTCGGCGGCGTGTGCGTCAACATCGGGTGCATCCCCACCAAGGCCCTGCTCCACTCCGCCTACATCGCGAAGCTGTTGCGTGACGCCAAAGAGTTCGGCATCGACGCCGGCACCGTCAAGACCGACTACGGCGTCGCGATGCAACGCTCCCGCAAAGTGAGCGACCAGAACTCGAAGGGCGTCGAGTTCCTGATGAAGAAGAACAAGGTCACGGTGGTCAAGGGCAGCGGCGTGCTGCTGCCGGGACGCAAGGTGAAGGTCGGGGGCGATACGTACGACGCGAAGAAGGCCGTGATTATCGCGACGGGATCGCGCGTAAAGGGCCTGCCGCAGATCGGGCTGGAGATCAACAAGACGACCGTCATTTCCTCGGACGAGGCGCTCTTCCTCGAGAAGGCGCCGGCCTCACTCGCGATCATCGGCGCGGGAGCCGTCGGCATGGAGTTCGCCGACATTTTCAGCGCGTTCGGTACCAGCGTCACGCTGATCGAAGCGCTGCCGCGGATCCTGCCGCTCGAGGACGCCGAAGCGTCGGACACGCTGGCGAAGAGCTACAAGAAGCGCGGCATCGAGGTGATCGCCGGCGCCAAGGTGAAGAAGGGAACGCCCGCCAAGGACAAGGTGACGGTCGAGGTCGAGGCCAACGGCGCGACGCGCAAGCTCGAGGTCGCCGCCGTGCTCATGGCGGCGGGCCGCGCGGTCAACACCGAGAACATCGGCCTGGCGGAGTGCGGCGTCCAGGTGACCGAGCGGGGCTTCATCAAGGTCGATGCCGGCCTGCAGACCACCGCGCCCGGCTACTACGCCATCGGCGACGTGGCCGGACCGCCCATGCTCGCCCACAAGGGCATGCGGGAAGGCGTCACCGTCACCGAGCTCATCGCGGGCCAGAAGCCCCACGCCATCCGCTACGACAACGTGCCCAGCGTGACGTACTGCCACCCCGAAGTGGCCAGCATCGGGCTCACCGAAGACCAGTGCAAGGAGCGCAAGCTCGACTACGTGGCGGGCCGGTTCCCGTTCTCCGCGAACGGCCGGGCGCGGGGTACGGGCGAGACCGAGGGATTCGTGAAGATCCTGCGCGACAAGAAGTACGGCGAGATCCTCGGCGCCCACATCGTGGGCGGGCACG
>Ga0137398_10001268_pt1 | contig 10154 bp, 9 predicted proteins | sample czorhiz216metaG_FD_106659 | JGI IMG/M metagenome (GOLD analysis project Ga0137398, IMG submission 106659) | Vadose zone soil microbial communities from Angelo Coast Range Reserve, California, USA - czorhiz2.16 metaG | ecosystem: Environmental > Terrestrial > Soil > Vadose zone | place: USA...
CCAGCAATGGCAGCACCGCCGAGCCGGCGCCGAGCGTCCGCCACAGGAGCGAGCCGATGCGGTCGCCCCAGCTCCCCGTGACGGGGAGGCGCAGCAGCGTGAGTCCGAGGAACAGCCCGACGACGAGGGCGCCGATGCCGATCAGCTCCTGGCGCGCCTTCGCGTTCATGTGATGCGGCGGTCCGCGTAGGTAGGGACGACGCCGAACCGGTCGGGCCGGGCGGCAAAGGCGACGTCGCCGTCCAGGTCCACGTCGCCCAGCTGGTGCGCCGCGTCGGAGCCCTCGAGCGCCTCCGCCCAGTCGGCGAGCTCGTCCGTGAGGGCGAGGGCGGCGCGGGCGGCGTCGTTCAGGGCCACCTTGCGGAGACCCTTCTTGGCGGCCTTGATCACACGCCCCGCGGTGTACGCGTCTTCGATGGCGAACTGCTTCTCGCGGCCAGCGCAGATGATCACCAGATCGCGCGGCTCGAGCAGCAGCGCGCGGGCGCGCTCGACCAGGGCCTTGAAGTTGACGGGCGCTCCCACGAGCACCGGCTCACCGCCCTGCGCCGCGACCAGGGCGGGCGTGCCGTTCGTGGTGGCGAGTACGATGGTCTTACCCGCCACGGCGGCCGGCACCATCTCGCGCGGCGAGTTCCCCAGCGCGAACCCCTCGATCTTCACGCTGCGGCGCTCGCCCGCGAGCAGCACGCCATCCTTCTCGAGGTTCGAGGCGAGGCGGACCGCTTCCTCGGAGGTGGCGGCGGGGATCACCGCCTTGGCACCGTTCGCCAGGGCCGTGATGATCGTGGTGGTGGCGCGGAGGACGTCGATGACGACGACGCCCCGGCCGGCGAGATCTGCCGCGCCGAGGCCGAGTGGCGTGAAATGGACGTCGATCTTCATGCGGGCGGCTGGAGCAGCTGGGGCTCGCGCTCGAGGAACTTCGTGTCCACGCGTCCCGCGACGAAGTCGGGATGACGCATGACCCGACTGAGAAAGGGAATTGTCGTGGTCACGCCTTCAATGATAAACGAGTCGAGCGCCTGGCGCATGCGCGCCAGCGCCTCCGCCCGGCTGTTGCCGTGGACGATGACCTTCGCGAGCAGCGAATCGTAGAACGGTGGCACCGTGTATCCCGCGTAGATGTGGGTGTCGACCCGCACGCCCGGTCCGCCGGGCGGGTGATACGCGGTGATCGTCCCGGGACTGGGCTGAAAATTGCGCGCCGGGTCTTCCGCATTCACGCGGCACTCGATGGCGTGCCCCCGCAGCCGGTTGCCGTTCATCACGAACGACAACGGCTCGCCCGCGGCGACCCGGATCTGCTCCTTCACGAGATCGAAGTTGGTGCACATCTCGGTGACGGGGTGCTCCACTTGGATGCGCGTATTCATCTCCATGAAGTAGAACGAGCCGTCCTCGTCGAGCAGGAACTCGATCGTCCCCGCCCCCACGTAGCCGATCGCTTCGGCGAGCCGCACCGCCGAGTCGCCGATGTCCTGGCGCAACGTCGCGTCCACCGCCGGGCTCGGCGCTTCCTCGACCAGCTTCTGGTGGCGCCGTTGCACCGAGCAGTCCCGCTCGCACAGATGCATGATCCGGCCGTGCGTGTCGCCCATGATCTGGATCTCGATGTGCCGCGGGCGCGCGAGGTACTTCTCGAGGTACACCTCGTCGGAGCCGAACGCCGCCAGCGCCTCCTGCTTGGCTAGCGAGAACGCCTGCGGGAATTGCTCCGCGTCCTGCGCTACCCGCATCCCCTTCCCGCCCCCGCCCGCGGCCGCCTTGATGATCACGGGGAAGCCGAGCTTCTCGGCGAGCTTGAGGCCGGCGTCCGCGTCCTCCACCGGTCCGGGCGACCCGGGCACGGTGGGCACTTTGAGCCGCTGGGCAAGCTTGCGCGCCGCCGCCTTGTCGCCCATCTGGCGGATCTGGTCCCCCGTCGGGCCCACGAAGGTGATATTCGACGTGCGGACGATGTCGGCGAACTCGGCGTTCTCGGCGAGAAAACCGTAGCCGGGGTGCAGGGCGTCCGCTCCCGTGATCTCGGCCGCGGCGATGATGCGCGGAATGTTGAGGTAGCTGTCGCGCGCGGGCGCCCGCCCGATGCACACGTCGTCGTCGGCGAAGCGCGTGTGGAGGCTGTCGCGATCCGCCTCGGAGTACACGGCCACCGTCTCGATGGCCAGCTCCTTACACGCACGAATCACCCGCAGGGCGATCTCCCCGCGGTTGGCGATCAGCACCTTCTTGAACATCAGGGCGTGATGTCGCCGCGCAGGCCCGCCGCGGTCGTGGTCCCGCCGAACGACTGGCTCTGCCCCGACTCGACCCCAGACACCTTCAGCGCGAACTCGCTCGGGTTCGTGGCGTAGAAGATCGCGCTCTCGTAGCTCACCATGCCTTGCTGGTACCAGTGGAACAGCGATTGGTCGAAGCTCTGCATGCCGTACTGTACGGAGCCCTGCGCGATCAGGTCGGGAATGGAGAGCGACTTGGTCAGGTCCCGCATGTTCTCCTGCACGGCCGCCGTGTTGATCAGCACTTCCGACGCCGGCACCCGACCCTTCCCGTCCTTGCGCGGCACCAGCCGCAGCGACACGATCGCCTGCAGCGCCGTCGAGAGCAGGTGCCGCACCTCGTCGTGCTGGTGCGGCGGGAAGAACGAGATCACCCGGTTGATCGTCTGGGTCGCGTCCGTGGTGTGGAGCGTCGAGAACACCAGGTGCCCGGTGTCGGCCGCCTTGAGCGCCGTGTCGAGCGTCTCCATGTCGCGGATCTCGCCGATCAGGATCACGTCCGGCGCCTGGCGCAGCACATGGCGCAGCGCTGCGTTGAACGACAGCGTGTCGTTCCCCACCTCGCGCTGTGAGATGTTGGCGAGGTTGTCACGGTGCAGGAACTCGATCGGATCCTCGATCGTGATGATGTTCACGCGGCGGTTGGTGTTGATGTGGTTGATCATCGCCGCCAGCGCCGTCGACTTGCCCGACCCCGTCACGCCCGTCACCAGCACCAGGCCGCGCGGCCGCAGCCCGATCTCCTCCAGCACCGGGGGCAGGTTCAGATCGCGAATCGTCTTCACCTCGTAGGGAATCGCCCGGAACGCGAACGCCACCGTGCCGCGCTGCTGGTAGACGTTGGTCCGGAACCGCCCCACCCCCGGGACGCCGATCGCGAAGTCCGCCTCCTTGTGCTCGGCGAACTCCTTCACCTGACGCGGGGTCATGATCTGCTCGGCCAGCGACTTCAGCTCCTCGGGCTTGAGCGGCGCACTCTCCAGCGCCAACAGCTCGCCGTTCACCCGAATCGTCGCCGGTCGGCCCACTTTCAGCAGCAGGTCCGACGCGTTGCGCTGGACCATGAGCGTGATCGCCGCCTTGAAGTTGAAGGTCGGCTGGCCGCCTTGGGGTGCTTCAGGCATGGGGATCGACTCGGAAAAGGGCCTGCCCGAACTCGACGGGCTGGGAGTTCTCCACCAACACCTCCCGCACCACACCCGCCACCTCGGACTCGATTTCGTTCATGATTTTCATCGCTTCGATGATGCACACCACCTGCCGCGGCGCCACCCGACTGCCCGCCTTGACGTAGGGCGCGGCGCCCGGCTCCGGAGCGCTGTAAAACGTGCCCACCATGGGCGACTTGATCTCGAGCAGCTGGGTCGGGGGAGCCGCTTCCCGCCGCCCCCCGGCCCCCCCGGCCGGCTCCGGTGCGGCCGCTGGCAACGCGGCACCGGGCGCCGGCGGCTGCGCCACTACCACGTGCTGACCCCCGGCATTCGTCTGATGCCCCGCCCTGGTCAGCCGCACCGCCGACCATGACCCGAACAAACCCCGGCGGACCTCGATCGCTCCGACCTCCGGCGCATCCTTCAGGATCTGCACCAGCCGGGAGATGATGTCGAGGTTCATGGGCACCAAAGTTACACGACCTCTACCAGGTCCGTCAGCCCGTCGGACAGGAGCTCCGCCGCGCTGCCGTCCGCGGGCAGGTGCACATCGTCCTCGATCCGCACGCCGCCCTCGCCCGCCAGGTACACACCCGGCTCCACGGTGACCACGGCGCCGCCGGGCAACGGGTCGCCGTTGGTTTTCGAGAGCCGCGGTGCTTCGTGCACCTCGAGCCCCAGGCCGTGGCCGAGCGAATGCCCGAACGCCTCCCCCAGGCCGCGGGCGGTGATCGGCTCCCGCCCCAGGGCGTCGGCGTCCCGCCCGCTCATGCCGGCGCGCACGCTGCCACGCGCCCGCCGCTGCGCGTCGTACACGACCCCGTACAGCGCGCGCTGGCGCTCGCTGGCCCGCGCTCCCACGACCACCGTGCGCGTGATATCCGCGCAGTAACCGTCTACTTGAGCCCCGAAGTCTAGCAGCAGCCACTCCCCCATCGCCACGACGCGCCCGATCGAGCGGGCGTGCGGAAGCGCGCTGCGTGGCCCCGACGCCACGATGGTCGCAAAGGGGTGTCCCTCGCTCCCGAGCTGGCGCAGCGCCCCTTCGAGCAGGCCAGCAATCGCCAGCTCGGTCATGCCCGCACGCACCTGCGCGAGCGTGCGGCGCAGGGCCTCCCCGGCGAGCAGGGCGGCGGCGCGAATCGCCGCGACCTCGCCCGCGTCCTTCGCCGCGCGCAGCCGCTCCACCAACTCGGTGACCGGCCGCCAGCGCCAGGGCTTGCCCGCCTCGGCGAAACGACGGGCGTCGTGCACCGTGAGCGCGTGGGCCTCGTAGCCGATCTCGCTGAGGGGCCCGAGGGTCGCGAGCTCGCGGAAGAAACGATCCCACACGCTCGTGCCTTCGACCTCGACGCGCGCCACCGCCCCCGCTTCGACCCGCGCCTGCTCGTCGTAGCGAAAATCCGTTACCAGCAGGACGTCGCCGCGCGTCACGGCCACCAGCGCAGCCGACCCGGAGAAGCCGGTGAGGTAGCGGATGTTGGCACGCGACGTGACCAGCAGCCCGTCCAGCCCATCGGCGTCGAGCGCCCGCACGAGGGCCTCCTGCCGCCAGCGCCGCCGGTCAGGTGCCATGGCGGGCCTGGAGATAGCCGACCAGGCCCTCGAGTCCCAGCCGATAGCTCTCGGCCCCGAACCCCGTCACCATGCCCACCGCGGCATCGGCCAGCAGCGAACGGTGCCGCTCGGGCTCGCGGGCGAACAGGTTCGACAGATGCACTTCGACGAACGGCACGCGCACCGCGAGCAGCGCGTCGCGCACGGCGAGACTGGTATGCGTGTACGCCGCGGCGTTGATGACGAGCCCGTCCGCCTTGCCCTTCAACCGCTGGATCGCCTCGACCAGCTCGCCCTCGTGATTCGTCTGGGTCCAGGACACGTCGATGCCGAGCGCGCGCGCCCGCTCCCGCGTGCGCGCCTCGATCTCCGCCAGCGTCGTGCGTCCGTACAGCTCCGGCTCGCGCTCGCCCAGCAGATTCAGGTTCGGGCCGTTCAACACGGCGATGTGCACTAGGACTTGAGGCCCCGGAGCCAGGCCTGGAACTGATCGAGGTCGCCCTCGTCCTCCATCGGGGGCCGCGCCTTCGAGCCCGAGCTGCGGACCGGACCTGACGGCGCCGCGTTGCCTTCCGCCGGCGGCGTGGCGCCGCCCGGCGGTGCGGACGGCGGGCTGAAGAACTGATCGAACGAAAACCCACCAGGCGGGGGGGGCGTCGGGGGCGCGGGCGCCGGATCCACGGGCGGCGCCGTGCTCGCTGCCGGCGCCAGAGCGCTGCGCGGGCTTTCCTCGCCGAACACCGCATCGAGCGTGATGCTGTCGTCCGCGGGCCGGCTGGCTTCGCCGGGCGCGAGGATCTCGGGCTCCGGCTCGAACTCGGGCGGCGCGATGGCGAACGCGCCCTCGAGTGGTGACCCCGGCCACTCCGGCGCCGGCAAGGGCTCCGGATCGGGCGCGGCGTCCTGCCCGCGAGCGGGCGGGCGGCCCGCCAGAATCCTCCGCAGAAAGGTCTGCACCGACTCGCCCGTGTCCCCAGCTCGCGCCCCGGGGTCGCCCGAGGACAGCCCGGCGATCCGCGCCCGCAACCGCGGGTCGCCCGGGCGCTTGGCAAGCAACGCCTGGTAAACGCGCAGCGCTTCGTCCGGGTGTCCCTGGCGCAGATACAGCTCCGCCATCGTCTCAGTGACGACCGGCTCGGCGCGCGACAGCGCCGCCGTGTCGGCCGCGCCGTCGTCGTCGGACAGCGTCACCGCGGCCGGTATCGCGGGAACGGCCCCACCTCCAACGGGAGCAGCGGGCGCCCGCTGGACTGCCCGAGCGGGGCCCGCCGGCTCCGCAGCCACGTCGTCAGGCATGATCAACGGCAAGTCGATCGTCGGCAGCTCGGCTTCGGACTCGGAGACCGCGGGCGGCGGTTCGAACGGGACGCTCTCGTACTGCGTGTGCGCCAGTCCCTCGACCACGAGGTCCTGCGGCTTGAGCTCGACCTCTTCCTGCACTTCGAGCCCTTCTGCTTTGGCCGCATCGTGAGCCACCGAGTTGAAATCAAGCGTGCCATCGTAGGTCTCGATGTCGCCGGCTGGGGGAGCGGACTTGCTGGGGACGGCGTCCGCGACCCGGGTTTCCGACTCGTGCTCGATCACGAAGTCCCTACGCGGCGGAGCCGGCGGCGCAGGAGGGGGCGGCGGGAGCGGATGCCGAACCGGCTTCACGGTGGACGAATGGGCGGGTGCCCGGTCGGGCACGAGCCGCACGACCGGCTCGGGCGCGCCGGCGCGGTCCGGAGCCGCTGCCGGTGGGGAGCTCGGGCGCGCGGCGGCGTGCGCCGCCCGGCCCCGGGCGCGCGTCAAGGCTTCCGCCGCGTCGCCGTTCATCGGGTCGGCGGAGAGCAGCCTGGTCAGCCAATCGACTGCTTCGTCGTAGCGATGGCCGCGGTCGGCGATCTCGGCCAGGATCTTGAGCGCCAGCACGTTTTCCGGGTCGAGCGCCAGCACCTTGCGGAACACCTCGGAGGCACCCGGGTCGTTCTTCTGGTCCATGAGGCAGCGCCCGAACACGATGTGGGCGCTGACATAGTCGGGGTGCAACTCGAGACCGGCCTTGCAGAGGTCGAGTGCCCTATCTAGTTCTCCCGCCTTACGATAGGCGTCTGCCAAGGGGGCAAAGTTCCGCCCCTTCGGGTTCTCGAGCCACCGCTTTTCGAGCTTTTCGATCTCGCTGGTGTAGGCCACGGCCTAAGTGGTTGTGGGAATTGGACGAAGATACTGTTTGCTCGGGCGGGCTGTCAATCGGAAACGGCTCCAGTCGCTTGAGTTTTCACGTTGTCGTTTTTAGACTTAAGCCCCTTCGCCGTGGTCTACCCGGAGTTTCAGTCCCTATGATGCGCTCGATGCGCGTGATCGTGAAGCCAGTGTTCTACGTCCTGGCCATCTCGTTCGTGGCCTGGCTTGCCATCGGCCAGGTCACCGACATCCTCGGCGGCGGCAAGGACGTGGTGCTCAAAGTGAACGGCGAGGTGGTGCGCTCGCAGCCGTTCCAGCTGCAATACCAGGCGGCCCTCGAGCAGTACCGGCGCCAGCAGGGAGGCGGGCGTTTGAGCCGCGAGGATGAGCAGCAGATCCAGAACCAGGTCGCCGATCAGTTCATTCACAACATCCTGCTCGAGCGCGCCTACCGACGTCTCGGCATCACGGTCTCGGACGAAGAGATCATCCGGGCGGCCCGCAGTGGGCCGCCCCCGCAGATCCTGCAACAGGTGCTGCAGGAGGCCACGTTTCAGACCAACGGTCAGTTCGACATCACCAAGTGGCAGCGCTACCTGTCGAGTGCCGGCCCCGAGTTCACCAGCCAGATCGAGCAGCTGTACCGCGACTACCTGCCCCAGCGCAAGCTGCAGGAGTACCTGACCGCGGACGTCTACGTCTCGGACGCCAAGCTGTGGCGCATTTGGCGCGATCAGCACGAATCGGTCACCGTCGCGGTGCTCGCGGTGCGACCGGAGGACGTGCCCGATTCGCTCGCGCCGGTGTCGGACGCCGAGCTGCAGCGCTACTACGACACGCACAAGAACGACTTCAAGCGGCCGGCCGCCGCGTGGCTCAGCTACGTGGCGCAGCCGCGCGTCCCCGACACCCGCGACAGCGCGGCCGCGCTCGACCGGGCGCACGCCCTGCGGGCGGAGCTCGTCGCTGGAAAAGCGAAATTCGAGGACGTCGCGAAGAAAGAGTCGGCGGACTCGGGGAGCGGAGCGCGGGGCGGCGACCTGGGTTGGATCAAGCGCAACCAGCCGGGCTTCGACCCCCGGTTCGTGGCCGGGGTGCGTTCGCTGCCGGTGGGCGCAGTGAGCCAGCCGATCTTGTCGAGCTTCGGATATCACCTGATCCGCATCGATGCCGCCAAGGGCGACTCGGTGCACACGCGACACATCCTGGTGGCGATCACCCTCCAGGGAAAGCATCTGGACGCGGTCGATACGCGCACCGACTCACTCGACCGGTTGGCGGCGGATCAGACCGACGGTCACAAGCTCGACAGCGCTGCGCACGTGCTCACGCTGCCGCTCGCGCGGGCGCCCAAGCTGGTGCAGGGTGAGCGGCTGGTGCTCCCCGAGGGGCCCGTGCCCGATGTGAGCGTGTGGGCGATCGACGCCCGCACCGGGGAAACCAGTCCGGTGATCGATGGGCCGCGGGCCAGCTACGTGTTCCGCCTGGACTCGCTCGAGCCGGCCGGCGTACCGCCGTTGGCGCAGCTGCGCGCCCGGGTGCTCGACGCGGCGCGCCACGAGAAGAAGAAGGCGTTGGCCCGGGAGCATGCCGAGCCGGTGGCGCGCGAGCTGCACGACGCCACCGATCTGGTCGCCGCCGGCCGAGCGCGCGGCCTGCGGGTGCAGAAGGAGGGACCGTTCACGCGGGTGACCGCGGGACCGGAGTTCACGCGCAACCCCGTGGTGCTGGGCGCGGCGTTCGCGCTGCGCCCGGGGGAGCGCAGTCCGCTCATCGCCGGCGAGACGGGGTTCTTCCTGTTACAGGGGATCGCCCGGACGACCGTCGATTCGGCCGCGTGGCGCAAGCAACGCGATCAGCAGCGGGAGACGCTGACCCGACCGATCGAGCAGGCGCGCGTCCAGCAGTTTCTGGCCGCCCTGCGCGCGAGGGCGACGATCGTGGACCGCCGCAACGAGATCTTCCGTCCCGCGACGGCGAGCGAGAGCTAGTCGCTCAGGCGCTTCGGATCGCCACCGGAGGGAACGGAGCCCGACGCGGCGGGCGGCTGCGCGCTGCGCGGCGGCGACAACGGCTGGTCGTCACCGGTGGCCTCCTTCAGGCTCCGCTTGAACTCCTTGATTCCCTGCCCCAGCGAGGATCCGATTTCCGGAATCCGCTTCGCGCCGAACACCAGCACGAGCACGAGCAGTAGAATCAGAATGTGGCTGAACGACAGGTCCCCGAACATAGACGCCTCGCGTCAGAAGATCGACCGGGCGACGTAGTACGCCAGCGCAACGCCCACCAGCGCCAGCAGCGATACGTCGAACCCGATCGGCCCGAGCGTGATCGACACCACCAGCAGGTCCATATGAATCGGCCCCAGGGTAGGCGTCACCGCCCAGGTGAAGATGTCCTTCGCCGGCCCCTGCGGGAGAAACCGGCGCAGCAGCGAGTGGAGGAATCCTCCCACCACGAAGCCGGTGGCCAGCACTCCCAGGTAAAATAGCGGCCTGCGCGGGCCTTGCGCCACGGCTTAGCTGCGCCGCTCCACGGCGTACGCAATGCTGTCGCGCAGCGCGTCGCGGGCCGCCGACGCCGGCAGCACCTCGAGCTCGGCCTCCGCCTGCTGCGCTAGCTCGAGCGCGCGACGGCGCGCGTATTCCAGGCCGCCCGCGGCGGCCACGCGCTGGATCACCTCCGCCACCAGCGCGTCGGGCGGCTCGGGCGTCCCCATCAGCTCGCCCACCAGCCGCCGGTCGTCCGGCGCCATGTCGCCCAGGGCGGCGATGAGCGGCAGCGTCACCTTGTGCTCGCGCAGGTCGAGGCCCGACGGCTTTCCGGTCACCGCCTCGGCGGCCGTGTAGTCGAGCAGGTCGTCGGCGATCTGGAACGCCATCCCGAGCCGCATCCCGAACCGGGCGAGCGCGTCCCGATAGGGCGCGGGGGCGTGCAATGCCCCGACCTCACACGCGCCGGAGAGCAGCGACGCCGTCTTCGCCCTGATCAGCTGGTCGTA
>Ga0137398_10001270_pt1 | contig 10148 bp, 8 predicted proteins | sample czorhiz216metaG_FD_106659 | JGI IMG/M metagenome (GOLD analysis project Ga0137398, IMG submission 106659) | Vadose zone soil microbial communities from Angelo Coast Range Reserve, California, USA - czorhiz2.16 metaG | ecosystem: Environmental > Terrestrial > Soil > Vadose zone | place: USA...
AGGCGATGGCCCGGCGCCTTTGCGGCGAGCTTGCCAGACGGCAAGACCTTTCGTATCAGCCGAACTATGCTGCCTGCGTGCATGACACTTTGGCGGGCGCGCTGGTACAAGCTAACGTCCTCGCTGCGGCCAAGAACGCGCGCACTGCACGGCGCAGCGCGCCCTAGTCACCGGCAGTGATCATGAAACTGACACTGCGAAGGGACACGGCCGGACGCATCGTGGCGCGGTCGCTACTCGATGGCTCCCGTCTCGAACTCAAGCACCGCACGCCCGTCACGGGGGAGACGTTCACCGTGCGCCCAGTGACCATCGCGAGGGAGATCGCGCGGGTGCGTCGGTGGGCGCAGCCGCTGCGGAAGGCAATTACTTGAGGAAGCGGTGGCGTGCGTCGCTGTGTTCGCGGACCATTCCGGCTAATAGGAGGCAGCGGATCATCGAACAACGCAGCCGGCGGGTTGGATGGGGTACGCCTTCCGCGTCTGCCCGCGTCCCCGAAATCGCATAAGTAACTGAAATATAAGAATACACATGTTCATGGCCGTCCAACGCCGTCTCAGCCATCATCAATTGACGAGGTTGGCCGCTAGAATCTCGGCGGACAAGAAATAAAGCAGCATTGGGGGATACGTGAACACTTCATTGCGCATTCCGCGCTATTCACAAGGCTTTGCAGTGGGCCTGCTGCTGTTCTGCGGCGGGCACAGCGGCGCTCTGGCCGAGCCGCCGCCCGGCGCCTCGGCGAGTCCCTCCCCGAGCGATGCACAGAGCTCCGCTCCCAAGGGAGGTTTTCTTTCGTCCCTGAAGCAAGCCTTTACAGAGGACTTCGATCAAGAAGTGGTGCGTGGACATTTCGAGGTGGGTTCACCGCCGGACGCGCATCGCTACTATTGCCTGGTCAACGTCAAGACGGGCAAAAGCCAGGTAAATGGTGTGGCAGGCCAGTTGGTCTTGCGAGCTGACAAGATGACTGGCATCAAAGGAGCTGCCGTCGCTCCCTTGAGCTGTGCCGAGGCAGAGCAGAAGGGAATTCTGGTCACCAGCGGATACGTTCTGAGCAGTAGCGTCAGCAGCAAGATGACTCCGGCTTCGCCCGTGCAAGAGTCCTCGGGAGCCGCCGCTCCCGCCGCTCCCGCCGCTGCCGCGGCTGCAGCCGTGTCAGTCGGTGGGCCCGCCCAGTCGGAGGTCATGGCTGTGTATACGCGCTTCATCGCCGGCCAGAATGCTCACGATCGTGCAGTCGTTTCCGAGGTGCTGCTGGATTCAAGGGATTTCGTGTGGGCCCAATACGGCGGGAATTCGATATGGGGATACAAGGAGGCCATGGAGGCGTTCGAGGAGGCGTGGAAGGGTACCTGGAAATTGGATCCGCAAATGCAGGAGCTACGCATCGCAAGCGTGTCGCCCGGCGTCGCGGTGCTGATTACGCCACTGCTGTCCACGGAGGGCGATCCGGGTAAGAATCCGTCCACCATCCCCATAAGGTGGGGCGGCGTTTTCGTGAAGACAAAGTCCGGTTGGCGCATATCGTCGATATTCATCACGCCGTTCGAGAGTTGGCGCGCGCCGAAGGGCGGCTGACCGGAACTTCGGATGGAGCGCAACGGCTTCCGGAGCGCCGCAAAATGATGCAGGCTTGGGCGGACTATCTGTATAAGAAGAATCGCGATGAGTCACTTTGACTTGCGGTCCCCAACTGAGGCGCAACGTGCGCAGATCACCGCGGGCCTTGATCAGGACGAGCAACGCGTGCTGCTCGAGCACGGCACGGAAGCGGCTTTCTGTGGCGTGTTCCTCGACAATCACAAGGACGGCATTTACACCTGCCGCTTTTGCGGCTTGCCGCTCTTCAGATCGAGCGCGAAGTTCGATTCGGGGACGGGGTGGCCGAGTTTCTTCAAGCCCTATGACGAATCCCATGTCCGGCGTGTTCGTGATACGAGCTATGGAATGATCCGTGTTGAGGAAGTTTGCGCGCGCTGCGGGAGCCACCTGGGTCACGTGTTTCCAGATGGGCCCCCGCCGACCGGCGAGCGCCATTGCCTGAACTCGGTGTCACTGTCCTTCGCTGAGCAGGGACAGGCACTACCGGACATATTGAAGCGAGGAGCGCCCGAGGGTCTCGTCGACCGAGGCTGAGACAACGAACTCTCGGGTACTAACCCTTCTTTAAGGACCAACGTGGCACACGCGACGGCGGATATCGGCACCAGCAACTACGAAGTTTCGCTCGTTGCAGGTCATCATCTGCTCAAGGCCGACGAAGGCGTTGAGGCGGGCGGTAAAGACCTCGGTCCCGCGCCGCACGAGCTCTTGTGCGCGGCGCTCGGCGCCTGCACGGGGATCACACTGCGTATGTACGCGCAGCGCAAGGATTGGCCGCTGCGCTCGGTGCACGTCGACGTTCACCTGGAGGTGCACGGCCTGGACCGCGCGATGATCCGCAAGTTGCGCCTCGAGGGCGATCTTGACCATGGGCAGCGCGCGCGACTGGCGGAGATCGCCGAGCGCACACCCGTTACGCTGACGCTAAAGCAGGGTGTCAGGATCACGACGACTCTGGAGTAGCGCCCTGGCGCGGCTGGGCGCGCTCGTACCCTGTACCGGAAGGCCCGGGCCTTGGCGCGATCGTGTCGGGGGCGCGCGCGCGCTCCAGCCCAACGACGACGCACTCTTGGCCCAGTTGAACCCTGTCCTCGACAGCCTTTATCGTCCCTATTCGAATCCGGACGGATGATCGCCGCCCGTGTGGCCCTAACCTTACTCCGCGGAGCTGAATGTGAGCATGGAAGGGCTTTCGAAGTCACGGCTCGAGCAAATGCATCAAGTGTTGTCCGGCTACGTCGAACGTAAGGAGATGCCCGGCCTCGTTGCGCTCGTCAGCCGACATTACGACGTGCATGTGGAGGCGCTCGGTACGATGAGGTTCGGCCATCCGGCACCCATGAAGCGCGATACGATCTTTCGCATCGCCTCGATCACCAAGCCCATCACTGCCGTGGCGGCGATGATTCTGGTCGAGGAGTGCAAGCTGCGGCTCGACGATTCCATCGAGCCGTGGCTGCCGGAGCTTGCGAATCGTCGCGTACTGAAGTCCCTTTCCTCGGAGCCCGGCGACACCGTGCCTGCAGTGCGTGCGATCACCGTTCGCGATCTGCTGACGTACCGGATGGGCTTCGGCAGTGTGATGGCGATGCCAGATACGTATCCGATTCAAAAGCTGATCCGTGAATACCGGATTGGCGGCGACGGGCCAATGCTGCCGTCCCAAGCGCCTGCAATGGACGAATGGCTGCAGAAGCTCGGCTCGCTCCCATGGTTGTCTCAACCGGGCGAGCGGTGGATGTATCACGTGAGCGGTGATGTGCTTGGGGCTTTGATCGCGCGAGTGTCGGGACACCTCTTAAGCACGTTCATGCGCAAGCGCATCTTCGATCCGCTCGGCATGAAAGACACGGCATTCCACGTGCCTCCCGAAAAGGTCGACCGTCTGCCCGGGTTCTATTTCTTAAATCGTCAAGCGAACAAGCTGGATGTCTTTGACGACGCTGCAAACAGTGCCTGGCGGTCACCTCCGCCCTCCGAATCGGGCGGAGGCGGGCTCGTCTCAACGATCGATGATTACTTCGCCTTCAGCCGCATGATGCTGAACAAAGGCCGTCACGGTCGCGAGCAAATTCTTTCCCGCGCCACAGTGGAGCTGATGACTGCAGATCAACTCACGCCGGAGCAACGCGCAGGCTCTGAAATCTTTTTCGGTACACATTCCAGTTGGGGCTTGGGAATGGCGGTCGACATTCAGCGCAACGAAATCTTCCACAACCCGGGCCGGTTCGGTTGGACCGGCGGCTTCGGCACTACGGCCTACACCGATCCTGCGCAGGGGATGATCGGCATCCTCTTCACGCAACGCATGATGGATTCGCCGCAACCGCCGAAAGTGTTCACCGACTTCTGGACACTGGCGTATGGAGCAATGGAATAGCGGCATCCCGCACCTCTGCCTGGCCCGGGCGCACCCCCTCCACCGGCCGCTTCGGTCCTATGCGTAGTGACCGTGCGGCAATGGCGCGAGCGTATCCGGCAGGCGCAGCAACGCCCGGCCACCTAGATCATGAGCTCCCGCGAAGCGCAGCGGAGCGAAGTCGGGTGCAGCGCGTTGATAGGTCTTGTTGTTCTACTCCACACTTATTACTACTTTTCCTCGAGCGTGTCCTTCTTCCAGATACCGGAGCGCCGCCGGGACCTCACTCAACTTGTAACGCCTGTCGATGACCGGTGTCACCTTTCCGGCCTGCATGAGATCGCCCAGAATGCTCAGGTCCTTTTGGTTCAGCTCCGCCAGAAACGGGAGGAACTGCTGGCTCACGAACGGTGACAACATCATTGCTTTGATCATGACAGCCACACCTCCGATCCACCGCCCCTCGTTGGGTGCTCCGACTAAAACGAAGATGCCCTGGGGATTTAAGACGCGCCTGTATTCCGACAGCGGGTGATTCCCAACGGTGTCTACAATCAGGTCGTAACGTTGCGCGCCTTGGGTAAAATCTTCCTGGGTGTAGTCAATGACTTGATCTGCGCCGATTGATCGGACCATAGCCACATTCTTGGTACTGCATACGCCGGTCACCTCTGCGCCAAATGACTTGGCGATCTGCACGGCGAACGTACCCACGCCTCCCGATGCGCCGTTGATCAGGACCTTCTGCCCCGGCTGAATCCGCCCCTTGTCGCGGAGAGCCTGTAAGGCGGTGATTCCCGCGATGGGCACAGAAGCGGCCTGCTCAAACGTCACGTTGGCCGGTTTCAGCACCACTGCTCGCTCCTCGCGAACAGTGACATACTCGGCGAAGGCCCCATCTCTCCCGCCGAATACTTCATCACCGGGTTTAAGCCGCTTGACGTTGCGGCCGACTGCTTCGACTGTGCCGGCAAAGTCAACGCCGAGTCGCGGGTCTGTCGGTTTCCCCAACCCGGAGTCCGTGCGCACCAGGTACGGCGTGCCTCTCATGTAGTGCCAGTCAAGCGGATTGACGGAGGCCGCGTGAACCCTTACCAAGACCTGGTCGCCGGCAGCGATCGGCTTTTCAATGTCCTCAAACCTGAGAACATCGGGTGAACCATAGCAACGATAAACAATCGCTTTCATCAGTTGGGTCTTGTTCGGGAGTAAAGGCGCCGGGCCGCAAGCAGAGTCGTGGCTCAGAGCGAGCGCCAGCGACACCAGCACGACTGCCACGAGCATCAGGGTAACGCCCAGGATCTTGTAGCGTAGTCTCATAGACCTGACTCCGGACTCGCCGACACCTACTCACTCACCACGGTGAATGTCTGGGGACCGGCGATGCCGCTGATTCTTTCGACTGGCATCCTTCCGGACCCTAGTGTACTCCCGGGCCGGCCGTGAGCGGGGTCGCTTGACCGCAAAGCGGCGTCGCTCCGCGGCGAGCAAGGCAAGGGTTTCGCGGTCTGCCTATGAGCGTGCTCGTCTTGCCAACTGGCGCGGCTGGTGTTACCTCCGGCAGGGGCGCGTCCTGTAACAACGATGACGACGAGGATGCAGGAGGTTGAGCGGACTCATTCGGATTGACCATATCGCGCAGCACTCCAGAGTCGAATGTCTCAGATCCGTGAGGAGGATCTCGCCAGTCTGCGGCTTCTACGTATGCCTGTTTGCCGGCGACCCCGATACTGTTTCTGCAACGGCAGACGTGGGAGATCAGCGATGCAGAATCGGAAACGCCGACCGCCGGGGTGGGCGGATCGGGTGCAGATTTCTGACTGCGACGCAGGTGCGAGCGGTGTAGTTGTCGCGCTGCTGGAGGGCGACTGCACCGTACCGACGACGCATGGGAGCCCTAGCTTGGAGGTCGATTTCCAAGCCCAAGCCTGCGAGGAGTAGGCGCGGCGTGCCTTGCGCTAACGCGGGGCAGGGGCTGGCGGGGTGGGAGCAGCTGTTGGATTCGGAGCGGGCGGACCGACCCCAGGAGGTTCTTCCATAGGAGGCCACGGACCGTGCATGCGCTCGTGCATGCCATGCATCCCGAAGACGGGGCAGTGGTGACCGCCGTGAGCCGCGGCGAATACGGCACCCAGTATGAGCAGACCGGCCAGCGTGAAAGCCCAGAATCCGAGGTATTTTCCAAAAGTCCGCAGTGCGCCTTCCGAGCGCCCTGAAAGATAGAGAACAAAATAACCGGCGATGGTGAGTGCGGTAGCCGGCAGCAGCGCCAGGAAGTAGATCATCGAAGCACCCGTCTCGGTAGCGGTGGGTCTGATCTTACTCCGCTCAGTGCCCGCCGCCGGCACCGGGTGGTTCGTGCTCCCGATGATACCGGTGGATGGCCCACAGATAGCTCTCCATCAAAGAGTCCTTGCCCAGTTCCACCAGCACATCGTTGCGCCGGCGCGGCGTGCTCACACGCGCCAGCTGCGCCCTGGCCCTGGAAAAATGACTCAGCTGATTGCGGTATTGCCACAGCAGCTCGCGGGTCGCCATCTTGTTCTGGTGCAATTCCCAGACCCCCAGCAGCACGGCCAGCAGGCCCATGGCGAAGGTCAGAGTGTTCTTCAGGGGTACGCCGAGGCCCATGTCGACGTGACGCAGAACGTCGCCGAAGGCGAACAGGGCGGATATCACGAGGAGAATGGCGATGAACAGGGTGTATCTCAGGTGTTTCACACGGCGGCTGCTCTTCTCCAGGCGCGCTACTCTCACCGTAAAGTACTCATATTGACTCTCGATCCACGCCTGCTCCACCCCTCGTATCTCGCGTACGTCCAGCTCACAGCTGGCAAGCGCGCGAACATCAGGGGGTTCGCTGCCCTTGAGGACGAATCCGATCCAGCCGAAGCCGCGGAACCGGTCGATTCCCGATAGCGCGAGCACCTCGGCCGCGTCCACCCGGTGATCCGTTCCCGCGAGTCTCAGGTAAAATCTCGCCCGCAGAGTCTCGGCGAGTGCACGATACGTCAGGTGCTTGCCGAACCAGCGCTTGCCCTGCAGTACGTGGTATGTACACAGGCTGCCCAGCAGCGTGAGCAGGTAGGCGATCAACAGGATCCTCGACTCGACGAGCTTGTCGTAAACCAGGTACGCCACGCCCATCGCAAACGCCGTGATCGCAAACAGATCGAACAGACGGTCCGAGCGCCGCTGATAATAAACGGCGAGCGCATCTGCCTTGCGGTACTGGGCATCGATGTCCTTGAGCGGGCGCCGCCCGGACAACGGCAGAGATGCCGGCAGTGCCGCCATCAGGGAATCCGCGGTCGCGAGACGGCCGGCGTCGCTCAGGCGCCGAAACTCCAGGTTGTAGCTGTTAAGCTCGGCGAGCTGGTGCTTCAGCCACGACGGCATCGTCTGCTGCACCTGCAGGACATTTTCGCCGACACCGAGCAGAAAGCAGGGCGATCGGGAGTCCGACGCAGAGGCGACGCCGTTGCGCGCGGCCGGTGTCCAGTAGACGAGCCGGGCGCAGGCGTCGGCTTCCTCGCGCGTATCGACGAACTCGACCGGTTCGATACCGACATTCTCGTCCGTTCGGACACCGAGGTAACGAAGCACCGTGTCCGCAGTGCCACCGGACAGTTCTGACGCCCGTCCGTCCCACAGTGCAAGCAGCAGGCTGCTGCGGCGAATGAGGGTATCTGTAAGGTTCGCATACATCGCGTCACGCTGCGCGGGGGAGTGCTGGAGACACGCATCGTCGGTGGGCGCGCCTGATGACAGTTCGACACAGCGGATCTCCGGGTGCCGCAGCAGCTGCTTGAGCGACACCAGCGTCTCGGCGTCGAAATCGGCGGCGTATTGATCGAGCGGCATGGGCAGCACGGCTTCCACGCCCACGCCGAGTGCGAGGGCGGTCTGTGCGACCAGCAGATCCGCGCCCTGCGCCATGCCGACGATCATGCGCAACTCCGTGTCGGGCAGCTGCTCCCTGAGCTGCTGCACGAAGCCCGTCACGGCCTCCCGCAGGCGCGGCAGGTCGTCGGGATCCAGGTCCCTGTGCCCCGAGACCCCGACCATGAACGGGGAATTTGCAATCGATTGGGGGGTGAGGGAGTTCAAGATGCCACCGAGCGTCAGGTCCGGGTCCGGCGGCATTGTGCGGGTGGTGCCCGCCGGCCACAATGCGCTTATCCGGCGCCTGGGCGCAGAGATCGAGTCAGAATAGGACCGGTGCGCTCTCCTCACTGCCTGCCGGCAGTTCCCGCCCCTGCGCGGCTGAGCGCCGTTAGGCGAACCCGTGCGTGATGGCGTACGCCGCGACCGCTGCTGCAGATCGCAGGCCGAGCTTGCGCATGAGATTCGTGCGGTGCTTTTCCACCGTCTTATGACTCAGCGACATCAGCTCCGCCATCTCGCGCGTGCGATAGCCCTTGGCGATCAGCGTGATGACTTCCTGCTCGCGGCTGGTCAAGGCACCCGACCCACGCCTGCGCCCGGGCCGATCCGAGGTCTTGGCGTAGGCGGTCACCATCCGGTCGAGGGCCGAGGGGCTGATGTAGCTCTTGCCGGAAGCGATCCGGTGAACGGCGTTGAACAGTTCTGCGCGGCTGTCGGTCTTCAGGACGTAACCGTCGGCGCCGGCGCGCAGCGCCGCCTCGATGAATGTTTCGTCGCGGCGCACCGTGAGTACCAGGACCCGCGCGTTCGCCCACCGGCCCTTCAGATGGATAATCGTCTCCGGACCGGCCTTCAGGTCGGCTGCAAAATCTATAACGATAACATCGGGTTGTGCGGTCGTAAGGTTCTGCACCGCCTCACGACGACTCACCGTCGCCGCGACGACCTCCAGGGCGTCATCGCTCTGCAGCAGGGCGCACAGTCCATCGCGCATGATGCCGGCTTCATCAACGACGAGTACCCGGGTCTTGCGGCGCTCTGGCGCGCTCTGCGCGGAAGCCCCCGTGGGAGCCGCAGCCATGGTCGACGCTCCCTCTCCGGCGACGCTATGTGGATAAGGCACAGCAGGGAGGTTAGGCTACCGAGGGGGCGAATTCTCTACGGGGGATCCCTACCCGGAGCTTCGTAGTGTCCCCCAAGGTGGCCCTCTGCAGCGCCCCGTATACGGAGTGAGGAGCCGGCGCTATGGTACGGCGATCGTGCAACGATCGTGCTCTTGGCACACGCGGGGGGCTGCATGTGGTGGAAGGTATTGTTGGCTTACCTGATGGCGCTTGCCGGCCTCCTGTGGTTTGTCTATCGGTTCGGTAAGTCGCTGGGCAGATCCAACGCGCCCACCTCGGGATCGTCGTCCTCCTGATCGCTGACGACGCCCGCCACTGGCTGACGCCTGTTTGCAATTCGGCGACAGTTGCAAGGGCCCAGCGCGGGATGTAAAGCTAGAAAAATTGCGGGTCGGCTGATACAGGTCGGAGTTCACATGAGCGGTGAACGGGCGGGGGAGGCCAGCGAGGACATCGCCGTGGCGTCGGCGCATACGCCGGGCGTGCACGCGGCCATTGCGCGCGCCAAGCTCGAGTGGGAATGCACGGTCGATGCGCTCCCGGACCTCATCTGCCTGCTGGATCGCAGCGGGCAGGTGCTGCGTGTCAACCGCGTGTGCGAGCGTTGGAATCTGGGCTCGATCGCCGACGTACTCGGGCGCGGGCTGCACGCTGTATTGCACGCAAACTGCGCCGCGGCCGCCTGCCAGCTCAAGGAGTCCCTGCGGACCGGGTGGCTGAGCCTGCAGGGAGGGGGTCCTGCGGAGTTTGAGCTCCGCGACGCCATCCTGGAGCGGGCCCTGCATGTGACCCTGCGGCGCATGACGCCCGGGCCGGCAAGCACTGCCACTGAGCCGTTGGCAGTGGCGGTGGTCGCGGACGTGACGGCCCTGCATCTGGCGCGCGAAGCATTGAGCACCATCAATCTGGAGCTCGAATCCCGCGTACGCGTACGTACCGATGCGCTGGCCGAGGTCAATCGTGACTTGCAGAATGAAATCGTGCGCCGTGAAGCCGCCGAGCAGGCATTGCGCCGCTCGCGCAACGAACTGGCCGCGCTGTCGCGGCAGCTGATCACCGCGCAGGAGATGGAGCGCAAGCGCATCGCGCGCGAGCTGCACGACTCGGTCGGACAGCAGCTGGGCGCGATCAAGTACGGTCTCGAGCGGTGTTCGGAGCTGCTGCAACAGGGC
>Ga0137398_10001271_pt1 | contig 10146 bp, 6 predicted proteins | sample czorhiz216metaG_FD_106659 | JGI IMG/M metagenome (GOLD analysis project Ga0137398, IMG submission 106659) | Vadose zone soil microbial communities from Angelo Coast Range Reserve, California, USA - czorhiz2.16 metaG | ecosystem: Environmental > Terrestrial > Soil > Vadose zone | place: USA...
GGTGGGTTGTCTTGACGCGGTACGGGGCGTTCGCTAGCGTCAGAGGACGGAGCGCCTCCTGCGGATCTTGCGGCGGCCTGCGAACATCACCTTCGGGAGCATGCCTTGCCCAATGCGATCATTACGCTAACTACGGATTACGGACTGAATGACCACCTGGTGGGGACGCTCAAGGGCGTCATCCTCAAAATCAATCCGGAAGCGACCATTGTGGACATCACGCATGGCGTTGCGCCGTTTGACGTGTTGGACGGGGCGCTGGCGATCGGCTCGTCGTATTCGTATTTCCCTGCGCGCACGGTGCACGTGGTGGTGATTGATCCGGGAGTGGGAACCGAGCGACGACCGCTGCTGGTGACCGCGGACAATCAATATTTTGTGGCCCCGGACAACGGCGTGTTGTCTTTAATTTACGAGCGCGATGCAAACGCGATCGTACGGCACGCGACTGCGGAACACTATTATCTGCAGCCGGTGAGCAAGACGTTTCACGGTCGCGACGTTTTTGCTCCCATTGCAGCGTGGCTTACCAAAGGCTGGCAGACGGCGAGCATGGGCGAGGAGATCACCGACTACAAGAAGTTTGCGATGCCCAAGCCCAAGGCTGTCGATGGGGTGGCAAAAGGGATCGTGATGCGCGTGGACGTATTTGGAAACCTGATAACGAATTTTCGCGTGGAGGACTTGCCAGATAGCGCGCTAACCAATGGGCAGGTGAAGCTGCAGGTGGGAACGCAGGCGGTTTCACGGATGGTGCCGACATTTGCGAGCGGGAATGCGGGAGAGCCGGTGGCCTATGTGGGGTCGAGCGGGTTTATCGAGATTGCCGTGAATAAGGGGAATGCCTCGCGAACGATGAGTATTGGGCGCGGGACGCCGGTAGTGCTCGAGAATACCTAAGGCCACGCGCAGCCCCCAAGGCGCCGCCCATAGAATTCATAACCTCTTGCCACCATCCCTCCGCTGCGGGCCGCTGCGGCTCCTAGAGACTCTGGGCTAACGCGTTAGGTCGAGAGCGGCCATCTGCTGGCGGGTGCGGGGGTCGAGCCAATCGCGCCAGCCGTCGCCCAAGAGATTGAAAGCTAGCACGGCCAGCATCACTGCCAAGGCGGGGAAAATGACCATGTGGGGAGCGTCAAAGAGATGGCTGCGCGCATCGTTGAGCATGGAACCCCAACTGGGGATGGGGGCGAGGACACCGAGACCAAGGAAGCTGAGCGTGGATTCGGCGAGGATCGCGCCGGCCATGCCGATGGTCGCTTGAATGAGGACAGGCTGCAGGATATTGGGGAGAAGATGTTTGGCGAGGATGCGCGCATGAGAGGCCCCGAGGGAGCGCGCTGCGAGAATGAATTCGAGCTCTTTCACTTTTAGTACTTGGGCGCGGGCGAGCCGCGCGTAGCCGGCCCAACCGGTGATGACCAGCGCGAGAATCACTTTTCCGATGCCGGGGCCAAGAAATGCGGCGAAGGCGATGGCCAGCAGGATTCCCGGGAAGGACAGAAATGCGTTGATGAGCAGCAGATTGACGAAGCGATCGAACCATCCGCCCGTGTAGCCCGCCAGCATACCGATCACCAAACCCGCGAGACCGCAGCCGCAGACCACGGAAATCGCTACGAGAAGAGAGATGCGTGCGCCGTAGAGCGTGCGGGAAAGAGTGTCGCGACCGAGCTCGTCGGTCCCAAACCAGTGGGCACGCGAGGGAGAGGCGAGGCGCGCGGGAAGATTCTGCTCGATGGGGCTTGCCGGCGCGATCCAGGGAGCGAGGAGGGCGGCGAGAACTAGAAGCGCGGCGAAGGAGAAGCCGAGGCGCGCGAGGACGCTTTGGCGCAAAAATTGGCGCAGGGGGAAAAAACGGGTTCCTCCGAACCCGGCCGGAACCTGCCCTCGCGGCGCGGGCGCGGTATTTGGAGGGTGCGTCGCTAGGGTGCTCATGCGACGCGCACCCGGGGATCGATTACGGCGTAGAGAAAGTCGGTGAGGAGATTCACGAGGACGTAGGACAGGGCGATGACCAGGATGCAGCCTTGCAGGAGCGGATAGTCGCGGGCGGAGATGGCTTGTACGGTGAGGCGGCCGATACCGGGCCAAGAAAATATGGTTTCGGTGACGATGGTTCCGGCCAGTAGCGTGCCGAATTGCAATCCGAGAATGGTGATGATGGGTATGAGCGCGTTGCGAAAGGCGTGACGGAACAGGACCTCGCGCATGGGCAGACCTTTAGCGCGAGCGGTGCGCACGTAGTCGCTCGACAGCTCTTCGAGCATCGAGCCGCGCACCATGCGAGTGAGAATGGCGGCGAGGGCGGCGCCGAGAGTAGCAGCAGGAAGAATGTAATAACTTGGGCCGCCGCGTCCGGAAACGGGAAAAAGTCCGAGATAGATGGAGAAGAAAAGAATCAGAACCGGGCCTAGCGCAAAATTCGGAAAGGCCAGACCGAACAGCGTGAAAACAGAGACGGCGCGATCGGCAGCGTGGCCTCGACGGTAGGCGGCAAGGACTCCGGCGGGAATGGCCATGGCGGCGCAGACCAGCAGAGCGCAGAAGGCCAACTGGAGCGTGGCGGGATAGCGTTCAAAGATGATGCGGCGGACGGGCGCCTGGAATTTGAAGGATTGTCCGAGATCACCGCGGAAGAGTTGCTTCAGATAGTGGCCATATTGCGTGAGGAGCGGCTCATCGAGATTAAGGGCGTGGCGGAGTTGCGCGATTTCTCCAGGCGCGGCGCCCTCGCCGAGCATTTGCTCGACCGGATCGCCGGGAACAATATGAATCATGAGGAAGACCAGCGTGAGGACGAGCCAGAGCGCGGGAAGGGTCAGAAGAAAACGTTCGAGGAGGTGGCGGGCCATTAGCGGGTATCCGCCGCGCGATGGGATGGCGAAGATTTTGCAGCTCTAACGGCCGGGGAGTCCTCAGGCGTCGCGGATTGCGCGGCGGAATCGTCGGCTGCGGGGCGGGCGCGCTGGATTTTTACCCGAGCGACACGTTTGCCGTCCACTTCGACCACCGAGAAGCGATAGTTGCCGTACTCGAAGCTTTCGCCGCCGCGAGGGATAAAGCCTAGCTGATCGAGAACGAAGCCGCCGACGGTGGCGTAGGCGGGATCTTCAGGGAGGCTGATGTTGTACTGGGTGTCGAGGTCGCGGACGTTGAGCGCAGCGTCGAAGATGATGGCGCCGTCAGCGAGGGTCAAGGGGCGCTCGACGACGTCAAATTCGTCGTGAATTTCACCGACGACTTGCTCGAGGATGTCTTCCAGGGTGACCAGGCCGAGGACGCTGCCGAATTCGTCGACGACGATGGCCAGGCCGACGTGATGGGTGCGGAGTTCCAAGAGCAATTCGCTGGCGGGCTTGGTTTCCGGAACGATGAGGACTTCGCGGAGGACGCGGCGAAGATCAAACGGAGACGGCGAGAGATTTTCTTCGACGCGGCGCTCGCGATCGAGCAGAACCCAAAGCATGTCTTTGATGTGCACGAAGCCGAGAATTTGATCTTCCGTGCCGCGAAAGACGGGGATGCGGGAACGCTGCGTGGCAGCGAAGGCGCGCAGGACTTCGTCAAGAGTGGATTCGACCGGAAGGGTGTGCATGTCCGGACGTGGGACCATGATTTCGCGGACTTGCACTTGGCCTAGCTCGATGGCGCTGACGATAAATTTTTCTTCACCGGGAGCGAGGAGGCCGCGTTCGCGAGCTTGCTGGATCTGGATTTGCAGCTCTTCGGTGGAGTGGGCAGCGCTCGGGACTTGCGGCTCGGACACGCCCAGGGACTTTACGATGGCGCCGGAGAGGCCGTCGAGGAGATCGATGGCCCAGCGGAAGGTCGCCAGGAACCAGGAAAAGGGTCGGGCGATCAGCAGGGCCACGCGCTCGGCGCGGGCGAGGCTGACGGTTTTGGGTACCAGTTCACCGATGACCACATGGAGCACGCTCAGCAAGGCGAAGGCGACCGTTAGCGCCAGCGCGTGGACAAGCAGGGTGGCTTGGGTGCCGGAAGACTTGGGCCAGAGAGAGCGGAACAGATTGGCGAAGGTGGATTCACCGAGGGCGCCCAGAGAGAGGCTGGCGAGGGTGATGCCGAATTGCACGGCGGAAACGACGCGATGCAGGTCGCCGAGAAGGATTTCGACTACCCGGGCACGCGGATCACCTTTGCGCACGAGCTGGCGGACGCGGGAAAGACGCACAGCGACGAGAGAGAATTCGGCGGAGGCGAAAAAGCCGTTGAGCGCGACCAGGGCGAGGACGCCAATTAGGCGGACGGCGAACATAGTTGGTATACGGTGCCCCTCACGTTATTGTAGCAGCACCTTAAATGAGTCGGCGGTGACTGGAGGCCGAGTTGCCAATGCAGGGAGCTAGTACGCTTCGGCAAAGTCGCCCTACCTAAAGGTGCAAGTCCCGGCGAAAGCCCCTCTTCGGCTTGCCAAGACAGTCCGCGGGCAGCGGAAAACGCCGTAGCACCAGTGGGTCGTCGGCTATCGAGACAAGAGCTTAGTTCACTCGGGGCCTAAAAGTAAAAGCGCAGCGAGAGCTGCAGGTTGCGAGCGTCGTCGGTCTTGCCTAGGACCTTGCCAAAGGTTTTAAGATTGCTTGGATCTAGTGCTGGCGAACCCCAATTCGGATGATTGAAGGCATCGAACGCCTCGGCTCGGAACTGGAAACCGAACCTCTCGTTGACGGGAAACTTTTTGTAGAGACCAATATTCCAGTTTTCCAGCCCGGGCCTGTGGATACGTCCACGTACGCCGTTTTGCAAGTTGAATGTGCCGGCGGTCGGCTGCGTAAAGATTGGAGTACCATCCGGATTCGTAGTTTGGAAGTACTGGCTGGGATCCGAAGGCCCATTGTGAGCCATGTGGCCTAGAACCTTGGGATCGCCGTTCACTACCCAAAATTGCCCGCCGGGACAATTACTTGAACCGCCGTAAGGCAGCCCGATCGTGTTGCTGTCCATGGCACCGTCCTGACCCACGCCAGCGTAGTCGTTATTGAGGGCAATACCACACGGCTGGCCGGTCTGGAATTGAGTAATGCCGCTGACCTGCCATCCTCCGAGAACCTTGCCGAACAGATTTTGCTGGTTACGGAAGAAAGGCAGCTCGTAAAGGTAGTTGATGACCAAGACGTGGCGGGTGTCGAAATCGGATGGCCCCCAGAGATTGCGCGTGTCATAAGTATCCGGAACGATGTCACGCTGGTTGGAGCCATTGTCCATCGTCTTGGACAGAGTGTAGGAGGCCCCAATCATCAGTCCATCCGCAAAATGGCGGTTCCAAGTCAACTGCAACGAGTTGTAAAGCGAGCTGGCAACATTGTCAGTCTGACGGATGGAATTGTAGCCTTTGTACGGCCGCAGGGCGTCGATGTTGACGCCGGGGTTTGCCGCAACCACGGCCGTGGTTGGCTGATTGATGTCGGCCTCGCGCTGCAGGTGCAGTCCGCGACGGCCTACGTACGCAGCACTGATAATCGACTTCCACGGCAGCTCTCGCTCGATTGTGAAATTCCAACTCCAGGCCTCGGGATTCTTAAACGCTTTACTTTGCGAGGTTACAGTGAGCGGGAGGCTGTTGGCCAAAGTGCCGCCCGGATTATCGACAAAGCCGAACGAGACATTCGCCGTGGGCTGAAACGGCGGGTTGCCGCCCAAGAAGATCGAGTCGCTCACGCCGAGACGCGTAAAGAACCGGCCGGCGCCCGCGCGGACAACCGTCTTCGGAGTGATCTCATAGGCGATGCCCAGGCGTGGCTGGACGTCGGCCCATTGGATGTCCGAGTAATGAGATGGCACTCCGCGAAACAGATAATCGAAAGCCCCCGAAGTTGCTTCAGGGAAGCGTCCTTTTGCTGAACTTGGCCATCCACTGCCGGGAATCACCAGGCCGTTGTACCTGTCGCCGGAGCCGGCAATAACTGCGCCGGTCTGTGGGTCGATCTGGACCGCTTTGCTGGGATCGTAGAGGCTCGTGTCGAAAACCGCCATGTTTCGCCACAGCGCGCTATAAGGAACAATCACCGTATAGCGAACGCCGTAGTCTAAGGTCAGCTTGGTATTGAATTTCCAAGAATCCTGGGCAAAAGACTCGTACATATGGCTCCGAAAGACAGTGTAGGCACGCTGGCCTAGCTCGGAATAAGTGTTGAACAACCCGAGCGCAGCGTTCGCAACTGCCAGGCCGCTGGTGGGCTGGCCGGAGCGGGCATTCCCAAAGAAGAACTGGCCGTTTTGGTTGTTCGTACAGGTCGGACAAGCATTCACGTTGATCTCATCATTGTCGTTCTCACCAGAGCGCTCGAACAGGAAGCCAAACTTGAGCGTGTGCCTGCCTTTGATCCAGGTCAAACTGTCCGATATATCGTAGATAGGACCAGAGGAGTGCGAAGGATAGGGTCCGCCGTTCAACGTAGCGAAGCTGGTCATGGTCACCGTAGGGATTCTGGTCGGAATCAGCTTCCCTGGAAAGATATAGGGATAGTTCAGGCCAACCGTGGTGCGGTCCAGGAAGTGTGCGGCATCGACAGGAATGTAGACGTTGTCCAAGCTGAAGGCGGCCAACACCTCATTGACCAGCGTAGGACGGACGGTCCAAACGTGATCGATCGAGTTGGTTTGGTTGGGCCGATTGAAGAATTTTGGCGTTTCCCCACTGTCGCCGTCGAGTGGTTGATATTCCCAGAAAGAGTACCCCATGCGACGCGCTTGAAGGCGCTGTTTGCTCGTTATGTTGATGTCAATCGCCAGGGTATCTTTGCGCTGGTTTTGCGGGTGGGGAGCGGTCATATACCAGTTGTTATTAGGGGCGATAGGTGTGGTCAAGTTCGGTACGGGATAAGCCTTCAGGATGCCTAGACCGTTGGGTGTAGCGCACGATCCGGTCGGTGGTCCGGAGCAGAGGGGGATTTTATTGCCGGGGAACGGTAGCCCGGTATTCGGGTCGTTGATGATGACCGTCTTGCCAAAAAAGAAGTTGCTGGGGTTCAGCAGTTCACTGAAATCACCCTGACGCATTAGCAGAGATGGAACCGTCAGCGACCTGGTATCGGTAAATTTGAACCTGACCCATTCCTGGCCCCAATACCAAAAAATCCGAGTTTTGCTGGCGTTAAATTTTCCGGGGATGTAAAGAGGCCCGGAAAGGTGGTAGCCGAACTGGTTGTAGCGGAAAGGGGGCACGAAGTTTTGACCGGCTGTATGGTTGCGGGTCCAGGTGTTCGCGTTGAACGCATCGTTACGAAGATATTCGTAAGCGGCGCCGTGAAACTCCTGCGTACCGGTCCTGGTGATAATGCGGACCTGGCCGCCCGACGTGCGGCCATATTCCGGTGAGTAATTCGCCGTGAGAATCTGTATTTCTTCCGTGGAGTCCACGTCGGCCGATCCCAAGCTTGTTCCGTTCGAGCGTGTACGGGTAGCAGGCGCCCCGTCATAAGTGATCAGGTTCTCAGGATTCCGGGAACCATTAAAGTTGGCAGGGCCCTGTGTAAAATTAAAGGAAAGTCCCGCCAGATTTCCACCGCGAGTGCCAGGAACGAGATTGCTCATCAGGACTGGGTTCCGGCCATTGAGTTCAAGTGCGTCGATCTGTTCCCGTGTGACCAGTTTTTGGACGGTGGCCGACTCCGTTTGCAGTGTCACCGTCGCCGCGGTGACCTCGACAGTTTGGCTCGCGGAGCCTACTGCGAGCGGGACATCCAAACCCAGATGTCCACTGGGCTCAAGCTTGTTGTCATTGGACTGGTACTTCTGAAAACCGGGAGCTTGGACCGTTATGGCGTAGAGACCGGGCGGAAGATTGGTGACCGTGTAGAAACCCGATTCGTTTGTCGTGGCCTCGCGCTGAATGCCCGTTTGATTGTGGACGAGGACTTTGGCGGCGGCCACTGTCGCACCAGAAGGATCTCTGACGAAACCTGAGATGGTCCCGAGGTCAGACTGCGCGAATAACCGCCCGGAAACGGCGAAGCTTAGGCAAAAGACCACAACAGCCACTGGGCAGGCGTGTCTCATGGCCGACTCCTTGTGATAAGCAGTTTTTCAGGTGCGGCGAACACACCGAGAGGCTAGAAGCAATGTCAGTCCACCACCGACGGGCATCACCATGGCTTCGCAAGCTGCGTCCGCTTTTGGGCACCAACTGGCGGGGACTGTTACACGATCTTCCGGCGGGGTGCCATCAGGGTCTTACTGTATATTCCGGTTGACCCTCCGAAAGCTCGCGGGAATTGCTTGGCGATTCCGAAGGGCACAGGAAATGGCCGCGGGCCATTACCAGCCTTGACGATAGGGGCGAGCCAGATAGTCGTTGCTGCCGAGGGCGTTGGTGACGCGCATGTTCGGCGCGTCGTAGTGGATTTTGGTGTTGGCGCGAAGCGCCACGATGCCGAGGAGCATGATTTCGGTGAGGCGCGCGGCGTATTCGAACGGGCAAGAGGCTTCGGTCTTGCCTTTGGCGGCGTCGACCCAATTCAGTTCGTGGCGCTCGCCGGGGATGCGCGGAAGTTTTTGCGGCGGTTTGCCGAACGAGTCGTGGAGCGATTTGGGCAGGAGCCGCGGGTTGAGGCCGTAGGTGTCATGAAGGAGCTTGCCTTTGCTGCCGACAAGCAGCGCGCCGCCACCTTTGTTGAGGGCTTCCTCGCCCAACTCTTCCGGGCGATTCGGGAGGAGACCGCCGTCATACCAGGTGAGTTTGACCGGCGGCATATCGCCGCGTGCGGGGAAATCGTAGAAGGTGAGCGTGGCGTTCGGATAGGAGGCACCATTGAAGGGCGTGGAAATGGTTTCGATGGTGCTGGGCAAGCCGAGATTGAGGGCCCAGACGGAATGATCGATGAGATGAGCGCCCATGTCGCCGATGGCGCCGACGCCCCAGTCGGTCCAGCCGCGCCAGTTGAAAGGATGGTAGATGGGGTGATAGGCGACCTGGGGCGCGACGCCCAGGAAAAGATTCCAGTCCAGGCCTTCGGGAACGGGATAGTCGCCGGCCAGAGCGGCGGCCAGGCGCGAGTTCACCCCACTGCCATTCCAGCGGAGAGAGTCGGCGGGAGCTTTGAGCGGCTCGGGGCGCGGGACGCCTTGGGGCCAAAAGCCAAGCGGGCGGTTGGTCCAGATGTGGACTTCACGGACGTCGCCGATGGCGCCGGCCCAAATGTATTCGACGGCGGTGCGGGCGTCGTCGAAGGAGTGGCCTTGGTTGCCCATCTGCGTAGCGACTTTGGTTTCTTTGGCGCGGCTTGCAAGATGGCGAGCTTCTTCGACACACCAGCTGAGCGGCTTTTGCACGTACACGTGCTTATGGAGATCCATGGCCGCGGAGGCGATGGAGGCGTGCATGTGGTCGGGAGTGGCCACAACGACGGCGTCGATGTCTTTTTGGTGCTCGAGCATGTCGCGGTAATCTTTGTAGCGCTTGGCGTTGGGAATCTTTGATTTGAGCAGGAGCATGTTGTCGAGCTGGGCTTGCGCTTTCCGGCGATCGAATTCTGCGGGGGGCTGACCAGCGGCGGGCGCAGCAGGGGGCGCTTCGATGCGGGCCCGCAATTTGTCAATGTCGGAATCGAGACGGTCGAGGGCTTTTCCGGCGTAGCCCCAGTCGACGTCGCAAAGCGCAACGATGTTTTGACTGGCAAGATTGATGAGATTGGCGCGGCCCATTCCACCGACGCCCACGCCAGCGATGTTGAGGGTGTCGCTGGGCGGAACCAAACCGCGGCCGAGAACGTGGCGCGGCACTATGGAGAACGCGGCGGCGGTAAGGGCGGAGTCGGCGAGAAATTTGCGACGCGAGATGGACTTCTTCGCGGACATATAGAATCCCCCTGATTCCTCGGAAATGAGTTATAAAGTCCGTGTGTTTTAGACGACCCCTGCACCGCGAAGGATACAGGAAACCCCCACAACATGAAAAAACTCATTTTGCTGTTTTTTATTGCCCAGCCGGTTTTTGCCCAGGCGCCGGGGGACAAGAAACCGGAACAGGGCCAGCGACACGAGTTTGTGATCGCTAATTTTAAGACCGAGAGCGGTGTCACGTTGCCGCAGGCGCGGGTGGTCTATGGGACCTACGGGCGCCTGAACGCGGCCAAGGACAATGCCGTGCTGGTGCCGTCCCATTACATGGCGGATTTTCACGGGTAC
>Ga0137398_10001272_pt1 | contig 10137 bp, 3 predicted proteins | sample czorhiz216metaG_FD_106659 | JGI IMG/M metagenome (GOLD analysis project Ga0137398, IMG submission 106659) | Vadose zone soil microbial communities from Angelo Coast Range Reserve, California, USA - czorhiz2.16 metaG | ecosystem: Environmental > Terrestrial > Soil > Vadose zone | place: USA...
CCTTTATGACACAAAGGCTAAACAAATGGCCTGGCGCGGGACGGGTCAAGGAACTTTGAACGAGAGCAAATCAGAGAAAAACAGGCAACTGGTGGCCAAAGCGGTGTCCAAAATGTTCCAGAAATACCCATACCCACCAAACAACAAATAACCTGAATCGAGCATAACGAAAGTTACCCTGATTGAGGGGCGAGGCCCCTCAGGGGCGTGCACGCGTCCCATGCAAGGATGATGACATTTTCGATCGAATGAGTGAATCGGTCGTGGTGTTCATCCTCTCTTTCATGTCTTGTGTCGTTCCGCGGACATCCGACAGTCTGCATCGGAGCAGATCACGACATTCAGTCGAAGGGAATCGACAAGAATTCCTGGAGCAATAGGCGAAATATTGCGAAACCTTGGGGATGTCACCTGTGCGCCGCTTCGCCGCGGTAACAGAATCGGCTAAACCTAATTTCGCGAGAATGTAACAATGGCCAAATATGAAATTACCTAAACGAATCTGGCGATAGAAGAGCTGCTGGCGGTCACGGAGAACCCGAGGCATCGGTTTTTCCTTCAGCCGTTTCACCGCCATCGGTATATCGAGATCGAAGGACGCAACGAGAAGATCTTTGCGACCCACATGAAGAGCGACGAACTGGTCCACCAGATGCACGCCGATCGGAACAATGTGACGCTAGAAGGGCAGGCTCGGGTTAAGAACTAATATCGCATCTGGGACAAAACCAACCAGGCCATGTTCTACGTTGACAACGAAGAGTTCGCTGTGGCGGACCATTTTATCGCGACCGTTTCCACCGTTCTCCAGCAGATATCGGGAAAGGCACTCACACCGAAAAGTTTTAGGGCTGGCCAGAGTGAGATGTAACTCTGCGGGACGGTCGCGGAGGTGATCTGGCCCTTTTACGATGGCGGCAAGCTCGTCGGCGAGGACGTTTGAGAGCCCGATCCTTCGAAGGCCGGACTCATTAAGCTAGGTCCCACCGAAGTCCTCACTACGGGCGAAGCCGCTCGTCAAGTCAGCCCATTGATCGAGATGCTCCCGTCGTTCGACGTGGTGATTCTGAAAAAAGGCCAGGCCGCAGGAGCTGATCGATGATGCGGGACTTGGGCCAACTCGTCAGCCCAGCTTAAGACGCTTTGGTAGCCCCTTTTCTGAACGTCTTCCGGTTCAAAGCAAACCGTTGTTCCTCACCAAAAATACAGTAAGGGCGCATTTCGATTTCATAGCTAACGAAGACGCCGCAGACCACAATACGTGGATGCGATTCAGCATCTTGCGGAATTTCCGCTCAAGGCCGATTAACCGATCGAGGCTCAATAGAACGGAGGCGGCTGTTTGGCATTACCGGATGTGATTTTAACGCGAACCTGCAGGTCAATTAGAGACCATTTGTCACCTGGCGCCCTGGTTTCAAGCCGAACCATTAACTGTGATACCGCCACATTGGGCAACGAACCTAAGCCAAGCCTGTTGGATAATACAGAAGTGTGTAAATCGGTCCTGTTCTGGAAGGGCTTCCATTGAGCTTGATTACTAAGCAGTGTGATCTGAAACTTAGAGTCAGTATATCTACATCGTTGTCATAAAAGTGAACTCTCCCCGTGGTGAAGCGGGGAGAGCCGAGAATCCTACGAACAAGGGAAATCACCTCTATTCGTCCTGATCAACTGCGGCGCGATCTGGTTTTTGTCTCTGCCACAGGATCTGTGCATCTGGTGCGTTGTTGGGATAGTAGCGTTGGGATTCCGCGTTCGTGGGCAGAAGAACGACGTCGACCCGACGATTGTAAGCGAGCCAAGACGCGTGCACATTCTTCACGTGGGCTTCGGGCGGCGGGTTTGGATTGCTCGTCTGCAGTTGCTCGACCGTGTTCTTCTCGAGTTGTTGATCTTCGCCGCGGGCCGTTACCTCTATCTTGTCCGCGGAAACACCGTTTGCAATGAGGAAGTCCTTGACGCTCTGTCCACGTCGTGCAGACAAAGTTTCGTTGTACTTCTGTGGACCGCGTTCATCTGCATAAGCGGCGACCGAAAGTTTCGCATCCGGATCGTACTCTAAATACTTTGTGAATCCAGTAGCAAGGGTTTTCAAGGGTTCTTGCTGGCTACGCAATATTCCGACAGTCGGGTCGTTCTTCTCCGGATAGTCGCTGGGAAAGAAAACACTGTTCAGCACTACCGCTGGAATCGGCTCAATGGAACCCGTGAGGTGAATAGCAACTGTCTTGGTCTCCGAACCGCCACACACGTTGGTCGCATGCAAACTGTAGCTGACGGTCTGATCGACTGGGCCATCCGTGCTTTGAGTCGGAATGAGTTGCACTGAGCGCGTTCCACCGGGATCCACCGATCCAAACGGATCGAGGGAAACCGCGTCGACATTGGAAGCAGACCAATTCAGCGTCGCGCTCTCTTGCGTGAGCACCTTGTCGCCGATCCGTCGATAGTGCGCTTCGGAGGGCGACGCTTCTAATCTGGCAACTACGGTTGGATTTACTGCTACCGTCGTACTCGCTTTGACAACGCCGCCTGGGCCGGTGGCCGTGAGGTCGTAAGTGGTCGTTTTCTTTGGCGACACCTTTGTTTCGCCGTTCGTTGGCACTGGACTCATCCCGCTGATATCGCTGTCAATTGTCTCGAGTGATGCCCACTTCAATTCGCTGGGCTGATTGCAATCGATTTTCGTCGGATTGGCGCTAATTGTTCCACTCACTGGCGCAATGACAGTCGAGGCACTCGCTAGTCCAGCCTTGAAGCGGGGCATCGGACCGAGTTCACTCCCGCGAGGCCAATCTTTAGTCCGCTGATTTCCGTTGGCGATATTTATTATCACTCTTTGATTGGCGGCAACAGGAACCGCACCGGACCAAACCACCTTGCCGTTCCTCGTGACCGTTATTTCATGGGTCGCTGGAGGAACAATTAGTTCCTGCTTCCACCAGATGTTGTGGTTGAACTCGTCTACGTGCCCCACAAAATATTCTGGCTTTTTGCCGTTCAAGAGAACGGCATAATCACCTCTAGTCATCGTCCCTACTTCAAATTGGATCCGTCCCCATGGACCGGATACCACGCTGCCATCCGGTTCTAGGTTCGCCGCGACAGATGTGGTTTCGCCAGATGTGATAGAGACGTCCTGCCGAAACGACTTGAAACCGTAATTTGCGACGGTCACACTGTGTTTTCCTTCAGGGAGACGGATAGACTGACTCCCAGGGCCGATCGCTTTTTCATCCACAAACGTATAAGGCTCCGGGCGCGAAACGGACACCTTCAATTTTCCCGGCTTGGGTTCCTGTGCGTAAGCAGCCGAGGAGACCAAAGTGCTTACGCCCAGGACTACAAACAATGCTCTGAAAGCTAGATGCGGATTCCTCATTGCTGGAACTCCTTTGTTGGATCACCTGTTGTGACCGTGTAGCAGCAGCGTACTTGGAGGTTGTTTCGCATGGAACTGGCAAAAGTTACAGGATGTCGGAGAGCACTTGCGGCGTTTACCACAGATCGAGCGGGACGGGTCTGCGGAGTGAGACGTCAATAAAACTATTTTCTGAGGCCGAGAGATGGGGAAATAAAAATTCGGTCTGCGAGAACTTCGTGAACGGCAAATACAAGCTCCTCCGCGAGGCGGGCCTTGATGACATAGCCCATCGCTCCGGCCGCAAGCGACGCCCGGATGAAATCTGGATCATCATGGAGCGTCAAGAAAACCATCTTTACCGTACTACCGGAATTGTAAAGTTTCTCAGCTGCCTGGATGCCACTCAAGATGGGCATGCAGATATCGATGATCAGGACGTCCGGTTTCAGCTTGGCGGTGGCGCTGAGTAGAGATTTGCCGTCCTGTACAGCCCCGATGACTTCAAACGCAGGCTCCAGGAAGTTTGTGGCTATTTCCAAGAAATTTGCATTGTCATCTGCCAGGAGTATTCGCGCATGGCTCAAATTGACCTACTTCGATGAACGCGGGAACCAGCACCCACAACGTGACAGAATGCATGCGACCTGACCACTGGCAATGATGACAGCATCCTGCGCATGCTGCCAAGATTTGGCCGCTAGAGGGCGATTCTAGAACTTTTCTATCCGAATTCGTTGTCAATCTCGCCGCAGTTTGACCTTCTGAGTCCTAGCTTGGCGAATTGTTTGGCATATTTCTGCTCTTGATTTAAGTTTGCGGAGCCTCGCCCATCCCAATCAGACGCCCCCTCATGGATGGACAGTCCCCTCCCCTCCCCGCTGCAACGGCCAACTGTTAGTTTTGACAGTTCGATGCCTTTCTTGCTTCGGCGAATATTCAATTTGAGAGTGGAAGAAATCTATCTCCCTCCGCAAGGGGGATACGAAAATGCAGCAAATCTCTCAAGGGTGCGACTCCGAACAAATACGTGTGTCCAAATCGAGGTGAATACAAATGAGAATCAAAACTAGGCTTTTGCAATTGCTGATGTTGTTCTCGCTTTCGACCATACTCGCTTTTGGCCAAGCGGAAACCGGTTCGATCTCGGGGACCGTGCGCGACACAACAGGCGCGGTTATTCCGGACGCCAGCGTGTCCGCAAGGAACGCGGCTACTTCGGTGGAGCGGGTGGCACGGACAGAAGGCACGGGAGTGTACACGATTCCCGCGCTTGTTCCCGGGATCTATGAGGTAACCGTCTCCAAGCCCGGGTTCTCAGACTACAAGGTCCGAGTGCAAGTCACCGTTGGCAGCTTCGTGACCGTCAATGCGCAACTCTCGGTCTCCGCAGTGACGGGTTCGATCGAGGTGGTGGGGGCGGGCGGAACGGAAATCAACACCCAGAGTCAGGAAGTTTCCCAAAGCATTACGCCTAACATGGTTCAGAACCTTCCCAGCCTGACGCGGAATCCCTACGACTTCGTTGCCCTGGCTGGAAACGTAAGTGGCGGGGACCGCTCGATGGCCACCAATAACCCGCAACTCGCCAGCGGCGGCGGTCAGAATACGGTGGGTTATCGGGGCATAGGCTTCAGCATCAATGGACAGAGACAAACGGGCACGGAAATCTTGCTAGATGGCGTGGAGAACGTGAATGTCTTCGATGCCACGATCGGCCTCCTCATTCCCCAGGATGCCGTGCAGGAGTTCCGCGTGATCACGAACAACTTCGACTCGCAGTACGGTCGGGCCTCGGGCGGGGTCGTCAATGTGGTCACGAAATCCGGCACGAACACCCTACACGGTGATGCCTGGGAGTTCAATCGCCTGTCCGCCTACACCGCCAACACATTCGACAACAATGCCCATGGCGTGCAGAAGGGACACTACACACGCAACCAGTTCGGCTACGACGTGGGCGGACCGATCGCAAAAGATAAGTTGTTCTTCTACCAGAGCACGGAATGGCTGCGGGTTCGCAGCAGCGCGAATCTTCTAGCCTATGTTCCGACGCCGCAGTTCCTAGCGCTTACACCCGCGAACGTCCAGGCTTGGTTTAACGCCTACGGCAATCAGGCCTTCAATTTCTTGAGCACCGTGCCGAAGACGACTCTCTGCGATCCTTCAGGTGCCCCTCCCTCGGGCACCCCTCCCACATGCCCCAGTGGACAAACACTCACACCTCACGTTGGGACCACGGGCGGAAACCCAGGGCTTGCATTTGCCGGCGTGCCTGATGGGACTCCCGTTTTCGGGCTGGTCAACTACACCGCGCCGCAAGACGCGGGCGGCGACCTCCCGCAAAATACCTATGAACTTGTGGGCCGTGTCGATTACAACCTGACCCCAAAGACACAAATGTTCTTCCGGTTCGGCCGGGAGAGCCTTGCGACCTTGTCCGGCGCCAGCTTTGCCAGTCCCTACCCGCAGTACAACGTCGGTCAAACCATCTACAATAACAACTATCTCTACTCGATCACTCATACCTTCACTGCGAATCTTCTGAGCAGCACGAAACTGAGTTTCTTCCGGGACATTGCGGCAAACCAGTTCGACCTCGCTCTGCAGCAAACTCCCACGCTGTTTCTGTACAACATCAACTCGGGCGCCGTGATCATCAACGGCCAGCCCTTGCAGCTTCCGGGCTTTTATGACTTTAACACTGCCACCGGCGGACTCCCTTTCGGCGGACCGCAGAATACGACACAGATTAACGAGGACCTCTCCTGGACCCGTGGCAGGCACACAATGAAGTACGGGGGGCAATTCAATTACATTCAGTTGAACCGCGGCTTCGGCGCCTATGAACAGGCCAGTGAATCGCTAGGAAAAAGCAACGCCGCGAACGGGCTGGACAACTTCGTCACAGGCACGGTGTATCAATTCCAAAAGGCGCTCAACCCGGCGGGCGCGTTCCCATGTGCAGTGGGGGCGTATACCAGCCCTACTGGAACTCCGGGTACTCCTATCATCACGCCCGCATGCTCACTGACATATCCACTGACCGATCCGTTGTTCAACCGCAGCGACCGGTACAATGACTGGGGGCTTTACGCCGAGGATAGTTGGAGGATCACTCCCAGATTCACATTCAACTACGGCGTTAGATATGAGCATTTCGGCGTCCAGCACAACAACATTCGAAGCCTCGATTCCAATTTCTACTACGGACCGGGATCCTCATACTTCCAGCAGGTGCAGAACGGCTCGGTACAGGTAGCCCCAATCAGCCCGATCGGTGAGCTCTGGAGGCCGAGCTGGGGGACGGTCGGCCCGCGAGTCGGTTTTGCATATGATATTTTCGGCGATGGTAAGACCGCAGTTCGGGGCGGTTATGGCATTTCGTACGAAAGAAATTTCGGCAACGTCACTTTTAACATCGTCCAGAACGTGCCAAATAATGCCACCGTCACGGTGAATAACCAGCCTCTGTCGGTGAGCAACCTCGGTCCGTTTAGTGGTTCCACGTGCCCCCCTCTTCCACAAGCTTGCGCGTTGCCTCCGGTCAGTCCTCGCAACGTGGACCAAAACATCCAGGTAGCACAGACGCAATTCTGGGGTCTGACGCTGCAGCGCCAGCTAGGCCACAACTCCGTTGTCGCCATCGAATATAACGGAGCGCACGGCCTGCACTTGTATGACATCAAGAACATCAACGAAATCGGCGGCGGCCAGGTTTATCTGGGACAACCAGTCGTGTTCAATGATCCGAACAATCCCTCATGCCACCCTGCCGATCCGACCACCACCCCGCCCACCCCGGCAAGCCCATGCTTAACGCGCCCCAATCAGCACTTCACCTCTATCAATAACCGCGGCAATGCCGGCTTTTCCCATTACAACTCATTGAATCTGCACTTCCAGGCGCAGGAAATCCGCCACACTGGCTTGTTTATCCTTGCTAACTACACCTGGGCGCATGCGTTAGATAATCTCAGCACCACCTTCTCAGAGAGCAGCAGCGAATTCAACCTCGGGTACTTGGATCCTCGAAATCCCGCGCTGGACTTCGGCAACGCGGATTTCGACGTCCGGAACCGCTTTGTGCTTTCGATGATTTGGACCGAGCCCTATCTCAAGGATTCCCACGGCATCCTCAAACAGGTGGGGTCTGGTTGGTCGGTGTCGCCAATCTTCACCGTGCGATCGGGAATCCCATTTTCCGTCTGGGACAGCACGAACGCTCTTCAATCCATTCCCCGTTACGTCCCAACCGCAACAATCCCCGGCTACTCAACCGGAAACGGGATATCAACCAGCACGCCCAACCTCTTCAATCTTCTGACCCTTCCTGCTGCCAATAGTTTTTCCAACCCAACCCTTGGCGGGATATCGGACTTTGGGATGTCGGGCTTTGTGTACCCTTCCAACATGACCGTAAGGAACGTTTTCCGCGGCCCCGGCGCCTACAACCTCGACCTAGTGGTGAGTAAGACATTTCCGGTCACGGAGCGCCTGAAACTCGAGTTTCGCGCCGAGGGCTTTGACATCTTCAATCACGCCAACATGTACGTAGTCACCTCCGGTGCAGACGCAGCAAACTTCTCCGGCGGACGAATTATTCTTCAAGGCAAGAAGGGTGGCCTTGGCATCGGAAATGCTGAGGGAGCGCAGCACGACGAGCGTCGTTTCGGGCAATTCGCGCTGAGGGCCATCTTCTAAATTCTGCCCGCGCAGAGCGCGAAGGGGGTTCGATGCGTGCGGCTGCTCGCATGGCAAAAAACAGCTCCGTGAGAGTTGATTTTTCTAACGAATATCCGGAACCCCACTCATGCATTGGCCCTTCGCGCTTTCAAATCCGTCACCCCCTCAACAAGGTCCCGGGATATTGGGACCCCGGCATTGATTCGAGTTCCGCGGGAAGGCTGGGATTCGATATGGAGTTCACCCCCTACAAGGCGGAGCCTCTCCCGCATGCTGATTAACCCAAGTCCACCTTTTCCTTGTATGAGCTCGGGATCAAATCCTGCACCTGAGTCCGTCACGCAGAGATCAATTGTCACCGGGGAACCTGTCAGCTCGATTTCGACTTCCCGAGTCCCGCTGTGCTTTACGACGTTCCATAACGCTTCCTGCACAATTCGATAGATACACAACGTGATATTCTTTGGGAGCGATCTTGGTACGTCATGCTCGACAAACTGGATTTGCAGGTGGTGTTGCTTGGAAAATTCTCTACAGTAACTGGCAAGGGCCGCCACCAAACCGAGTGTGTCCAGTTTGGCTGGGTGGAGTTGATGTGACAAGTGATGGATGTCGGAGGAAACATCGCTTACCTTTCTTGCAATATCATCCAATTGCCCCTTGGCCGTCGCACTCAGGTCTGGAAGGTTTGACTGCAATTCTTCAAGGGCGATCTGGATCAATGCCATGTTTTGACTCAAATCATCATGCAGCTCTCTGGCGATCCGGCTGCGCTCTTCCTCTTGTGTGGCAATAAGACGTCCGCCCAGATCCAGAAGCGTCTCTTCCATTGCCTTCCGGTCAGTAATGTCCAAACAGGAGCCAATGAATCCAAGAAATGTGCCATCTGATTCGTAGCGCGGCACGCCCCTATCGAACACCCACCGATACTGGCCATCGAAACGCCGCAATCGATATTCCATGTTGAATTCGCGTCTTGCGTCGAACGCTTCGGAATAGATCGCAAGGCATCGGTCCAGATCGTTTGAATGAACCCCTCCGGCCCAGCCGATTCCTAACTCCTGTTCCAAGGAGCGCCCCGTGAAGTTAAGCCACGGCTTGTTGAAATACGTACACAGTCGATCCGTTCCCGACATCCATACCATGACTGGAGCCGAATCCGCGACATGGCGAAATCGAGATTCGCTTTCGCGCAGATCGTGGTCTGCCTGTTTACGCTCCAAAGCGTTGACGAAGATTTCCCCAAGCAATCGCAATTGCGCGATCCATTGTTCCGGCCAAGTCCGCCCTTCACGCATCGCCTGCATGACGATGGCGTGGTGAACCCGGTTGTCGGCAAACAGCGGGACAATCAAAGTGGATTTGACACCCTCCGCAGCCCAGGATTCCCGATCCTTCTCTGCCCCGGGAGGCAGATCTGCCAATCGCTCGACGGCCAGATATGGTTTCCCCTTTTCGACGATACTTTCATAGCTCCATGGAAACAGATCCGCCAGGTTGATATCTCGAGATACTTGTTCTATGCCTTGGTTGTACAAAGCATGGCTGACACGAACTCGCTTCTTGCCCGTTTCCACTTCCAGAAGCCCGCAACGGTCCAATAGAAAAAAATTAGAAATCTCGCCCAGCGCCCGCTCGATTCCCTCGTCGGTTTCGCCGGGTGGCTGCTTCACAAATTGAGTGGAGAGAGATGCGACAAGCTTTTGGAAACCCAGTTGCTTCAAAAGCTGTTTCCTGGCGCGCCAGAGGTGCCGTCGTTGAAACCACAACGCAATGACAAGCGGCGTCTCGACGAGGCAGAGCGCCGAACCAACAATGATGTACCACTTATAGAAAGTCCAAAAGGAGGGTTGTCGAAAAACCACTACGCTTCCAGGTGGTAGCCGCGCTTCGTTAATCTTCAAGCGATTGAGTTCTCTCCAGTCAAACACGTAGGCGCTGGTATTCAAGTGTGTGACGGTCACTTCTGGAGCCTTGTCTCCGCGCAAGATCCGAAGCGCCATTTCTCCTGCTTGTTTACCCTCTAATTCCCGACGCTCCAGAGAGCCACCGATGATTCCGCTACCCGGGAACGAAGGCAAAAATCC